>Ga0209550_10003409_pt1 | contig 15148 bp, 13 predicted proteins | sample LauGreSuBDMM15SN_2_FD_187567 | JGI IMG/M metagenome (GOLD analysis project Ga0209550, IMG submission 187567) | Freshwater lake microbial communities from Lake Michigan, USA - Su13.BD.MM15.SN (SPAdes) (version 5) | ecosystem: Environmental > Aquatic > Freshwater > Lake | place: Lake Michigan...
GGCGCGGTCAAGATGGTTGAGCCTGAACTGACCGGTGACTTCGCCACCCTGATGGTCTGGGCCGATAAGGTCCGCCGCCTGAAGGTCCGCGCCAATGCCGAGACGCCTTTGGATGCCCAGACGGCCCGTCAGTTCGGGGCCGAGGGCATTGGCCTTTGCCGTACCGAGCACATGTTCTTTGACGCCGACCGGATCGCGGCAGTGCGCGAGATGATCTTGGCCGATGATGAGGCAGGGCGCCGCCTCGCCTTGGCTAAGATATTACCGATGCAGCGTAATGATTTTACTCAACTTTTCACGATCATGGCGGGCCTACCTGTCACCATCCGCCTGCTTGATCCGCCGCTGCATGAGTTCTTACCCCATACGGAAGAGGATGTGCGGGCCGTGGCCGCATCGACCGGCCTAGATGCGCAAAAGCTGCTACGGCGGGCCAAGGAACTCCATGAAACCAACCCCATGCTCGGCCATCGCGGCTGCCGCTTGGGTATTTCCTATCCGGAAATCTATGAGATGCAGGTTCGCGCCATCATCGAGGCGGCCTGCGACGTGGCCAAGACCGGCGATGCGCCTGTACCCGAAATCATGCACCCCTTAGTCGCTAAGGGCGAGGAGATGAATTTTCTTCGCATACTGACCGATCGTACCGCCAAGGCCGTTATGGAAGAGCGGGGGATGACCATTCAGTACATGGTCGGTACCATGATCGAGCTTCCACGCGCGGCGATCCGGGCTGGTGATCTCGCCGAAAATGCCGAATTCTTCTCGTTCGGCACCAATGACCTGACCCAGACCACCTTTGGCATCAGTCGCGATGACTGTAGCCGGTTCTTGGAGGCCTATTTGGCCAAGGGGATATTCGAGCGCGATCCGTTCGTAACCATCGACCAAGAGGGTGTCGGCGATTTGATCCGCATCGCGACCGAGCGGGGCAGGGCCGTGCGTCCTGATGTCAAACTGGGCATCTGCGGCGAACATGGCGGCGATCCGGCCTCGATTGCCTTCTGTGAGAGTGTTGGCTTGGACTATGTGTCCTGTTCGCCGTACCGTGTGCCCATCGCGCGTCTGGCAGCGGCGCAGGCGGCTCTGAATCGCTAGGGAATGGGGGCCTTATTGTTAGGCCCTAGTATTCCTCTAAGATCACCCCCATGACCACAGACATACCCAAGGCTGCACCAACAATCCCCTGGACCCATTTGGCCTTGGCGCTCGCGGTCGTAGCGGTTTGGGGTAGTAATTTTGCGGTGATCAAGGTGGCCTTGGACCATTTGCCACCCCTTCTGTTCGCGAGCCTGCGGTTCTTCTTTGTCGCCTTTCCGGCTGTGTTCATTTTCAAGCGGCCCAATGTGGCCTGGTCGCGACTGGCGACCTATGGCGTTCTGATCGGGCTAGGACAGTTTGGCATCCTCTATATCGCCATGAACGGCCAGATCGCGCCGGGGCTTGCGTCGCTCTTAATGCAGACCCAAGTCTTTTTCACCATTGGCCTGTCCATGGTCCTGAGCGGCGAACGGGTAAAGGCCTTTCAGGTCGTAGCCCTTCTGATCGCGGCGGCGGGCATTGGAGTGATCATCGCCCATGCCGATGCCTCGACAGTCACGCCCTTAGGTCTATTCCTCACTTTGGTTGCTTCCATGAGTTGGGCTGGTGGTAATATCACAGCGCGGCGCGATCCGGGGGCCGATATGTTGGCCTATGTCTGCTGGGCGAGCCTGTTCTCGATCCCGCCTCTGGTGATATTGTCGTTAACCTTCGAGGGCTGGTCCGCTATGGTTCACGCCGTCAGGGTTGCTGACGCTGCGACATGGGCGGCTGTGGCGTGGCAATCGGTGGGTAACAGCCTGTTTGGCTACAGTGTTTGGGGCTGGCTTTTGGCGCGCCATCCAGCGGCCACGATCACGCCCATGGCCCTGCTAGTTCCCGTCTTTGGCATGGTCACAGCCAACCTAATGTTGGGCGAGGCCATGCCCGTCTGGAAACTGACCGCGGCGGGTCTGGTTATGCTAGGGCTTGGCGTTAATGTCGCTTGGCCGCAGATCCGCAAGGGTCTGGGCTTGCAGGCCTAGGCCCGTTTACGCACGAAGACAGTGCCTGCCGAATAGCCCGCGCCAAAGCTGCAGATCAGGCCCGTCTCACCCGCTGCAAAGCCTTGATTATGCAGGTGGAAGGCGATGATCGATCCGGCCGACGAGGTGTTGGCGTAGGTGTCCAGAACGATGATATTCTCTTCAGGCGACGGGTCGCGGCCCAAAACCTTGCGGCCGATCATGTCGTTCATATTGATATTGGCCTGATGCAGCCACAGGCGCTTGAGCGCTGAGCGCTCGAGGCCCAGTTCACCGGCATGGTCAATGATCATCTCAGCGACCATCGGTACCACATCCTTGAACACCTTGCGGCCCTGCTGGATGAAGAGCTTGTCGGGCTTGCCAATGCCTTCGGGCGCGGCATTGTTCAAGAAGCCGAAATTGTTACGGATATTGTTGGAGAACACGGTCTTCAAGCGTGTGCCTAAAATGTCCCAGCCGCCTGGTCCGGCCTGATCAGCGGCCTCGACGATCACCGCGGTGGCCACGTCGCCAAAGATGAAGTGACTGTCGCGGTCCTTGAAGTTTAGGTGACCCGAACAGACCTCTGGATTGACCATTAGCACGGCCTTGGCTGAACCTGAGGCGATGAAGTCGGCGGCAGTCTTGATGCCAAAGGTCGCCGAGGAGCAGGCAACATTCATGTCAAAGCCAAAGCCGTCAATGCCGAGCGCATTTTGGATCTCGACGGCCATGGCAGGATAGGCGCGCTGCATGTTGGAACAGGCGCAGAGCACGGCCCCGATCTCGCTGACCGGTTTGCCCCAAGCCTCGATGGCCCGACGGGCAGCCGCGACGGCCATTTCGGCAAGGATCGAGAGCTCGTCATTGGACCGCTCGGGCAGTTGCGGCCGCATGATGGCCGGATTGATGATCCCGTCCTTGTTCATGACAAAGCGCGACTGGATGCCGGAAGCCTTTTGCACAAATTCAGGCGAGGAGGGCTGCAGCGCCTCGACCGTTCCGGCCTCGATGGCGGCGGCATGCTCGGCATTGAAGTTGGCGACATAGGTGTTGAAAGTTTCCACCAGCTCGATGTTCGAGATCGAATAGGGCGGGGTAAACAGGCCAGTGGCGGCGATAACGGCTTTTTGCACGGGATAGCGATCCTTTTCGAGGCGCTGCCGGTGCTGCAACGGGGTGAAGCAGGGCCAAAGCGCGCGTCGGCACTAAGAGATTCTGTCCCCTAGATAGCATGGCGATGGATACCGTCACCAGTGGGTTGCGCTGGGTCACGCTTGACGCGGGGCACGGGGCAGTCGAGGGTTGGCAAAACAGTGGGGTGGCGTGCGTGACGTTGAAATATATCATTACCCAGTTGGTGACCCTGGCCATTGTCGGCGGGATCATGGGACTGGTCGCTTGGGTCAAGATCCCGCGTGCGACCCCGCCCTTGGACGAGGCTGAGGTTATGCGCCGATTGGCCGAAGACTTTCCCCAGACCCCCTTGGATCAGATCTGGCTGGCGCTAGATGGTGCAGGGGCCGTTGCGAGGTCTGGTGATCTGGCCCTTTTACTGTTTCGCATGGGCGATAGCTATGTTTCGCGCAGCATGGCCTGGTCTCAAGCGCTTCAGGCTCAAGCGATCAAGGGCCGGTTCTGGTTTAGATTCAATGATTTCGCGGCCCCAAAGGCCTCCTTGGCCCTCGCGCCAAACTGGGCCATGACCGCAATGGGAGAGACGAACTAATGGCTGCCCCCTCTGTGCCGGCAATTGATCCGGTTACGCTCGCCGTCCCGTTCTTCATTCTCGCCATCGTGCTTGAGATCCTCTTGGCCCGCATGGGCAAGGTCAAGGCGGTCTATGAGGCCAAGGATACAGCGACCTCCTTGCTGATGGGCTTTGGCAGCGGCATTGCCGGGCTCTTGACCGGGGGCATTGTCTTTGCGGCCTCGGTTTGGGTCTACAAATATCGCCTGTTTGACATTCCCATGGCCGCCGCTTGGGCGTGGCTGGCGATCTTCTTGCTGGAGGACCTGACCTACTATTGGTTCCATCGTTTGAGCCATGAGCGGCGGTTCTGGTGGGCGGCGCATGTCAATCACCACACCTCGCAACACTATAATCTGGCCACGGCCCTGCGTCAGACCTGGACCGGCGGCGCGGCGGGCACATGGGCGCTTTGGTTGCCCCTATCGCTGCTCGGCTTTCCGCCCGCCATGATCGCCATCCAGAAGGGGATCAGTCTGGTCTATCAGTTCTGGATCCATACGGAGGCGGTTCGTCGGATGCCGGTCTGGGTCGAGGCACTTTTCAATACGCCATCTCACCACCGCGTCCATCATGCCCGCAATCCGCGCTATCTCGACAGCAACTATGCCGGGATCCTGATCATCTGGGATCGGATGTTCGGAACCTTTGTGCCAGAACTGGACGAGGAGCCCTGTCGCTATGGCGTGGTCAAGAACCTCGGTGATTTCAATATTATACGCGTGGCTTTTCACGAATGGGTTGGGATCTTTTCGGACCTTTTGACAGCCAGGTCCTTGCGTGAAGTCTTCGGCTATCTGTTTGGCGCACCGGGCTGGAGCCCTGATGGGTCGCGGCAAACCTCGACCATGCTCAAGGCCCAGTGGGCAGAAATGCAAACGGCGGAACCGGTCAAAACCGATCCCGCCGCAGCGTCTTAGATTGGAGGTCTAAGGTTTAGAACTGCTTGCGCAGGGTCACGAACATCTGACGTGGTGCGCCGACCATAAGGGTCTGGCCATCGCCGGTTGGGTCAGAGTTGCCAAAGCCTGCCGAACCGACCGTTGAGATATATTGCTCATCCAGCAGGTTGGTGACATTGCCCTGAACTTCCAAGCCGTTCAGCAGGGTGTTGTCGGACTTGAAGCGATAACCGACGGTCAGATCAAAGACGCTGACCGAAGGCACCGTGGCGTCGCCCGTATAGGTGTAGGTACGTTCGTCCGTATAGGAGCCGTTCAGGCTTCCGTACAGGGCACCGTCATCATAGGAAAGCGTGCCCTTGAGCATGTTTTCTGGTGCATCGACGATGGTCTTGCCGGAGATCTTGGCGGTGACAACGCCGGCGCCATTGCGCACGTCATCGTCATAGGTCGACGTGTTGAACGAGTAGGAGCCCGACAGTTTCCAATCGTCGGTCAGACGATAGGTGCCCGCAAATTCCAGACCGTCCGAGGTCACGCCGCCGACATTGGTCAGAACGGTTGGGTTACCAACGATGGCCGCACCCGTTGAGGTGCCCAGGATGCGGTTGTCGAACTTGACGTGATAGAGGGCCAAGACGCCTTGGAAATTTTCGTTCCGATAGCGATAGCCGCCTTCGATGGTCTTGGAGGTTTCTGGGTTCAGCTTGGTCTTGATCGCTTCAAAACCCGCTTGGCTGGTCGAGAAGGGACCCGATGTTGCCGAAGACACAAAGGCGCGAGCATTTTCGCCGTAGGAGCCGAACACTTCGCCCATGGCACCGAGGTCATAGTTGAAACCAACCTGTGGCAGGAAGCCCTCATCGACCTTGATCGAACCGACGGCGTTGGTGCCGATCAGACGAACCGCTTCGTTCTCAACATTGATGGTCTTGAAGCCAAAATTGACCTTCAAGGCATCACTGACGCGCCATGTATCTTGCAGATACATGTTGTTGGTCTTGGTGTTGAAATTGTATTCCCACTGGGTGAAGAAGGGGCCAGATTGGAACTTCAAGCTGTCGCGTGGCTTGTCGACGCTGTTGCCGTAGAAGCGGCGGGCGTGATGGAAATCGTTATCTTCCGTCCAGATGCCGGCTTCGATGGTGTGGTCGCCAACGACATAGGTCACGTTCGCAAGAAAGCCCAAACGGTCGATATTGTACTCAGAGGTACGCTCTGCAATCGGCGCACCGCCTGGGGTTGGCACATAGGGAGTGAACCAGGTGCCCATGCCCTTATTGGTGTGGCGATAGACGGTTGCCGTGGCCGACAGGCTCTTGGTGATGTCCCAATCAGCCGTGAAGCCGCCGAGGGTGTCCTTACGCAGGCCCGACGCGTCAAAATAGACATCGTCAACGGTCGTGAACGGCGAAGGCATCGGCTTGCCGGTCTGGTAGGCGGTCGCGATCTGCTTGGCCAAGGTCCAGTTGTTCTTGATGTTGTCAATATTGTAGCCAAGACGCTTGATCATGTTCAGCGACACGTCTTGATAGTCGTTCTCGGCGCGGTCAGACACGTTCAAGAAGGTGGTGGTGGTCACAGGACCGATCGGCTGAACGAACTTGGCGTCGATCTGGGTTTGCTTTTGCTCACCGCCATAGCCCTTCCACTTTTCAGCGGTCTGGTTGGCATAGCTGATATAGCCGCGGCCACCGGTGGGCAGGTCGCCAGTCTCAACGCGCACGAAGCCGTGGAACGTGGCGTCGCTGCCGGTCGTCAGAGCGGTCAGGACGCCGAACTTGTTTGACGGGTCGATAGAGGTGAACTTCAGCGTACCGCCGAGGTTGGAGCTGGAAGCCGTTGAGAGGCTACCGGCGCCTTGGGCCAGTTCGGCACTGGCGATGTTCTCGGAGGTGATGGCGCGGCTGATGTGCAGGCCATTGTGGTTGCCGTAGGACATGTCGCCCAGTGGCACGCCATCAAGGGTGAAGCCCATTTGGTTTTGGTTGAAGCCACGAACCGAGATGCGGACGGCCCACTCATAGGAGCCGTAGGCGTCAGCAGACTGAAAGTTCACGCTTGGCAGTTGCGACAGGACCTTCAGGGGGCTGGTGCCCGGGGTCGCGACCAGAATGTCGACGGCCTGAATGGTCTGGACCTGGCGGGTTTCGCCGCGGCCATAGACGACGACTTCTTCGATAGCGGCTTCGTTGGTGGCAGCGGCAGTGGCTTCGGCCTCAGCGGCGAAGGCGGGTGCTGCACAGCACAGTGCGAGCGCGGAGGCGCTCAAGAGAAGACGTAATTGCATTTGGATATCCCCGTTAGCCCGACCGCATTGTTCGCAGTTGGATCAGGGTCGGGGTTACCGGTGTTCTGTGACGGTACAAGCGCACTAATGTGACGTTTTTGCTAAGAATTTTCGATCTGAAAACTCACCCCTAGATTGTTATCTTAATCTAAGAGCCGTCTCGGATGAGGGGTAGGGACAGCCCCAGCGTCGAGCGGTTTTGGAGCTGCTCGCGGCAGAAGCGGAAAAGCTCAGCGGGGCGACCACCGGTCTCTACATCATATCGTCCCAACCCTTCGACCAAGCCCGTTCGATCCAGCACCCGACGGAAATTCTGTTTGTGTAGCTTGACGCCTGCGACCGCTTCAACCGTCCTTTGCAGTTCGGACAGGGTAAAGGTGGGGGCGGTGAGCTCGAAGACAACGGGGCGATATTTCAACTTGCCGCGCAAACGGCCAAGACCCGTGGCGAGGATACGGCGGTGATCGGAGATCATCGGTTCACCAAAGGCAGGCGATAGGGCTTGAGGTTCTGGAGCAGGCAGGCCCCAGGCGCGGTCACGGTCGCGTGCGGCCTCAGGGGCAAGTCCGGCCTCATAGAGCAGTTCATAGCGCTCCAGAACCCGCTCCTCATTCCACAGGGCACCGTCGAGGGCAAACAGGGTGCGGGCACGATCAAGGCGGCTCTCATCTTCATTGCCACGTCCTGAAGTGGCCCAGTTGCGCAAGGCCGGTGCAATGGCGTCATCAATGAGCAAGGGTCTGCCTTGGCGCCAATCCTCCCAAGGAAAGAAGCGGGACCAAGACGACCAGGCTGTGTCGGGTGCTGAGGTGTCAATCGCCACGGGGGTTAGGGCCAGATAGCCGACCGAGATGACCCGCGCTGCGCCAGCACCGACATCGGCCAGCGGGGCGTCGCGCCCCTTATCGCCGAAGGTATAGAGCTGCTCGACATAGCCAAGGTCAAAGCGGGTCTGTTCGGTCACGAAGGCCCGAAGCGCCAGCTCGAAGGTGCGGTGACCGTCAGGGTCGAAGGGGCCAAAGGGCAGGCCTGCGAGGGTTGAGGCCTCTCCGGTCAGGGGATCATGAGGGCGAACGGTCAAGACCACGGCCTCGCCGTCGCGTATGGCGACGACAACGGCAGACAGGCCAATGACGATCAAGGTACTCATAGGGTTTCCCTAACCCTCACCGCGCCGATTGGCCAGAGGGGTCTATTCCGTGTGAAAGGCTGAACTGTCACTCACATAGCCAGCGGCCAGCGACAGGACCTCAAAGCGGGCCAGAAACCGTGCCTGGGCCAGGCCAGTTGGCAGGGGATCAATCACCAGATCATAGGCTGGCGGCGGCGCACCGAACAGGCTGACGGCCTCCTCTTGGGTGAAACCGGCCAACTGTACCGCTTCATAATGGGCGCTGGCGCGGTCCGATTGCTTGATCAGGGCCTTGATCTCGTCCGGAATATGGACTGGAAGGCCGAAACGGATGTGGATCGCGGCCTCAAGCCGGTGTTCGAAGGTGCGGTAATTCAGCCCAAGTGCGGCCTTAAAAGGGGAGATCATGTCGCCGATGACATATTCGGCGGCATCGTGCAGCAGGGCCGCTAGGCGCCATTTGGCATCAAGGCCAGGGCGAATATGGGCGGCAATTTCTTCGACCACTACAGCGTGCTGAGCCACGGAAAAGCCATGCTCGCCTTGGGTTTGGCCATTCCAGCGCGCTACACGGGCAAGGCCGTGGGCAATGTCCTCAATCTCAATATCCATAGGTGAGGGATCAAGAAGATCCAACCGGCGACCCGACAACATTCGTTGCCATGCTCGCGGACTATCGTCCTGCGTGCGGGTTTGTCGCACTGTTTTCGCCACAAAAAGGGTTCCTAACTGTAAGGTCGCTCGTCTGTGGCGATTGTTCGATGACAGATCAATAGCTAACGCGAACGGGAGATAGAGATGAACTGGGCCAGAATTATGGTGCCGTTGAGCGGCAACCCCGGCGATGAGGCAGTTCTAAAGTCAGCTGCCGTCATCGCAAAGCTATTTCAAGCCGAACTGGCCGGGGTCTATACACCCTCTGATATTGCCGACCTCATGCCTTGGATGGGCGAGGGGTTCATGGGCGGTGTGCAGGTTAGCGCAGTCGAGAGCCTGCAAGAAGCCATTCAAGAGGGCGAGCGTAAGGCGCGCGCCGCCGTCGCGGCGACGGACTATGATCATAAGGCCGTCGTCACCATTGCCTCGCCCGTCTGGCTGGGTCTATCGAGCGAAAGTCGGCTCTCGGACCTCGTGGTGTTTGATGACCATGCAGCGCGCGGGCGAGGGGCCTTGGCCGAGAGTTTCCAGCAGGTGGTCGTGGATGAGCAACGCCCTGTTCTGGTTGCCCGAGCGGGACTGACCGGGACCGGTGTCGCCGCGATTGCTTGGGATGGAGGCAAGGAGTCGACACGTGCTGTTCGCACCGCCCTGCCTTTGCTTGAGAAGGCGTCTAATGTCGTGATCTTAGCAGCCCCTTCGGAGACACCTAGGCCCTATGATCCGGCTCGCCTTATGGCCTTTTTGGCGGCGCGTGGGGTGAAATCTGAGGTCTTGTCCGTGAAGGTCAATGGGGAGGTTGCGCCACTTTTGCTTTCAGCCGCCAAATCGATTGGGGCAGAGGTGATGGTCGCCGGCGCCTTTGGCCATCCGCGCCTGCAAGAGTTCGTCTTTGGCGGGGCGACGCGTAGTTTTCTGCATACGGACGGACCGTCGCTGTTCTTGTCGCACTAGTTAAGTGAGGATCTTGCTGCCGACGTCTATGCGGCTACGTAAGCAGTCTGCTCGGTTCTTCGGTTAGGCCCGGGGATGGATGGAGTTGAGGGCAAACTCAAGCGCCATGCCTTGGTCTGGTAATTCGATTATGACGGGCAAAGATTCTTAGAGGATAAGCCAGTCTTTAAGCTGGGTGACCCTCTTCGACGAAGAGAGTGCGATCTTGACCTATCAGGTCAGTGAGACCTTGATTGACAGCGCGTGATTGCTTGTCTCTCAGACAGATCGCTGAGGTCTAAACCAAAAAAACCACCCTAATGCCGAGGCGCTTAGGGTGGTTTTCAATGTTCTATTGTAACTATAAATTAGAGACTATTGCCCCGGACGGGTTCCACCTTCGCGGCGGGCTAGGAAGGCTAGGCGCTCAAACAGGTGCACATCCTGCTCGTTCTTCAGCAGGGCACCGTGCAGCGGTGGGATCAGCTTAGTGGGGTCCTTTTCGCGCAGGACGCTCTCGTCGATGTCTTCGACCAGCAGTAGCTTCAGCCAATCTAGTAACTCAGACGTGGAGGGCTTCTTTTTCAGGCCGGGCACTTTGCGCATGTCGTAGAATATGCGTAGGGCCTCAGCGACCAGCTTTTGCTTGATGCCGGGGAAGTGGACGTCCACGATCGACTTCATGGTGTCGTCGTCTGGGAACCGAATATAGTGGAAGAAGCAGCGGCGCAGGAATGCGTCCGGCAGTTCTTTTTCATTGTTCGAGGTAATGATCACGACGGGGCGAACTGCGGCCTTAATCGTCTGATTGGTCTCGTAGACATAGAACTCCATCCGATCGAGCTCTTGCAGCAGGTCGTTCGGGAATTCGATATCGGCCTTATCGATTTCGTCAATCAGCAGAACGGGGCGAACGGGCGCGTCGAACGCTTCCCACAGCTTACCCTTCTTGATGTAGTTGCCGATGTCCTTGACCTTCTCGTCGCCAAGCTGGCTGTCACGCAGGCGGGTCACGGCGTCATATTCATAGAGGCCTTGCTGGGCCTTGGTGGTCGACTTCACGTGCCAGGTCAAAAGCGGGGCATTGAGAGCCTTGGCCACCTCATAGGCCAATACGGTCTTACCGGTGCCGGGCTCACCCTTGATCAGCAGCGGACGCTCCAAGGCGATTGCGGCATTAACGGCGACTTTTAGGTCTTCGGTGGCGACATAGTCGCTGGTGCCCTGAAAACGCTGGCTCATCTTTGGTCGTCTCCTAAGGGGTCGCTTCCCAACGGTGGGGCGATCCTCAAACGCGTTTCTAAACTCCCCCCAACCTAAAGGCCGCTCAGAGGGTTTCAAGCACGATTAAGGCTTTGAGGCTCTGCGAGCCACTTAAAACGTTCGTTTGAACGGCGTGACCTAGGGGCAGGGGGCTATGGGAGCCAAACAAAGGTCTCAGTGAGGGCATCTGAGATCTGCTCCATCACCGGCTGCCAGTCCCGGAAGGCGTCTGGCGTAAAAACGCGGACCTGAGGATACCAGGGCAGGGAATCGGTGCCGAGACGTGTCCATGCCCCCGGAATTGATATGATCCAGACCGGTGCACCGCAGGCTGCAGCGATATTGGTGGTCGCATTGGAAAAGCCCAGTGTCAGGTCCAGGGCGCAGGCGAGGGCGCCGAGATCGGCGAGATCGTCTTTGAGATTGATGCCCGGCGGCTGCCAGATATCGATGCCACATTCTGCCTTGGCCTGAGCGATCTCAGCCTCGGTGTCGCCATACTGCATATTGACGAAGGTGATGCCGGGTGTTTCGAGGACCGAGCGCCATTGCTCAAACGGCGAGAACGAACGCAGGCGCGATCCATCCATGCGCAAGCTCTTCCACACTATGCCGACCTTGGGACCTGCAGGCGCAGATTTCAATTGGTTCGTCCAATAGGCGATCCGTTCGGGATCGGCCCTCAGGAAGTTCTTTTTCTGGGGGAAGTCGCCAATTGACCTGCGGTACTTGCGCAACAGCGAGGCCAAAGGCACCCAAGCATCAAGGATAGACGGGTCTTGGACAAATCTTGCGGCTCGCACGATGCGGTGCTCGTAGCGGAAGGTGACGTGGGCACCGACCTCAATGGAGGCGAAGGACTGTTGGAACAGGTCAACCAACCGCTCTTCAACCGCCAGTGTCAATTTTCCAGTTGGGCCAATATCTTCGATCAGGTCCGGCAGGAGATTGGCGAACAAAACCTCGTCGCCAAGGCCTTGCTCACCGATCACCAAGATGGATTTGCCTCGAACATCCATCTCTGGGGTCCATTTGGGGCGGTCAATATAAAAGTGCAGGACATCGGAAAAATTGGCATCGAGGCGAACCTCATACTCATCCCAGCCCTCACCAACCTTGCCCATGCACATCAACATGGTGGAGCGTGACATGCGCATCATGGCGCGCTCATCAAGGCCGATCTTGCCAGTCATGGCCTCATCGCAGGCCTCTAGAGCCGCATCCAAGTCCCCGAGGATCTGGTAAGCATTGCCTAGATTATATCTGGCCTTAGCAAATGCTGGGTCGTTCCGGAGGGCCTCTTGGTAGAACAGCTTTGACGATGCGACCTCACCTTGTTCGCTGAGCACTGTGCCGAGTGTATTCCAGAGCAGGGGATCTTCGCGATGCACGTTCAGTGCTGATTTCAGCACATCGACGGCCTCATCATAACGTTGTCCATCTCGCAGGATGCAGGCCAGATTATTGGCGATCTCGTTTGAGGTGGGGTCCTTTGTAAGACAGAGGCGAAACAGTTGTTCGGCGATTTCCTTCATGTTCATACGGTAAGCCAAGCGCCCAAGGTCAGAGGCTACCATTTCAGGGTCATCGAGCAGCTGGAAGGCTGACTCATAGCATTTGAGAGCGTTTATCAGATCGCCGGTCTTTTCTTTAGAAATGGCCAGAAGGTACCAGCCAAGCCCATTACGCTCGTCTAGATCGAGGACCTTAAGGGCCAATTCGGTCGATTTGACGTAATTATTCTGTTTAAGGAAATCCAAGGAGCGATTGATCAAAAGAACGAGTGATTGTTGCCGTAGGACGTCGGCGTGCCCTTTGATTCGTTGCAGTGATCCCTTGGATGCCGAATCACCCGCCGTTTGAGATACTGCCACTTGAGGGCCCGCCTGGGCTCCGGTGACGACTTGCTCGCCCAATTTAGCGGGATCAAGTTGAAGTCCAAAGGCAGTGGACGATTGTAACTGGTTGCGCTTTGCCATCGTTGGCCCGTCGGTCTCTAGAGCCATTATTTAACTGATGAAATTAAGATAACGCCGAAGCGTTAACAACCGGCTAACCATGTCGAGTTACAAACGGTGATGAAGCCGATCCAATTTGCTTAGAACATTAAATTCGCCATCAACCGCTAACGGTATAGGGTTGTCGAGTGTAGGGGGCTTTTGGTCTCCTAAGGACGCGGCCATCTAAACCGCGGTCTAAATATCGGAGCCTGCCGCTATGCCCCTAAAGCTGTCACTCAAACCAGGCGAGAAATTTGTTCTGAATGGGGCTGTCGTGCAGAACGGTGATCGGCGCGGGACGCTAATTTTGCAGAACAAGGCATCGGTCCTGCGCGAAAAAGATATCATGCAGGAGGCAGAGGTTACGACACCGTCGCGGCGTATATATTTCCCTGTAATGATGATGTACCTAGATGAAACATCGGCTAACCAGTATTATGACGAATTCGTTCTACGCCTGAGTGAGTTTATGGCAGTGATTGAGAACCCGAGTGTGCTGTCGGACTGCGTAAGCATCTCCAAACATGTCCTTGCGCGGGAGTTCTATAAGGGCCTTATGATGGCTCGCAAGTTGATGGAATACGAAGACGAGAGGTTGGCGAATGTCGCTGCAGGCCTACCAAAAAGCGTCAGCGCGGGCTGAAAACCCTCGTGAGATGGAGTACCGCCTGTTCGGACAGGTGACCCGCGCCTTGATGGCCGCGGCGGAACTTGACGTGTCCGATACGGCCACGCGGATCGATGCCTTGGACTGGAACCGGCGGCTTTGGTCGGTCTTGGCCACGGACTGTGCCGACCCTGCGAATAGCTTGCCAGTAGAGCTACGTGCCCAGATCATCTCTCTTAGCATCTGGGTAAATAAGCATAGCAGCGCCGTGATGCGCCGTGAGGAAGATTTTGCTCCGTTGATTGATGTTAATCGGATCATGATGCAGGGCTTGGCTGGCCAGGTAGAGGGTTCGGTATAAACGGGCTGCCTTTAGTCTGTCTGACCCTTTGCCCGATTGTCGTTTGGGGATGATCTTCGGCGCTCTTTTGTGTATCATATTGTTTTTATGAGATTTTAGCGCCCACTTTAGCTTTTTGATGCAGCAATTGTTATTATTGATTTATTAGATAATTCGAGATAGAAAAGAATGCGGCATAAATTGCCGGGGGGTAAAAATTACCCTGAACATACAGAAGGATCGTTGATATGGCGCTATACAGCGTTAATACGAACCGAGATGCCATGATTGCGCTTCAGAGTCTGAACGTGACAGGGGCAGAACTCGGTATTACCCAGCAGCGAATTTCGACAGGTCGAAAAGTCGATACCGCCAAGGATAACGGCTCTACGTGGGCGATTGCTCAGTCAATGCGGGCAACCTCTACCTCCCTGAATGCTGTGAAAGATTCTCTACAGCGTGGGCAATCCACTGTTGATGTGGCGCTCGCGGCGGGATCCTCTGTCTCTGACCTGCTCGTCCAAATGAAGGAAAAGGCGCTCGCTGCGTCGGACACGACCCTCGATACTGCAGGTCGCTCGGCTTTGAACGAAGACTTCAAGGCTCTGCGCGATCAGTTGAACAAGACCGTGACCAATGCCGACTTTAACGGCACCAACATGATCAAGACCGGGGGGAGCACGATTGCGGCCCTCGCCAATTCGGCGGGTACCAGCAAGATTACGATCACAGCCCAGTCTCTCGCTTTAGGCAGTGCCAATCTAACCGGTATCAGCAGCACGGCCAGCATGGCGACCAACACGGCCTCAGCCGCTCAGGCCATGATTTCAGTTGTCAACACGGCCATCGGTAAGGTCAGTACCGCCCTAGCGAAGTTAGGCACGGGTGCTAAGGCGTTAGATTTGCACTTGGCGTTCATTATGAAGTTGCAAGACACTTTGGATAATGGCGTGGGCAACCTCGTTGATGCCGATCTGGCCAAGGAAAGTGCCAAGCTCCAGTCGCTGCAAACAAAACAGCAGCTGGGTGTTCAGGCCCTTTCGATTGCCAATCAATCGACCTCGGCGCTGCTTGGTCTGTTTCGATAAGTTAAAATATTCTTGATATTTTGTGGGGCGGGTGTTTAAATTTCTTAGACATTCGCCCCCCATTATAAAGAGGATGCCGCCCGCGAGGGTGTTACGCTTCGAAATGTCCGGAAAGATTGATCTAAACACGGTTTCCAG
>Ga0209550_10003410_pt1 | contig 15148 bp, 14 predicted proteins | sample LauGreSuBDMM15SN_2_FD_187567 | JGI IMG/M metagenome (GOLD analysis project Ga0209550, IMG submission 187567) | Freshwater lake microbial communities from Lake Michigan, USA - Su13.BD.MM15.SN (SPAdes) (version 5) | ecosystem: Environmental > Aquatic > Freshwater > Lake | place: Lake Michigan...
CCATGCAAGATAAGTCCGACTCCGACGCACGCTGCGTCCAAATCGTCCGCAAAGCCGTGGCCGTGGTGCGCCCGCAATTTCGACTGGCTTATTTGGGTGGAGTACACGGTCTGCCGCACTGGACGCGGGTGTGGTTTCACGGGCGGCAACTAGCGCATGCTTTGAATGTGGACCCAGCGGTGCTGGCTTGGTTTGCTTATTTGCACGACTCCCAAAGGCACAACGAGTACATTGACCCAGAGCATGGGCTGCGGGCTGCCGACTTTGCAGTGCAACTTCGCAAAGAGGGCGTGATCACGGAGCTCAGTGGCTCAGATTTTGAGCGGCTGTGCGAAGCCATGCGCCTGCACAGCGATGGCTTGACCGAAGCCGACGCGGCCTTGCAAGCCTGCTGGGACGCCGACAGGCTGGACCTGCTGCGAGTCGGCATCGTGCCCCTGGCCAAGCGCCTTTGCACAGCACACGCACGAAAGCCTGCGGTGATGAAACGGGCCAATCGCATGGCCGAGGCCACTTGGAATTGGCCTCAGCGGTAGCTGTCAGCTGCGTTCTGGAGCGACGGCCATCGCGAGCAATCTCTCATGCCCAATGACCACGGCCTGCGCCGCTGCAAGTGCGGTCGGTTCATGTTGCAGCGTGAGCTGGTGGAGATTGCCGGGCAACAGGCCTTACCTCAGGCAACGATTCGCCGGCAGGCCGGCTCCTACAAGGGGAATGCCATCTTGTATTTGTAGGAGCTTGCCTGCAAGCGATTCGTGCCGGTCAACCGGCCTTGCCTCAGGCAACGATTCGCCGGCAGGCCCGCTCCTACAGGGGAGCGCCATCTTGTTTTTATAGGAGCTTGCCTGCAAGCGAATCGTGCCGAGCAACAGGCCCTACCTCAGGCAAAGATTCGCCGGCAGGCCGGCTCCTACAAGGGGAGCGACATCTTGTTTTTGTAGGAGCTTGCCTGCAAGCGATTCGTGCCGAGCAACAGGCCTTGACGGGGCGCGTGGGCTTTTGCACCACAAGCTTTACAGTTAATAATGTTGCCGGGTGTTGACACCCCATGATTGAGGCGCAGCAACGCAATGCCAAGGCCTGAGGAGGCTGTGGGCTTGGCGCCCGTGCCACACGTCTTTGCGCAAACAGCGAAAAATTGAACCGCCTAATTCAGCCACTTTGATGAGCCAGCAGACCCAAGCTCCTCCTTCTTTGCCTTTGCCAGCTGCTGATGCAGTTCAACGCCGCCTGGTGCAGGTGCTCTTTATCGGTGTCTTCATGGCGGCACTCGATTCGGCCATCGTGGGGCCGGTTCTGCCTGCCTTGCGTGCAGCCTTTGGCATTGACAACCGCGCTGCCGGGCTGCTGACCACCGTTTTTTCCCTGAGCTCGCTGTGCAGCACGGCGCTGATGGCTTACTTCAGCGACCGCCATGGCCGCCGTCCGGTGTACCTGGCCAGTGTGGCGCTTTTCGCCATAGGCTCGCTTTGCATTGCCGTGGCGCCCAGCTTTGACATGCTGTTGGTTGGCCGGGCCATCCAGGGCATAGGCGCAGGGGGCATTGCGCCTGTGGCCAGTGCCGTGATTGGTGATGTGTTCACCGCCGAGCGGCGGGGCCGCATTTTGGGGCTGATTGGTGCCACCCACGGCATGGCTTTTGTGCTGGGCCCACCCCTGGCCACCGTGCTCACCTCCACGCTGGGCTGGCGCTGGCTGTTCCTGGTGAACCTGCCTGTTGCGCTGGCGGTGCTCTGGTTGGGGGCCCGCAGCTTGCCCAAGCAGCGCACCAGCGCGGCACCCGGGCCCGTTGACTTGGCAGGTATTGCTGTGACTTTGTTGTTTTTGCTGTGTTTGGTGATGGGTATTTCGCGCCTGCCGGACTCGGCCACCGGGCTGCTGCTGTGGCCTTGGTTTTTGGCGGCCAGTGGCGTTTTGCTGGTCGCTTTGGTGCTCATTGAAAAGCGGCAGCCACAACCGCTGATTCCGATTGAGTTGTTTGCCAACCGGCAACTCGCTTGTGCCTATGCATTGACGCTGGGCGTGGGGCTGTCCATGGGCGGCATTGTGTTTTTGACCAGCATCGCCACGCTGGCGTATGGGGTGAGCGTGGAGTACGCGGGGATGGCACTGCTGCCTTTGGTGCTGTGCTCCATGGTGGGCTCCATGGCGGCGGGGCGGCTGCTCAACCGCCTGGGTGCGCGCAACATGATGATCTTTGGTTTCGCGCTGTTGACGCTGGGCTACTTGCAAAGCGCCATGCCAGAAACCGGCTTTGCCGCGTTCTTGGCGGCGTCTGTGCTGGTCGGCATTGGCCTGGGCGTGGTGGTCAGCGGCGCACTGCGCACCATTGCCATTGATGAAGCCCCGCCGTCCCTGCGCGGCACAGCCCAAGGGCTGATCAATATATTCAATGCCGTGGGAACGCTGCTGGCCGTGACCTGCATCAGCGCCATTGCCGACTTTGACGGCGGCGAGCTGACGGGCTTTAGCCATGCTTATGGGGCCCTGGTGGTGAGCATGTTCGTGATGCTCTTGATGGCGTTTGGGCTGAAAAGGAAGTCAGGCGACGCTGTAACTGGGGCTGCATCTTCAGTGGGCACATAAGGCGCGGCCCAGTACAGCAAGGCCGTTGACTCATGGATTGTTGATGACCGCTGCGCCCAAGCGCCAAAGGTTATTGCGCTGAAGATCACCTCCAACAGTGACGCAGTGCAGGCCGGCCAAGCGCTGGCCTTGGTCACTGATATGGGGACCTCGCCCCTTTCAGAGCCGCGCAGCCCGCTCCACCCACCCGCCCAACAAGGTCTCGCCGAGTTCCTTGCGCGCAGCCGGCGGCTCGACCCCCGCCACCTTCAGCATCGCCCATGCCAGACACAGGTTAGACGACAGTACCGGGCGGCTCGTCAGCTGGGCCAGCTGCGGCATCACGCGCAGCGTCGGCATGCCGGTGCCAGACAACAAGATGGCATCCGCGTCAGTGACATTCAGCGCCGCTGCAGCCTCCAGCACCATGGGCGCCCGGATCCGGTAGACCGCACGCGTGTCGATGGGATCCATCTCCTTGCGTGCAAAGCTCACCACCTCCAACCCGGAGGCCGCCCAGTACTGCAGGCTCGCATCCACCAAGAAGGCGGGGTAAGGCGCCAGCAGTGCGATGCGTTTGACGCCCAGCGACTGGCAGGCCGACAAGATGGCCTGGGTGGCGGAGACGATGGGAAAACCGAAGCACTGCTCGAGGGCATCGATGCGCTTGCGCTCCTCGTCCTGCCCAATCAGGTAGCTGGTGCCAGTGCAGGCGAAGCCCAGCACATCAGGGCGTGCAGTGTCAAAGGCCTCAATGCTGGTGCCCAGGTTGTCCAGGTACTGCACCAGCCGGTTGCCAGAATCGGTGCGGCTGCCCTGCAGGCGGGTTGCGATGACGCCCACGCCGTCGGGCGCCAGGGCGCTGAACTCGGGCTCCACCACCGGGTTGGCCTGCGGCACGGCGATGGCGAGAAGAGCGCGGGCGCTGTACTCGCGCTCGGGATGGGCGGGAGTTGGGGTCATGGTGTGGTCAATCTTGCGGAGCGGTTGGGGTGCGCGGCGCCAGCTCAAAGCCGTCCTGCCCCGGCGTGTCGGCCCAGGCCTGGAACGGCGCAGAGGGGGTGACCTTGCCCGAGCGCAGGACCTTCAGCCAAGCGCCGCTGGCTTCTAGGAAACGGTTCATGCCGCACGGCCACAGCACCAGGCTCAGCGCTTCGGCAATCTTGTATTCGGACACACCGTTGGCATAACAGTCCTCCAGCTCCACCTCCAGCGCCCAGTGCTGGTCGCGCGAGGCGTAGGCCACCAGCAGGGCCAGGTGCGCAAGCTCGTGCGGCAGTTCGGGGAACTGCGCAAGCAGCGCGCTCTTGCCGGCGATGTAGGCCGGCCGCGGCCCCGGCACCGGGAAGTACGGTTGCCAATGCTTCTCCAGGAACTGGTAGGTCTCCACGCCGCGCGCCCAGGCCACCAGCCGGAACGCAGCTTCGGCCAGGCGGTCGGTGCCGCCGGTCTGGAAAAACAGGTGGATGTGGTGCGTGCCTATGGCCTCTTCGGCGGCGGTCAAGAGGGCGAGCCAGACGAACTCGCGTTCAAACTCACTGAGGTGGTGCGGGTCTAGCGTGAGGGTCTTGTAGACCAGGGGATAGATGTCCTGCAGCGCTGGCAGCGCCGCGGCCATGGCGCCTTGGTGCGGCAGCACGTAGCCGCGCCGTGCGCGGAACGCCTCCAGGCGCTCCCGCACCTCGGCGGCCGACGGTGCACTGGGGGGCGGCTGGCTCATTCGACCTTGATGTTGGCAGTGCGGATCACATCGCCCCAGCGCTTGCGTTCCGAATCGATCAGGCGCACGAACTGCGGCTGCGTGTTGGGCAGCGGCTCGGCACCCAGGTCAGTCAGCCGTTGCATGACGGCGGGATCGGCCAGCGCCATCTGCATTGCGCGTGAGATGGAAGCGGTCACGTTCTCCGGCAGGCCGGCCGGGCCGACCAGCGCAAACCAGTTGTTCATGCTGAAGTCGGGCAGCGTGCGGCTGATCAGCGGCAGCCCCGGCAGCTGTGGCGAGCCACGCTCTCCGCCAAACGCAATACCGCGCAGGGAGCCGGCCTTGACCTGCTGCAGGTAGTCGGACATGTTGCCCAGCAGCAGGTGCACGCGGCCGGCCTGCAGGTCAATCATGGCTTGCGAGCCGCCTTTGTACGGCACATGGACCATGTCGACTCCGGCCTGGCGCCGGAACAACTCGCCGGCCAGGTGGCCGATGGAGCCGGTGCCGGCGGAGGCGTAGGTCACCTTGCCCGGGTTGGCCTTGGCATAGGCCACCAGCTCAGGCACGGTCTTGAAGGGTGCGTCTGGCGCCGACACCATCAGGGAAAAGATGTTGGCGATGGTGCCAATGGGCGTCAGCTCCTTTTGAACATCGATGGGGATCTTCATGCCGGGCATCTGCGGCGCCACCGCGAACATGCTCATGGTGGCAAAGCCGATGGTGTAGCCATCGGGCGCCGAGCGCGCCACCGCCTCGGCGGCAATAAACCCGCTGGCGCCGGCGCGGGTTTCGACCACCACGGGCTGGCCCAGTACGTTCTTCAGACCGTCGGCGATGATGCGCGAGACCAAGTCGCCCGAGCCGCCGGCGGCAAAGCCGTTGAACAGCCGAATCGGCCGGTTGGGCCGCCAGTCGGCCTGGGCGTGCAGAGGCAGTGTGGTGGCGGCCGCCCCGGCGGCCAGCGCGCTCAGCACGGTGCGGCGGCGCAGTTCAACAGGGTTCGAAGAGTGCATAGGGTTCATTTGCAGGGCTCCTGGATCAATCGGCCTGGGCATTGGAAGACTTCACCACCTTGCCCCAGCGGACGATCTCCTCGTCCAGGAAGGCGTTGGCCTGCGCGCGGGTGGTGGTGATGGACTCGGCGCCCATCTCTGAGAGGCGCGTGCGCATGGTCGGGGACGCACCCGCCGCCAGAATTTCGCTGTTCAGGCGGTCTAGGATGGCAGTGGGTGTCTTGGCTGGTGCGGCGATACCCCACCACACTGAAACCTGCTGCTCCGGGTAGCCCTGCTCGGCAAAAGTCGGCACATTGGGCACCAGCGCGGACCGCTGGTTGGAGGCCACGCCCAGCACCTTCACCAGGTTGCCCTTGATCTGGCCGATGACATTGGCCTGGTTGGTGAAGAAAACCTGGATCTGTCCGGCGAGGATGTCGCTGATGACGGCAGCGCCACCCTTATAGGGCACGTGGGTCATGTCGATGCCTGCATGGGTCTTGAACATCTCGCCGGCCAGGTGCTCCGAACTACCGGGGCCGCCAGAGCCAAAGTTCAACTTGCCAGGCTCTTTCTTGGCCATGGCCACCAGGTCCCTGACACTGTTGGCCGGGAAGTCTGGACGCACCAGCAAGATGCCGGGTGCGCGGCCGACCACAGCCACCTGCGTCAGCTCGGTCTTGACGTCGTAGGGCATCTGCTTGAACAGCGTCACGTTGACGGCGTTGCCGGGCGAGGTGAGCAGCAGCGTGTAGCCGTCGGGCGGCGCCTTGGCCACGAAGGTAGAACCCACATTGCTGCCGGCTCCCACACGGTTCTCCACCACGACCGGCTGGCCCAGGCGGGTGCTCAGTTCCTGCGCCAGCGTGCGGCCTATGGCATCCACGCTGCCTCCGGCACCATAGGGCACGACGATCCGGATGGGGCGCTCGGGCCAGGTGCCCTGCTGGGCAAAGGCTGCCGTCAAGGGCAACAGCCCTGCGGTGATGGCGCTGACGACGGTGATGGCATGGCGGCGCAGTAGGGGGGTCATGGCAGGGCTCCGGTGGGTCGATTGGTCTTGGGCTCAGGGGGTCGGGTCAGGCAGCGTGCTGAAGACCGGCCCGTAATGGCGACGAATTTCTGCCAGCAGGCTGGCAGGCGGCTGCTGATAAGTACAGCGGCGCGAGGTCCACACGCCGCCCATGGTGGCGCGCAGTTTCACGGCGGTTTCGCCCATTTTGATCAGGGCCTTGACGCCATTGACCACAGGCAGACCCGAGGGCGTGGCATGGATCCCGGCCTTGGCCAGCAGCACCATCAGCACGCCAACGGCCGGAACGATGGCCTCAGCGCCTTCCGCACCCGCGGCTTCGCACTGGGCGAAAAAGTTGTTGATGAGTGTTCGGCCTGCGCCGGAATCGGAAAAACCGTCGTCCAGGTCCACCAGCCGCACCATCTGCATGGAGCGCGCACTGTGCAGCATGTGGGTGTGGCCGTAGCGGCGAAAGTTCTCGGTGATGCGTGGAACGTGCTTGGGCGAGCCGGTGACCAGCGCAAAGTTGCCGGCCATCAAGCTGGCGAAGTGGCCAGAAGTCTCGCCCAGGCCGAGCACCGGCATATCGGTGATCTCGCGGGCCTCGCGCAGCCCGGGATCGGCGATGTTGCCTATGAGGAAAGCGTCGAAACCCTCCCGGGTGGCGCGCTCCACGTTGGCCAGCACCTCTTGCGTCTCAATGAACTCCAGGTAGCGGTACTGGTCACCCACGCCGCCAGACCCCTCGATGCCGTGCACCTCAAACTCGGTCCCGGCGTCGCACACACTGGCGATCACCTCCCGCAATGCCACGTTGTAGGCAGGCCAAGCGCTGGCCTTGGTCATGCTTTGATACCAGATCTTCATTCTCTAATTGTGAATCAAAACAACACTGAGTATCACCAAAGAAACGGGCACTTTGTACAGCCTGCGCCGCAGCTGCATCCTGTGCATGCTGCTATTTGGCCGAGACATAGACACCTTGACGCTGGCCCGCAAGGACCGGACGAGCCCTAAAGTGATTGACCGCTTGTATGCAGCACCACTGCAGGGCGAGATGAATGTGGCCATGCTGCAAAGCAAAAGCAGCCCTCGCCCGTGGGAGCTGCACCGGGGGCCTGTGTTCTTCGGTGGTACCGAGATGTTGGAAGTGAGATCTGCTTCAGGCTGAACGCAAGCGCTCACCGGTGGGATAGAGCCAGTCTCCGATCCAAGGCGCTGGTACCCCAAGCAAAATTCCCTGCTCTGAAAAACATGAATACGCGCCTGAGATCACCTTGTCTTTTGTAGCGCGGTAAGCTCTGATGCTAGCTCTGGAAAACACCATGAAAACAAACAAGCTGCTGCTCGCTCTTGCCCTTTGTATGCCCGCCTCGACCATGGCGCAGCACAGCCACGGCTCGCAGACGCCCTATGCCGGCATGCAAAACCGTGCCATCAAATCGCTGTCCGACAAGGACATCAATGAACTGCAGCGCGGAGGTGGCTGGGGCCTGGCCCTGGCCGCTGAACTCAACGGCATGCCTGGCCCTGCTCACCTCTTAGAGCTCAAAGACCAGATTCCCTTGGATTCGGACCAGGCGGCCAAGACCCAGGCCCTCTTGGATGAAATGCGCAAAGCCGCCATCCCCACCGGGGAGCGTCTGATCGCAGCAGAGAAAGCCCTGGAAGCCGCTTTTGCAGCAGGGAGCGTGGGTGAATCATCCTTGCGCCGATTACTGGCTGACGCCGAGTCAGCAAGGACCGAACTGCGCTTTGTCCATCTCTCACAGCACTACAAGACTGTGCAGTACCTCAAGCCTGAGCAAATCAAACGCTACAACATTCTTCGCGGCTACGCCGAGGATCCGTGCAAGAACATCCCCGCTGGGCACAACCCGGAGATGTACAAGCGGCACATGGGGTGCAGTTGACGGCTACCTATCGAGACCAGTCAATGCTGAAGGTTTAGCCGGTGACTGCTGCCGCGGATTTGCCGCCAACACAAGTCCGGTAGCGCCTTCGAGACGACTCGCCAGAGCGAGCAGCTCGGTGCAGTACCGAATGCCCAATCGGTCAAGGCCTCTGTTTTAGCAGGTCAGTGGGCCCTCGCGGGCATCAAATCAGCCATACAGCGCGTTTTTTCTTGGGCTCGCAGGGCTGAAAAGCTCAGCGCTGCCCAGCTCAGAAAAACGCCATGGTGCGCACTTCAATGCTTTCGCGTTTCAAGGCATCGGGCGCCGTATCGGGGTGCTCAAAAGCCGAATGCCCCATGAATCGACAGCGCCCATCGGTGGCCGAGTCATAGGTTTTGAGCAACAAGGCGTGGTGGGCCTCCATGAAGGGAAAGTACATCCAGCGGTGTTTGGGTGAATGCCGCATGACGTAAATTTCACCCGTTCTGTCCAGGTACTTGAGCTCCATGCGCAGCATGTCGCCTTCGTCGTGTGTCGAGGCATCGCACATGGCCAAGGGCAACTCTTCAACCCGTTGGTAAAGCGGCTTCCACACGTTGTAAAAAGCAACCCGGCCTTGCAGCAACTGAGGGGCGTCATCGGGCAAGATGTCGTGGACCCTTTGCGGCCCACTCCTGACCGTGTAATCGCTGTGAACCAACAAAACGGCGGGTCTTTGGACTTCTGTTTGTTGCTTCAGATCGGCGGGCAAGCGCTGCCGGATGGTGTGATCAAAAACCTCCACCCGCTTGGCCCCTGTGTGGGCTTTCACAAAATCCACCACCTGCTGATAAAACACCTGCTTGACCTTCGCTTCATCGGCAAAGTCCTTGAAGGAGGGGGCAAAGTCATGCAACTCAAAGCCCTCCTTGTCCAGACGAATCTCATGTTGCAAAGGCCAAGCATCGTGAATGGCCACTTCGTGCACGTCCGTCCCCGGCGGATTGAGCTTCACGCTCGGATCCGGTTCGTAAAAATAATAATCTGGCGGTTGGCCGTTGTCCTCTGAGTAATTCAAACTCGCGCGGACGGCGTGCAAATCAGTCATGGCTGATGTCAATTCGTTTTTTGGGTGGTGAAACCTTCGTAGACCATGGTGTTTTGCCAGCAAGGCAGTGCCTCGACATCTTGCAGCAGCCAGCGTGTCAAATTTTTGTGGGGGCCCAAAGGCAACTTTTGCCAGCCGTGCAAATGCAAGGGGGCCGCCAAGGCGATGTCCGCAATGGTGACTTGGTCACCACACACCCAGCGGCTCGATGCCAGGCGTTTGTCCAAAATACCCGCCAACTTGTGGAACTGAGCTTCCTGCGCCGCCAGAACTGCCGGGTCAGGCGCGCCGCCCAGCAATGGCTTGACGCAGTTTTCCACCAGGAAGACATAACAGCTTGGAAACCAGCTTGAAGACTCCCACAGCAACCAGCGGTTGATGTCGGCACGGGTTTTCAAATCCTGAGGATACGCCGATGCATGGCCCGTTTTGTCTGCCGCGTACTGCAAGATGGCGTTGGACTCCCAGAGCACCAAATCGCCGTCGACCATGGCTGGCAAAGACGCGTTGGGGTTCACACTGACAAAGGGTTCGAGTTTTTGTTCACCCTTGAAGTAGTCAACGTGCACCAACTCGTAAGGGGCACCCATCAGCTGCAATCCAGCCAGCACTTTTTTGCAATTGACGGTGATAGGGTCTGCGTGAATTTTCATGTTGTCTCCGTGGTTTGTATGGTTTCATGAACAATCGCCACGTCAGTTTAAAAATTGACCGCAGTCACAACAACTGCTGTAATGCAAATCAATTGTTTTTGAATCACGAACAATGAACACGCCCGAACGGCAGCAACGCCCCATCTCCACCGACATGCTGGCAGCCTTCCTGAAGGTGGCGGAATGTCGCAGCGTCAGTCAGGCCGCTGTTTCTTTGGATGTGGCCAAAAGCCTGATCAGCAAGCGCATCGCACAACTGGAAGAGCGCCTGGAAACCACGCTGTTCAGCAGAAGCACCCGCAAGGTTGCGCTGACGCCAGCTGGAGAAACCTATGTGGACTATGCAAAAAGGGCGCTGGCCGAAGTGTCCGATGGCATGGAACGCGTGCGCTCGCTGCGAACAGAGCTGAGCGGCAATTTGCGCTTGACTGCACCGGTGTCCTGGGGGCAGCGGGTTTTGGCCAAGCACCTGCCCGATTTTCTCAAGATGCACCCGAATCTGGAGATCGACCTCATGCTGACCGACCGCATGATGGACATGGCCGCCGAGCGCATCGACGTCGCATTGCGTTGGTCAAGCCATTCACAGCATGAGCGCCACGGCACCCCCCTGACCGAAATCAAATGGTTTTTGACCGCAGCCCCCGCTTACATCGCCCAACACGGCCTGCCCTCTGAACCCGCCGAACTGATCGATCACGCGTGCGTGTATTACCGCCGAGACAACACCGATGACCACTGGACCTTACAGCACGACCCGGCCGCAAGCCCGAGCGATGCCCGCCATGTGGAAGCGAAAGTGAGTGGTCGATACCGTGTTGACAATCCAGAGGCCGTGCTGGAAGCTGCCCTGGCAGGCATGGGCATCGCTCTGTTGCCCGACTACCTGTGCGTCCCAGCCATAGAACAAGGCAGTTTGGTCAAAGTGCTGGCGCCCTGGACCCCGCTAACCAAGTTTGGCACCCACATCGTTGCACTGTGCCCCCCTGAACGGAAAAAAATCTCCCGGAATCAGGCCCTGATCGACAACCTGCAACGCGCCATGTCCCAAGATGTTGGCGCCTAACCACAGATTTTGGGGGGTGTCAAAAATTCGTACTCCTGCCTTGCCGCTTAGAGGCAAGGGAGTCTGGATGCACTGGACTTTCGAGGCAAGCCCCAACACATCACTCTAGCAACCGGACTTTCGACCCGACAAATCTGGTGCCAGATGCGGCGTCGAAAAACAGGTGTTTAGGACACTTTTTGGACATGACCAAAAAAAGCACCCAGAGTCGCCTCTGAGTGCATTTTTTGGGAATTTATGGTGGTCGATGCAAGTTTTGAACTTGCGACCCTGCAGTGTGAAGGCGCCGGATTTTTAGTATCTTCCAATTTAAAAATAAGCTCTAAACCAAATTAAAGACCCGCAAGTAATTCAAACGTACCAAAGTTATTGAGATCAAAGTCAACACAACTGAGCCGAACTAAGGGCTGCAAAACAGCTTCAGAACCAGACGGGGCAAGAAAGTACGCTCTACTCATTGCGTCACACCTATACCACAGAGGAACTGCTGGCGAGAACCGGTTTCTACACAGTGGCCAGTAAGATGGGCCCCAGAAGGTTGATGTTGGATCGGCACTCAGCAAGATTACAGCGAAGATCACGGCGGAAAAGATGACTTAGTGCGAAACATTGCTTTTTGTAAAGCTATGCCATACCATCAACTGATGAGATCAAGATGCACGTCGTCGCGGATAAGGTCGAAATACCCAAGAAATTATTTCTGGTGGCGGCTCATAAATGTGCAGATTGGCGCAGAAAGATAAGCATTACAGCGGGATTTTTAGCGACAGCGACAGTTGATGGCGATAAAAGATGCGAAAAGACTTTTATCAAACCATCACTCCATCGTTTAATGTAAAAATACAACAGGGATCTGGGAATTTATGAATTGCATAAAATGCAGTAAAAGTCTTCCGAACATTGCCAGATTCTGCGGTGGTTGTGGAATTCAAGTATATTGGCCTTCAAGCAGTTCATCGGGAAATAATTCTGACGATCAAGATAAATCACTGTTTGCAAGCCCTAATTTGGAATCGATTTCAAAGCTTGTTGAAGTTCGAGATTCTAATTTATTCCTCACCGAAGACTTTATTCGATCCGATGATTTTAAAAAATTAATTGGACCCAAACATTCATATTATGCTGCCTCATTTTTATTGCTAGCCCCCAAACTTAATGAGATAAACCTATTTGAGAAAATTTCACCGCCACACAAGCTTAATTTTGATTCTTTTAAAAAATCAAATAAAATAAATTTAAGTATTATTTATTCAAGTAAATTTAATTTACATGCTGCATTTTTTGGTTATCTATGGCTCGCTTACAGGCGCTGCCATATAATGGCCGCTATGGCATTATCAATGAATATTCTTACATTCTCCCTTGTCGCCATAAACGCGGAATTAAATCCATCAATCTCTATTCTTGTTTTATTTTTAATTAACTTTATTGTTTTCGGAAAACTAGGCAATATCATATACATGAAGGATTTAGAGAAGAGGCTGAGCAGGAAGGGGGCTTTAGTTGGGTTCGTTGAAGTAGGTGGTGTTAATTTGTTTGCTATTGTTTGGTTTATGTTGTTGGCAATTCTTATTGGGGTTTTGAATGATAGTATGCTTACTTGGCTCCAGTCTTTGTAGAAAAATTTAAAGCATAATTTTTGGATTTGATATGGATGTGATCTGCCAAACCTGCACTGGGACCATTTCAATGGATGACAGATACTGCATGCACTGTGGTATTGACCAAAATACAAGAGAGGACCCTCCACTTGCCTCAATGGCAATAACATTGAGCTCAGTTATTGAGATTAATGAGGTCCGGTGCGTCGCCTGCACTAAGCTAATACCCAATGATGATAGTTTCTGCATGCACTGCGGAGTGAAGCAGACGTCCCAACAAGCCCTTCTGTCAATCCGCATTAAGGAGCCCATAATTGATCCGTTGGACTTAATCGCTAAGTCCAATGCGACAACGCAGAAGTTTCAAAAGTATGCACCAACTATTGTGAAGCAAAAGCCTCCGGTGCCGAAGTTGCTTGTTCTTCAATCTAATTGTGTGGGTTGCAAAAAGTCCATTCTTGCCTTAGATTTTTTCTGCCCTGCCTGCGGAGTGCCTCAAAATGAGCTTGCAGCCCAATTGGCTGCCAATTCATCAGATGTGAAAAAGTCTCAATTCAAAAATGAAGATTCAAGTGAATATTACACAGGGCACAGTAATACTGATGGCGATAAACATTCAATAAACGAAAATCAAAAAGAAATTTTAACTAATTCCTCTTTACCAAAAGTAGAGTCTTTTGAAAATCCTTATGCAGAACACGAACCGGAACAGTTATTGATAGAAACCAATGAATCAGAAGAAAGGGTGATAGAGTGGCAAGCTGAATTGGCATTTATGGAAGAAGTTGAAGGTGTATCTGAATTCCTGCCGCATGTCAATTGCAAAAAGTGTGGCGTGATGCTGCCTGAGTTCTCACGTTTTTGCATTCTTTGTGGAACAGTTCAATTTGAGATAAAATTACACAGAGAAACTTCTCAATTGATTGAAGAGGTTGAATTAGATTCAAAGACTGAAAGTGAGCCCGTCAAAGAAGACACTGAAATTAAAATAGTTGAATGCGAAAATATTAAAAGCGAGTCAATTACTGCAGATGACAATTTGCATGATATTTTACAGGATGAGGGCATTACTTTTTCGACCAACTTCGAAGACGATGATGGAAAAATTGAGCCACACATTCTTCATGTAACCGAAGAACCATTTTCGATAGATAGAATAAAAGCCATGCAGAGAGAGGCTAATGCAAAGCTGTCTCTTATGGAGTCTGATAAAAACTGGTCAAAAAATATACTCAAAAAATAAATTTCTCTATTCTATTTATATTAGAATTGTATGGCTGGATACCTTTTAACGGCACATTAAAAGGCACAGGCTTCGAGATTATACTTTTTGCGTTATTCAAACACCAGTCCAAGAGCCGTCAACGTCACCCGTCAGCACACCAATCAACTTGACACTGCTGACAACTGTTGTAGTGTCCGTTATCACGGATGTGGATGTCCAAGCTTTGGGGTTCAATGACTGAGCCGAGGTATAGGAACTATTCAGTTTGGTGTCGTCGAAATACTTCCAAGTGGGTGTGGGTGCACTCAAACCCACCACCATCTTCAGCACCCCTATTGCATCTGTCAAATTCACATCACCACTTTGGTCAAAGTCGGCTGCAATCGCTTGATAGGGTGAAAGTGGCGTGTTGTTACTGTTGACATTGAGACCAACAATCATTTTGAGGATGGCAATCGCATCGGTCAGATTAACGGCATCGGCTTTTTTGGCGGTGGTGAGGGCTTTGGTGTTGTCTTTCCAGAACATGGCGCCATTTGATGTGCCTGAGCCACTGCTTACTAAACTGGATATCAATGCGGTTCGATCGGCAAATTTCAAGCTCTCTACGTTGAGCAAAGTGTCTGTTCCCTCTGCGCCGCTTTTGGCAACCACTTGGTAGCCGCTTGTAGTCGCTGTCACCGTGTAGTTACTGGAGTTCAAGCCGTACACCACAGTGTCTTGGCCATCTCCACCATCGATGGAATCGTTGCCTGGGCCACCCACGATCGCATCATTGCCCAGCCCGCCCACCAAGGTGTCATCTCCTCCGAGCCCGCGCAACACGTCATTGCCTTGCACAACCTCAAGACGTTCGCCCTTTTCCGTACCAAAGATCACGTCGTCATTGGTGGAGCCCAAGACCTGTACGTAGAAGCTGTAGCCCGCGACGCCTGCGACCGTCGACAAATCGACCAGGAAGGGTGATACGAAATTTGGGGGATTCTCAGAGTTGGCGGCGCTGAAACCCCAGGGGTTGTAGACACGGATCTGGGCGTCGTTCGGGTTGTTCGGATCCGGGTCAAACGCCAAAAAGGCATGTTCCTTCGTGAAAAGGGTTGCCCCTGAAGCGTCGGTGGTTACGTTATCGGCGCCGACCCACACAATCTGGCCTGCGTTGATGGCCTTGGCCACCTCTGCAGCGATGGAACTGCCCGCAGGCGCTTGGATGGCGGAGAGGAGCGGAATGCCGTTGATGATGTCATAGGCTTGATCATTGACCCAGGCCATGCGCCCGCCCACGATGTTGGACACGGCGTCGGCCAAACCGCCCTCGATCGCAAACATCGCGTTGGCATCGTT
>Ga0209550_10003411_pt1 | contig 15147 bp, 15 predicted proteins | sample LauGreSuBDMM15SN_2_FD_187567 | JGI IMG/M metagenome (GOLD analysis project Ga0209550, IMG submission 187567) | Freshwater lake microbial communities from Lake Michigan, USA - Su13.BD.MM15.SN (SPAdes) (version 5) | ecosystem: Environmental > Aquatic > Freshwater > Lake | place: Lake Michigan...
GTACAGGAGTCATTAAAGTAGTAGATAAGGCTTTAAAAAAGTATTTTCTCTTGAAAAAAATCTTAAATGGTGCTAGATGGATAAAAAGTATTTGTCCCATTTTATCGAAAATGATATAAAAATAGGGTCATTTATAGTCAAAAAGGGTATATGAATTATGTTGTTAGTTATGGAGAATATAAAATCACCCAAATTGCCTTTTAAAAATTAGCTGGTCGAAATATATGGGTAAGCAATCTAGAAAATTTGAATCACATGGTATTGGTTAGAATGGAAGATGATGAGAAGGAGGAAGTGGATCAAAATACTAGATCAAAGTAATGGGAGAATAGGACTCGTTGTAATTACAAATACCAACTTTATGCTTTATAAATTCATTTTTATTCAATTCACTCAGCATAAATAAAGCTAGATCTCCTGCACTAATATTGTTTGAGTCTGGGATGGGAGCATAGTCTGAACTGGTGATAAAATTACCGGTAGGATCTGAATCTATTATCTCTGGTGGGCATACCATTGTCCAATCCAGTAAGGAGGCTTTTAGATATTGATAAGCTTTTAGATGTTCCCTACTGATCGGTAACAATTTATCAGGAAAGTCAGGTAGGTCCATAATTAGGGTGTCTTTATCAGCATTGAGTAAGCTAATTTCACCGACAGCAATAATTCTTGGAACATGGGCTTTTTGCATTTGCACAATGATATTCTTAATACCCAGAGATCTTGTCATATCAGATCCGCTTTTATCACCTCCTAGTGAACAAATAACCGCGTCAGTCCCTATAATTGCGTCATAAACCTGTTTTTGATCAAATAAGGCTCCTTGAACGAGCTCTAATTGGTCGTTTTTTGGTAGGTCAGCCGTAAAAACATTTCTACCAAATGCTTTCACATTGTGTCCATTATAAAGTGCCTGTTTAACTAGTTGAGTTCCTAGCATTCCAGTAGCACCAAAAATTACAATTTGCATAAATTTATTTTAACCGCTTACACAATGAAGATAATATTTATCGGTTCAAAATATTATTTAAGAATTTAACTAATAAGGCTAACTACGAATTTACTAAAATCTAATTGATATGGGTATAAATTTTAATATAGAAATATTACCCAAAGAATATAAAAGGGAACAGAGAAAATTTTTAATTATCAAAAAAAAGTTTTTTTTTTGATAATTAGGCCACATCTTTGCATCAGAAATGAACAATAATATTTTAAATAGCAATAGTTGGTGGTGGCAGTCAATATTTTGATGTGTCGAAACGCTATTGTATGTATAATATATTAAGGCCCCGACACAATGTGTTGGGGTTTTTTAATTCCTCATTGGCTGTTGAACCCAGCTTTAATGGAGATCGATTAGGTTAAATTTTGCTCCTTTACTCGGTTTATTAAAAGGGTGAGGACTTTAAAGTAAAGGCCTTTATTGGCTGTCAATTATGAAAAAAATAAATATAAAAACCAATTACAAACAACTACTGGCAGATCTCTATACTCCAGTGGGAATTTACTTGAGGCTCAGAGATCGTTTCAGGGATACTATACTATTGGAAAGTTCTGATTACCATGCAGGTGAAAATAGCTATACTTTTATTGGTATCAACGCAATTGCAGGTATTGAAATTAGAACTACATCAACGATCGAATATAAACTTCCTGGACAAAGTCCTGAAAAGTCAAAAATTTCAAGTCCCTCCATTGTACCTGAACTGATATGGAATTTTATGCAGCGATTTGAAATAAATTCCCAAGTACCCAAACCTATCAATGTAGCACAAGGATTATTTGGATACTGCACCTATGATTCTGTTCAATTTTTTGATTCCATTCTGTTAGAAAATGCAAATCAGCAAGCAGGAGTTGATATACCACTCATGCGTTACCGTTTATATCAATATGTTATTGCAATTAATCATTTTAAAAATGAGCTATTCATTTGTGAAAATGCAATTGAAGGAATGGACAGTGATATTGACTCTATTGAAAGTCTAATTAAAAGTAAAGACCTACCAACTTTTCCATTTTCATCAACTGGGTTAGAGCATTCCAATCTTACAGATGCCGCCTATATAGAAATGGTTAAAAAGGGGATTGCTAGTTGCCATCGGGGAGATGTGTTTCAGATAGTTTTGAGTAGAAGATTTCAGCAATCTTTTTCTGGAGATGAATTTAATGTTTACCGTGCTTTGCGTAGTATTAACCCAAGCCCTTATTTGTTTTATTTTGATTATGGAGATTACAAACTGATGGGTTCCTCACCAGAGAGTCAACTGATTGTTCAAAATGGAAAGGCGATTGTTCATCCAATTGCTGGTACATTTAAACGAACAGGTAATGATGAAAAAGACAAAGCATTGGCAATACAATTGGAAAATGATCCTAAGGAAAATGCAGAACATGTGATGCTGGTTGATTTGGCAAGAAATGATTTAAGCCGAATGTGCAGTGAGGTAGAAGTGACTCAATATAAAAAGGTTAATTATTATTCTCATGTGATTCATTTGGTAAGTGAGGTGGTAGGTAAGGTAGTTGGTGAAACCAATCCTTTTAAGTTATTGGCGGTTAGTTTTCCTGCAGGCACTTTGAGTGGAGCGCCCAAGTTTAAGGCCATGCAATTAATCAATGAAAATGAACCAACTGGCAGGAGTTATTATGGAGGCGCTATTGGATATATGGGATTTGATGGAACTTGTAACCATGCGATAATGATCCGTACTTTTTTAAGTAAACAAAATACTCTTTTTTACCAAGCAGGCGCTGGAATTGTGGCTGCAAGTAATCCAGAAAGTGAATTGCAGGAAGTGAATAATAAATTGAATGCTCTAAAACAAGCCATTGTGATGGCACAAAATATTTAATAATGAAAATATTAGTATTTGATAATTATGATTCGTTTACTTATAATTTGGTGCATTTAGTTGAAAAAATTTTGCATCAAAAAGTGGATGTATTTAGAAATGACCAAATTTCTCTTGAAACAGTGAAAGGCTATGATAAAATAATTCTTTCACCAGGACCAGGAATTCCTGAAGAGGCAGGATTATTATTGCCACTGATAAAGGAATACGCTTCTACTAAATCCATTTTGGGAGTTTGTTTGGGCCATCAGGCTATCGGAGAAGCCTTTGGTGGACGTTTGGTAAATCTGGATAAAGTATACCATGGTATAGCAACTCCCATTACCATTATCAATCCTTTTTCTAAAATTTTGAAGGGAATGGGGAATTCAATTGAAGTGGGTCGCTATCATTCTTGGATAGTAAGTGATAAAGATTTTCCAGAAGAACTTGAAATTACAGCAATAGATTCTAATGGGTTTATTATGGGTTTGCAGCATAAAAAATACGATGTTCAGGGGGTACAGTTTCATCCAGAAAGTGTGCTTACAAAGGATGGAGAAAAAATGATGCGCAATTGGCTTAGTTTATAAGATTAATTCAAAAATATCAGAAAATTTGTAATGAGCTAATTACCTAAAATTTAAAATAATTTAAGCAATAGGAATGAAAAAAATATTAAATTTTTTATTTGAGCACAAAACCCTTTCAAGGGAACAAGCGAAAGAAGTGCTGACCAACATTGCTCAGGGGGTTTACAATGAAAGTGAAATCACTTCCTTTATAACGGTGTTTTTGATGCGAACAATTACCATAGATGAACTGCAAGGTTTTCGAGATGCACTCTTGGATTTGTGTGTTCGTGTAGACTTGAATGGAATGGAGGTATTGGATATAGTAGGTACAGGAGGCGATGGAAAAAATACATTTAATATTTCAACACTAAGTTGTTTTATTGTAGCAGGTACAGGAAATAAAGTTGCTAAGCATGGCAACTATGGAGCATCTTCTATCAGTGGTTCTAGTAATGTAATGGAGCAGTTGGGATACCGATTTACCAATGATGTTGAAATCTTGCGTGATCAATTAGCTACTTTAAATATTTGTTTTTTGCATGCACCTTTGTTTCACCCTGCTTTAAAAATAGTTGGTCCAGTTCGTAGGAATTTGGGTATCCGTACTTTTTTTAATATGCTTGGGCCAATGGTGAATCCTGCTTTTCCAAAGCATCAATTAGTAGGAGTTTATAATTTAGAAATGGCGAGGATATATAATTATTTATTGCAACCTACAGGAAATAATTTTACTATTATTCATAGTCTTGATGGCTATGATGAGATTTCCTTAACAGGAGATACTAAAGTAATTACCAATGAAGGAGAAAGAATTTACAGTGCCGAAGAGTTAGGCAAAACAGTAGTAAATCCCGAAGATATTTATGGAGGAGATACTGTAGAAGCCGCCGCTCAAATATTTATTAATATTCTGGAAGGGAAGGGAAGTTTGGCCCAGAATGCAGTGGTATTATCTAATTCGGCGATGGCATTACAGTGTACTGGACATTACAGTTCATACGATGAATGTTATCAACTAGCAGTAGATAGTTTAGAGAGTGGAAGGGCTTTGGGTATTCTTAAAAAGCTTTGTAATTAATTATTATTTTTTAAAATTAGGATCTTATTTATTGATCCTAAATTACAAATTTTTAGTACTAGTATGAATATTTTAGATACCATTATTGCAAAAAAAAACATAGAGGTTGCTAGTAATAAAGCTAGCGTGAGTATAGATGAATTAAAAAAAAGTGATTTATTTACGAGATCTACCTTTTCATTAAAAGAATTTCTTCTTGATGAAACTAAAACTGGAATTATTGCTGAGTTTAAACGTCAGTCTCCTTCCAAAGGAATTATTAATGGTACGGCAGATGTGTTGGAAGTAACTCAGGCCTATACTTTGAATGGGGCAAGTTGTCTTTCAATACTAACGGATGAATATTTTTTTGGAGGGTCTGCGCAAGATATTCTAAAAGCTAGAGTAAATAATATTCCGATTCTTCGAAAAGATTTCATTATTGATGAATATCAAATTGTAGAAGCTCGGTCAATGGGGGCAGATGTAATTTTATTAATCGCCGCTTGTTTAACACCAGAGAGAGTAAAAGAATTGGCCACTTTTGCAAAAAGTATTCAGTTGGAAGTATTATTGGAAATACATTCAGATGAAGAGCTAAAACATATATGTGATGAAACAGAATTGGTAGGAGTAAATAATCGAGATCTAAAAACATTTAGTGTAGATATTAATCGCTCAATTGAATTAAGTAAAAAAATACCGGTTAACAAAATTAAAATTGCTGAGAGCGGTATTAATGATATTGAAACAATTCGTATCTTTCGCAAAGCTGGATTTAAAGGTTTTTTAATTGGTGAAAACTTTATGAGGCAGCCTGACCCAACGATTGCTTTTGTTAATTTTGTTGAACAACTTAATGCAAAAGAAACATGAGAGTAAAAGTGTGCGGTATCACCCAGGTAGAGCAGTTGTCAATCTTACCTGAACTAGGTGCAGCATTTGCAGGACTTATTTTTTATCCTAAGTCGCCCCGTTATGTGTTGCGGCATATGACTACCAGTCAGATAAAAAAAGAAGCGAATACCAACAAAGTAGGTGTTTTTGTAAATGCATCCATTGAAGAGGTCTTGCAGATGGTGGATGAATGTAGACTTCATATGGTTCAATTGCATGGAGACGAAACACCTCGCTATTGTGAAAAACTAGCAGATTATATTTCAGTAATTAAAGCTTTCCGAATCACCGAAACTGATAATATAAACTGGCGAATTAAAGAATACAGTGATGTATGTGACATGTATTTGTTTGACACAGAGGGTGCAGGATATGGAGGAACAGGAAAGAAATTTAATTGGGAACAATTACAAGATGTGGTAGTGGGAAAACCTTATTTCTTAAGTGGGGGAATAGAACCAACGGATGTAAATAAAATAAAAGAATTTTTAACAAAGCCAGAGTCTAAAGCATTGTTTGCTATTGATATCAATAGCAAATTTGAATCTTTACCTGGTATAAAAGATATTGAATTAATAAAAAATTTTACTCATCAGCTATAATTAATAAACATATATGTCAATGAATATAAAAGTATGTGGACTTACTCAACTGAAACAATTACAACAGCTAGATGCTTTGAATGTTGCGTTTGCGGGTTTGATATTTCATAAAAATTCCCCACGCTATGTGGTCGGTAAAATTGCTAAGGATGAATTGAAGGATGCTGATTTTGATTTGAAAAAAGTAGGTGTATTTGTAAATGCTGATTATGATGAAATTATGCAGATGATAGACGATTACGGATTAGATGTAGTTCAGTTGCATGGTGATGAAACACCTGAATTGTGTGAAGAGTTGTCTGACGAAGTGGAAGTGATTAAAGCATTTTCTATAAGCGATAAAATAACTTCAATAGATGACATGATTGTTGACTATGATGATGTGTGTGATTATTATTTATTTGATACTGCGTCTAAAAATGGAAAAGTAGGAGGTACAGGTGAAAAGTTTGATTGGAAGTTGGTTAAGAAAAGTAAGATTGAGAAGCCATTTTTTTTAAGTGGAGGGATTAGCTTGGATGATTTGGAATTAATTAAATCATTCAAACATCCTGACTATTATGGTATAGATGTGAATAGTAGGTTTGAGAAAAGTCCAGGAATAAAAGACATGGCTTTGTTGCTGCAATTAAGACAAGGAATTAAATAAATTCTGAATAAAAGCAAAGTAGATATTTAAATAAGATATGATTAACGTACGAAATGCAACTGAAGAGGATCTACCAGCGATGTTAGAAATCTACAATGAAATTATCATTAATACGATGGCGGTATGGCATGAGCAACCTCATACCATTGAAATGAGGGAAGAATGGTTTTCACAAAAAAAGGAACAGGGTTTTCCTGTTTTGGTGGCCGAATTGCAAGGTTTAGTTGTAGGGTTTAGTACAATCGCTACCTTTCGACCTTGGTCGGGTTTTAGATTCACGGTGGAGAATTCGGTATATGTTCGTCCTGAAAACAGGGGACAGGGCGTTGCGAAACTATTATTACCAGCTTTGATTGATGCCGCCAAGCAATTAAATATTCATGCAATTGTTGCTGGAATTGAAGCTACCAATGAAGTAAGTATTTCATTACACGAAAAATTTGGTTTTATTGAGGTAGCTCATTTTAAAGAGGTGGGATTTAAGTTTGGAAGATGGATGGATCTTAAATTTTTAGAGTTAATACTTTAATCGATTTTAATATTAAATATCGGCCTAGTTAAAATGAGTATCGGTTTTTTTAAATAATATTTTCTATATAGTTTTCTTCAGTGAATATAAAATTTTAAATTGTAAATTATGACAGCTCAACAAAATAATTTTTCTGTAGACTCCCATGGATATTATGGAGATTTCGGAGGTGCTTTTATTCCTGAAATGCTTTATCCTAATGTGAAGAATTTGCAGGAACAGTACTTACAGATTATGGGTGATCCTGTTTTTCAGGAATCTTTCCAGCAGTTGTTAAAGGATTATGTGGGTCGTCCCACTCCATTATTTTTTGCTGAAAGACTCAGTCAAAAATATGGGGCTTCAATATATTTAAAAAGGGAAGACCTTTGTCATACGGGTGCGCATAAAATTAACAATACCATTGGGCAAATATTACTTGCAGAAAGGTTAGGTAAAAAAAGGATCATTGCTGAAACGGGAGCTGGTCAGCACGGAGTGGCTACTGCTACTGTATGTGCTCTTAAAGGGTTGGAATGTATTGTTTATATGGGTGAAAAGGACATTGAACGTCAGGCACCCAATGTAGCTCGAATGAAAATGCTTGGGGCAAAGGTGGTCCCTGCTATTAGTGGTAGTAAAACATTAAAGGATGCTACCAATGAAGCAATCAGAGATTGGATTAATAATCCAGTTGATACACATTATATTATTGGAAGTGTTGTGGGGCCGCATCCTTATCCAGACATGGTGGCTAGATTTCAAAGTGTAATAAGTGAAGAAATAAAAAAACAATTAATTGAAAAAACGGGTAGTCCTTATCCTACGCATGTGATAGCTTGTGTAGGTGGTGGAAGTAATGCAGCTGGTGCATTCTATCATTTTTTAGATGACTTATCAGTTAAATTAGTAGCGGTGGAAGCAGCTGGTTGTGGTATTAATAGTGGAATGAGTGCAGCTACTACTCAACTAGGTAAACCAGGTATTTTGCATGGGAGTAAGAGTTTGTTGATGCAAACCGAAGATGGACAGGTGGTAGAACCGCACAGCATTTCAGCGGGATTGGATTACCCTGGAATTGGACCATTGCATGCTCATTTATTTAAAAGTGGTAGAGGTATTTTTATGAGCGCTACAGATGAACAGGCGATGCAGTCAGCTTTTGAAATTAGCCGAACTGAGGGGATTATACCTGCTTTAGAAACTGCTCATGCTTTCTCTGTACTAAATGATATGGATTTCAAAAAAACCGATGTGGTGGTAATTTGTTTGAGTGGAAGGGGAGATAAGGATTTAGATACCTATATGAAATATTTGTAGTTTTTCTGTTATTAATTAAATCATTCAAACTACTAAAAGTATTAAAGATTATGAACAGAATTGATTCGTTGTTTAATCAAAAAAAGCAGTCGGTATTAAATGTGTATTTTACTGCTGGCTATCCACAGTTGAACAGTATGGCGGATGTGCTAAGTTCCTTGCAAGATAATGGTGCTGATATTATAGAAATTGGAATGCCCTACAGTGACCCGTTAGCAGATGGTCCGGTGATTCAGCAAAGTAATATGATTGCCTTAGATAATGGAATGAGTATTCCTGTTCTTTTTGATCAATTAAAAAATATTCGAACTGCTATTCATCTCCCCATTATTTTAATGGGCTATATGAATCCAATTTTGCAATTTGGACTTAAAAATTTCTGTGAAGCCGCCGCAGCAGTAGGAGTGGATGGGGTGATATTACCCGATTTGCCAATGTATGAATTCGAGAATGAATATCAATCACTTTTTAATGAATACGGACTTAAATTTATTTTTTTGGTAACACCTGAAACAGGAGAAGAAAGAATCCGAAAAATTGATGGCTTATGTAGTGGATTTTTATATGCAGTATCTTCATCCTCCACCACTGGAAATAATAAAGTGATTGCTGACCAATCAGCTTATTTTAAGCGATTGAAAGAGATGCAATTGAATAATCCCATCCTAGTAGGTTTTGGAATAAAAGATAAGGAAACATTTCAGTCGGCCTGTCAGTATACCAATGGGGCAATTATTGGAAGTGCCTATATACAGGCCCTTGAAGGATCTACAGACATTAAGCATTCTACTAAAGAATTCTTAAATAATGTTCTATCATAGATTTATATCATAAAAAAAATTAAATTACGTTATTAAAATATTCAAAATGAAGATTTTTTACATTTTTATTCTATTACTACCCTCTGGGTTGTTTGCTCAAAATCAGGCCAATAAAAAGCCTGCTTCTTCAGCAAAAGTTTTGCCAAAAACCAATAAAGTGGTTACACAAAAAAATACAGAGGGATTTAGTATTTCAGGGATAATTAAAGGTTTTCCAGATGGCACCTCGGTTTCATTGTTAAATGGCCAAACAGGTGCACCTGAATCAGAAACAAAAATTACTAATAATTCATTTTCATTCAAGGGTAAATTAGTTACCCCAGAATTTAAAATTATTTTATTTGATAAAAAGCCTCCTTACATTACTTTATTCTTGGATAATAGCAATGTTAAAATTAAAGGAGAAAAAGATTCTTTAGAAATAGCGGTTATCTCGGGATCTATCGCCCATGCTGATTTTGTAAAACTCAATCAATTGTTGGCACCTTATCAAAAATTATTTTCTTCCAATAATTTGAATGATGGACAAGAGGTAGCAAGTGCAATGGCAGCGATAGAAAATTTTGTAAAAAGGGAGAGTGGTTCTTTTGTTGCCCCATTAGCCGTTATTAGAAGCATTCAATTAAACCCAGCATTAGGTAAAGCAGAAGAATTATTTAATCAGTTATCTGCAGAAGTAAAGAATACTCCGATGGGTGATTATGTTGCTCAGCAAATAGTAGAATCTAAAAGAAATGCCATTGGTACCGTGTTAGCAGATTTTACCCAAGATGATACCACAGGAAAACCAATTCGACTTTCTTCTTACCGTGGTAAATATGTATTGGTTGATTTTTGGGCTAGCTGGTGTGGACCTTGTAGACAAGAGAATCCAAATGTTGTAGCCAACTACAATCGTTTTAAAAGCAAAAATTTCACCGTGTTGGGAGTTTCATTAGATAAAACCAAATCGGCTTGGGTAGATGCAATTGCTATGGATGGACTTACTTGGGGGCATGTAAGTGATTTAAAGGGATGGACCAACGCAGTAGCGCAGCAGTATCAAATTACTAGTATTCCTCAAAATTTCTTGATAGGACCTGATGGAAAGATTATTGCTAAAAATTTAAGGGGACCAGCGCTGGAGAGTAAATTGGAGTCAATTTTAAAATAATCAATTCAGTTTTTTATAATTTTTTAATAAGAGGATAGTTTTAAAGAAGCTATCCTCTTATTTTTAGGCCTATTTATATTCTCCAAAAACTTTTCTTAGTTCATCGGAAATTTCTCCCAGCGTGCAATAATTTTCAACTGCCTCTAGTACAAAAGGCATAAGGTTACTATTTCCTTTTGCTGCCTGATTAATTTGAGATAAACAGTCTTGAACTTTTGTATTATTTCTCCTGGCTTTTAATTTGGTAAGTTGGTCAATTTGAGTTTGACGGATACTATCATTGATTTTAAAACCATAGGTGGTATTGCTTTTTTCACTTTGAAATTTGTTGACACCTACAATAATTTTTTCACCACTTTCAACTTGTCGTTGGTATTCATAAGCGCTTTTAGCAATTTCATCTTGCATATAACCTTGTTCGATTGCAGCTACACTTCCTCCCATCGCATCAATTTTTTTTATGATGTCCCAAGCATTGGTTTCAATTTCATTGGTTAAACTTTCAACAAAAAAACTACCAGCCAATGGATCAACGGTATCGGGTACTCCACTTTCGTATGCTACAATTTGTTGTGTACCTAGGGCAACAGCCGCTGCTTCTTCACTCGGTAAATTAAGCGCTTCATCATAACTATTGGTATGAAGGCTTTGAGTACCGCCCAAGACAGCGGAGAGAGTTTGAAGTGCTACCCGGGTTATATTGTTGAGTGGTTGTTGGGCAGTAAGGGTAGCGCCTCCCGTTTGCGTATGAAAACGCAGCATCATTGCTTTTGGATCAGTTGCGCCGAGGCTTTTCATGATAACAGCCCACATTTTTCTTGCCGCTCTAAATTTTGAAGCCTCTTCGAATAAATTATTGTGTGCATTGAAAAAGAAGGAGAGACGTTTGCCTAGTGTATTGATATCTATTCCTTTTTCCAAAGCAGCTTTTACATAGGCTTTTCCATTGCTTAAAGTGAATGCAATTTCTTGTATTGCGGTACTACCTGCTTCTCTAATATGATATCCAGAAATTGAAATAGTATTCCATTTTGGAATTTCTTTTTCACACCACTCAAATATATCAGTGGTGATTCTCATGGAAGGTTGGGGAGGATAAATATAAGTTCCTCTTGCAGCGTATTCTTTTAAAATATCATTTTGAATGGTACCTGATATTTTACTTAGATCTGCTCCTTGTTTTTTTGCTAGCGCAATATAGAAAGCAAGTAAAATAAAACCCGTAGCATTGATAGTCATTGAAGTGGAAATTTCTTCCAATTTTATTCCTTTAAACAAAGCTTCCATGTCTTCAAGAGAATCAATGGCAACACCTACTTTACCCACTTCTCCTTCTGAAAGTTCATGGTCACTGTCGAAGCCTATTTGAGTGGGTAGGTCAAATGCAATACTTAATCCATTAACGCCTCTTGATAATAAATAATGATAACGTTGGTTACTTTCTTGTGCAGAACTGAATCCAGCATATTGCCGCATGGTCCATAATTTACCACGATACATATCGGCTTGAATACCCCTGGTAAAAGGAAATTTACCAGGTAATTCATCGGGAGGTAATCCTACATTAAAGTTGGTGTATACTTCCTTTATTTCAATGCCATCGTCTGTAAGCTTTTTTTTCATAGGGGAGATTATGGCGTTAAATTTAATACTTATAATAATTTTTTCACTTCAAATTGAATTGCATCTAATACTAATTGACTTAACTCTGCATTGTTGTTGGAACAGTATTCTAAAATAATTTTGCTAAGTTCTATTGCATTGGCTTGAGGATCTAAAGTACCTGCAAGATGGTTGATGATGAAAATATTTTGTTCCTTTAAGTTGGTGATTGCTTTCCAAACCTCCGAATTGATATAAATTTGTTGAGTAGTATTGTGTTCATATTCATTGCGAATAGTTTCTATGAGCCCTGCTTGTAATTCAGCAGTTGTTAGGATGGTGGAATGCATTCTAGTAACGAGATTTTTAAGTGAAATTCTATCGGCCAGAAGGGCAAGTCTTTCATAGGCTTGCAGCATTAGAGTCCCGTTAACCGCTTTTACGGGTTCTTTTAGAGCGATATCTCTTCTTAGCGACCGAAGTTCAGTCAATAGAAAAAAAATTGATCCAATTACAAGTACGAGTGCGATTCCTTGCACTTCTATGATTCCAACTTCAAATAGTAGCATGTTTTTTTACAAAAATACAACAATAAGGTACTCATATTTTCCTTCTTTCGAAAATTTAGGATATCTATATTTTTTAAAATATTTGATACCTTTACACAAATAAAGTTAAACGTATGGAAACATTGATAGCGGCACCTGTTATATTAACGCAAAGTGCAGTGGAAGAAGTTAGGCGACTGATGAGTGAAATTGATTTCGATAAGAAAAATGTTTTGCGAGTAGGGGTTAAAGGAGGAGGTTGCAGCGGAATGACCTATGTATTAGGCTTTGATATGGCCTCTGAAAAAGATGACCATTTTGAAATAGATTCTATTCCATGTATTATGGAAAGATCCCATGGTATTTATTTAATGGGAATGGAAGTAGATTGGCAGGGCGGTTTAAATTCACGAGGATTTACTTTTAAGAATCCAAATGCTAGTAATACTTGCGGTTGTGGTACCTCATTTGCTGTTTAATAATTTAATTAAATCATAGGGTCAATATTTAAATTACTTACTGTTTTTCTCAATAAAAATGCCTGTTCATTGAACAGGCATTTTTATTGAATGGTATAAATTTAAACTAAGCTTTCTTTGCTATTGGTTTATCGCTACTAATAATTTCAGCTTCTCCCAAGGCCTTATCTTTTGCAAAATCTACCAATATTGGAGCTGCTACAAAAATTGATGAATAAGTACCTGTGATAACACCAATTAACATGGCGAATGCAAAACCTCTAGTAACCTCTCCACCAAATACGAATAAGATTAAAAGCGTTAAGAACACAGTCAGTGAAGTCATTACTGTACGGCTAAGTGTATCGTTGATAGCACGATTAATAATATTACCCTTATCACTTGCCTTAGAGCCTTTGCTATATTCACGAATTCTGTCAAATACAATAACGGTATCATTCATACTAAATCCAATAACAGTTAAAATAGCTGCTATGAAATGCTGATCGATTTCCAATGGGAATGGAACGATATTTTTAAAGAATGAAAATACAGCTAACATTACCAATACATCATGTAATAAAGCTACAATCGTTCCAAAAGAATATCTCCAGTCACGGAAACGAATAAAGATGTAAATAAAAATTGCCAATAGTCCAAAAACAATCGCCTTTATGGCACCTGCTTTCAAATCTGAAGAAATGGTAGGCTGAATGGTTTGTGAACTTTGAATACTGTTTTTAGAGAAGTCATCATAACTGATATTAGGAAGTACTTTCTTTAATCCTTCATATAATTTGGTTTGAACTTTCTCATCCGCATTGTCTTGACCAATTAAATAAGAGGTTGTAATATTTAAGTGTTTATTATCACCTACGGTTTTAATGATTGGGAAATCTCCTTCTAAAGACTTTCTAAGGTCATCCTGTACTGATTCATTTGAAACAGACTGAGGAAATTCAATGGTATAACTACGACCACCTTTAAATTCAACCCCATAATGGAAACTATTAAAATAAGAACCTACGCCTAGTAATAGAACAACGATTGAAATAGCATAGGCTACTTTTCTGTATTCAATAAATTTGAATTTAGCGTGTTTAAATACTCTTTTTGAAATACCAGTAAAGTAATTAAAATGACGATTTTTCTTTGTCCAGAAATCAGTGATCAATCTTGATACCAAAATTCCGCAGAATAAAGACAGAAGGATACCAATGATTTGAGTAGTTGCAAAACCTAGTACCGGGCCCAATCCAAAATAAGCTAGGATGATAGCCGTTAATAGGGTAGTAACGTGGGCATCAATAACGGGAGCGAGTGAACGCTTATAACCATCATTAACAGCTTGTTCGTATGATTTTCCTTTTGTTAGTTCCTCTTTAATTCTTTCAAAAATAATTACGTTGGTATCCACCGCCATACCAATGGTTAAAACCAAACCGGCAATACCTGCAGCGGTAAGGGTAAATCCCATAGCACTTAACACGCCAACTGTAAATAATAAGTTTAGTATTAGGGAGATATTAGCAACCCAACCTCCACTATTATAGTACACTAACATTAGGCCAAAAATTACAAGAAATGCAATTCCAAAAGCCATGATACCACCACTTACAGCAGCTTTACCAAGGGTTGGACCTACAATTTGCTCAGCAACAATTTTTGCTGGAGCATTGGTTTTACCTGACTTTAGAATATTGGCAAGATCTTGTGCTTCTTCGGTTGTAAAGCTTCCTGAAATTTCAGAACTTCCTCCTTCTATAGGACCATTTACATTGGGAGCAGAATAAACAATGTCATCCAAAACAATTGCAATAGGGCGATTCGTATTGTCGGTAGTTAATCTTGCCCATGTTTTAGAACCCACCGCTGTCATTTGCATTTTAATGGAAGGGCGACCTCTGTCATCAAATCCTTGACTTGACTCCTCAACTCCTTCTCCTTCTAGTTTTGCTTTATCTGATCCAGGTACTGTTTTAATAGCATATAAAGGATAATAGCGAAGGCCGCTTTTTTCAGCCTTTTCTTCTACGCCTAAAAGAAATTTAACATCAGCAGGCAAACTGTTTTTAACTATTTCTAAATTCATGTATGCATTAAAAACACCTGTATCTTTT
>Ga0209550_10003413_pt1 | contig 15143 bp, 10 predicted proteins | sample LauGreSuBDMM15SN_2_FD_187567 | JGI IMG/M metagenome (GOLD analysis project Ga0209550, IMG submission 187567) | Freshwater lake microbial communities from Lake Michigan, USA - Su13.BD.MM15.SN (SPAdes) (version 5) | ecosystem: Environmental > Aquatic > Freshwater > Lake | place: Lake Michigan...
GAAAAGGAGAACGGCCCAGATCATCCCGATACCACCACCAGTAGGAATCACCTTGCCAGACTACTTGAAGTGCTCGGTAATCACGAATAGCTCGGGCCGCTCTTTGAAGTATTCATATGGCACTTATTGAGATCTCCGTTAGCGGTGGGTAAATTTTCGGTGTAAATCACCCGCTCAGGTTTCAGTCCTTGTTGAGCGCTCGGCCATTATGGTGCTCCTGAACGAGTTCATGAGCTCGCTCGACACCTGCCAACAGAACGCCATGCAGGCCTTCGCCTTCTTGTTCCGCCGTCGCCATGCTCTTCGCAACCTTATTATAGAAACGATCCTTGTCCATGAACGAATGCGGTGAAACCTCGACTCTCATTTTTTTCAGCAGCGATTCGATTGCCTTTGGAAAAAGCGTGATTAGGCCAAATCCGTCCTCATGCGCCCACGAGATATTGCGGTAGCTTCTCACGTCTTGCGCTGCGCGCGGGGAATGAGCAGACATCACAAAGACGCCACCACCAACCCAGGTCGACCCCGTGAAATCTGGACTATCTAGTCCGGCAAGATCTTTGTTCGCTGCCCATTGGCGAAGCGTTGCGAAAACCTCAGGCCAGGACTTTGGCGTCTTTTTTGCCGGATTTTGCATTGGAGATAACCGCAAGTTCGCCAGATCCGCCTCGGTAATGCAGTTAACGCGAGGCTCCCTGTCGGCATGCGTCATATCACTGTTGTCTACTCGCGCACCGGTGTGAATGAGTAGCAACTCCCCTCCGCGTCTTGCGACTAGAGTCCCCAGAGGTGTCACCGTAAATAGATCGAGAGCACCTCCTCTATTCACCCATAGGGCGGCATCGCCGCGATCGGTTTTCCACGAGACGGTATTGCCAGAAACTTCAATCCCTTGTGGCCCCTGTTTGGTGATACGGCGCCTTGCGAACGGCGGCCTAGGGGACGCGCGCCGTGAAATGCCAAGCGATGCACCCGACAAGACGGAGAACCCCTCAATGAAGTCTCGTCCAGATTTTTGGTACAGAACCAGTAACCGATCATCTCCGTCCAGCCTCGCGTCATCCACGCCACGTCGATCGGTGTGGAACCAAACGGCTCCCCCTAGGTTGGACTCTTGCCAGAAAGAGATATTGCCCTCGGAGTCGCAGGATACGAATTGGCCATTGGAATTTAGTCGTCGGACGAAACTGATCTCAGAGGGGTGTTGCAGAAGTCCATCCTGGCGCAGCGGGGCTAATTGCCAACGAGTGACCGATCGACCGCCCCAAGTCAACAGTCCGCTAGGCACTGACTCGGTGCCGCTAATTCGCCCGTAAGAAACGTATTGCCGATCGACTTTCGACCGTGCCCCGGGGTGCCAGATACGCAGAAGGTTCTTGCCCACTCTGTCCGTTGGCCAGATGGCCAGCGTGTTCTCGTCCAGAAGGCATCCACTACCCGCGCAGTCTGCGCGCCCAGGGAGTTGGTCGATGACCGTACCCGTCTGAGCATCGAACAACGCGAGAGATGCGTCGCTTAAGCCCGCGAGCACCTTGTTGTTTTGCAGAATTTTCAGCGTTGTTAATTGTGGAGGCGATTGAGCCGCTGAATCGGATTTCGGCGTCGATTGTTCGTGCAACACGGGCAGGTCGTCGGCCTTGTTCGGCATCAACGGATACAGAGTGATTCGGGGGCCCGCCCATCGAATCTCGCTCTGATACTGACCCCATTTAATCGTTAGCCGATCTCCCTTTGCCTCGAGCGCAGCCTGATTTTGTGGACCCTGCAATGGAACCAGACTTTTGGCGCATAGCACCCAAAGCACTGTTTCTCTACTCCATAAGGACGGAGTGGTGCGGACGTGAATTGCACCATCATCAGATAGTTCTACCTCGACGATCGGGGCCTCGAGATCCAATGTGGCGGCTTGACACTCGCCTGACGCGATATGCCATCGGCGCAGTGTTTGGTCAACCGACCAACTGAGCATCGAGTCGTCGCCCAGCGGCAGTACGCCCAGGATGAAGTCGGTATGGCCGCTGTTAGGTGAGCTTGGCAACGTAGCTAAGAGGGCCCCGGACTGCAGACTGCTGACTGCGATGGAATAATCCCAAGGCTCACGTCTTGCGGACCAGTGCACGAACCGCTCGGCATCAATACTGCGGAATCCTCCGACGCCTTGAGACTGCGGCGTCCAAACGCGGAACGAGGCCATAGGCTCTTGTGATTCGAGCGACCAGACAGTCAGCCTCTGGTTTTGACTGCTTGAGAGAACCCTCCCGTCCGACATCACTTCGACATCTACAACATTCGCTTCATGGCGAAGAGCGCTAAGCACTTCGCCGGTAAAGGCGTTCCATATCGGGATGTCGTGTTCGCCAGAACTCCATGACAGCAATCGATTTTCGGAAAGCGGATGTACTCCCGCAACGTCGCTTGTGTGCCCGTCGAACGTGACCATCGGAAATCGTTCGCAACCGCTGGTCAAGTTCAAGAGAGCACGCGCGACCGGCCATCTTGCATGGCATGCGATCCACGCCTCGAACGTTTCGCGGTTCTCCAGCGCGGGGGCCTCCAGCAAAAGTTGCAGTAGGATTCTGTGGGCAGGCCATTCGGGCGAATCGGAACGCAGCACATGGCCGACCGACAACAAGAATTCGCTCCAACGTCGTTGGGACGACGACGCCACGTTGTAGAAATTCGAATCGGCGATATCGCGGATTAGGTCTGCGCCGCGCCTTGCCGCGCACTTCGCCATGCAGAACCCGAAGTTGGTGAGTAGGATCTGAAGGTTCTCAAACTTGCCAGCCCGTGCTAATTGCCATGGTTGCTCCATCACTCGCCTGAGCGCTACAGTTACTTGAGTGCTGGTGACGTCGGTCGCCTTAAAGAGCCCATCGTCGTTAGTCTCCTCGGGCCTGTGTTCCAACTCCATGATCTGAAAAGTATCTGCGAGCGCACCATGGACCGCATTCCGTTGTTCAGGAGTGCCCAGGTAACGGGCCTTTAGCACCTCAGCAAACTCGCGATGAAACCAGCGCATCAATAGTGCGCCGTCTACCTTTGCCAGACCAAGGTAAGCCTGCAAATCAAAGAATAAACGCGACCACAAGATAGGTGGCAGTATCGTGCTGTTGCTCCACTTTCTTTGCGTTTTTTCGTTGGCTTGGAACTCTGCTCGAACAGCCGGGTCCAGGCCAAGCGTTCGGCCCAGTTCGCTCTCTGATAAACCGAAGCGCCCAGCAGTGAGGTAGGCGAGTGCTTGTTCGGTGAAGACCTTTGGATGATTTTCTTTCTTGAGCAACCGGTGCTCAAGAAAGTCTTCGATCAGGCCTTGGACGGTCGGTGGCAGTTTTCTTGGCGTATCCCACGAGGCCCAGGTTGCGGCTTCCTCATACGCAAGCTTGAGCCAAAGCGCAGAGCCGCTCTTGTCAAAGACTCGAAGCACCGCTAGTTGCTGGTTCGCTGTCAGGCGCCGGCCGGTCGTTGGTGCAATCCCTGCGTTGAACCAGGCCGTGCGCCTGTCTTTCAGCCACGCCTTGAGCATCGCCCGCCCCTCGGCCGGCTTCATCAACGGCACTTCGATTAGGTTTCGCGGGTAACGTCTGCGCGCTGACTGCTCCACGGTTGTGCCAGTCCGGACGGTGGTCACCACGCGCACGTGCTCAGGCAATTCCTTTGGCAACCACTCCAGCATCCACGCACTATCCGCGCTATTTAGTTGGTCCAAGGCGTCGAGATACAGGGCGAGGGGTCGTTCGGAGCTGGCGTGGCAAAGGGCGGTCTGAAAGGACTGAACCAGTGATTTGGCATTTTCTGGAATTGGAGGTTCAGGCTGGTCGTAGAGGCTGGCAATGTCGGTCGTTAGCTCAGTAAGCATCGTCATCAGTGACTCGGTGCCGGGCACTCCGCCGATGTAGCGCTGCACTACGACAGTGCCCGGATGCTTTAGCTGCAGCATCGCCTCTTGCACGGCTCGGGCCAGCAAAGAGGACTTGCCGCTGCCACCTTCGCCAAGAAGTACCAAAGGTGCGGTGGAGGCACCGCTCTTCTTGGATTGGGTCGCGGTACTCCTTGGCGTGGCCGTGGCGTATCGGGCGATCCTAGCCAAAAGCGCCTTGCGCCCCGCGAACACGCGGGCCCGTTCAGCGCCAAAATCCTGATGTGCCTGCTCGCGTTGCTGGCGCTCGTCAGTTTGCCCGAGCGAGTTAAGCGCAGCGTCGATCAGGGCCTTTTGGTGGCTCAGGAAGGTATCGCAGAAGCTTGTAAGGTGGGTGTTATTCGCAGTGCTTTCACTGCCTTGGCTGTTCCAGGTGGTGTGCAGGTCATGCACATGGTCGCCTAGTTGTCGGCGCAGTTGGCCAATCAACCCGCGTAGTCTTCCCCGAGCACCGAGTGTCACCTCGCCTTTGCTCGCGTCCCAGTCGATGAAGTCCTTGGCGGTTTTATCTTGAGGTATTGCCTCAATATGCCTTATATAAACGTGTACGTGCTGCTCAGGTTCAAGCGGGCACCCCCCCACGCCGTACTTCGATAAGGCTCCGAGCGCGATCTCTTGATGTGTGGCTGATGCGAAGTACGGTAAACGAGCGGTGCCGCGAAATCCCTTGGCAGCCGCGCGAAGTGCCTGCAACAAGCGCGCCTCGTTCGCCAAGGCGACCGACATATTCTTTTTCCGAGTTTTCAGGCAGTAGACTGGTGGAATGGCGTTCTTGTCGAGGCGGTAACTGTCGTCAATTAGCTGCCAGTCATTTTTGTGTGCGGCAGCCTTTAGCCTTTTCCAGTGCTCTATTGAGATTCGTGCAGGTACTGGCTCCCACCCATACCGGTCACCCAGCAGAACCGCGAAGTTAGGCCGCGGCGACAACTCTTGGCACCGACGCACCTCCTCCAGACAGATCCGCATGGTGTTGTGCTCTTGTTGCGCCTCCTCGGTGATACCCCACCGAAGGTCCACCGCCAGAAACCGAGCGCCGCGTTCGGCGCAATATTTTTCTAGCTCAGGAAATACCTGTGTTTGTAAAGCCTCGCGCTCAGCAATGAAGTCGCTGAAAGTCGAACTGACGAAGAGACGAAAGATACGTGCGTTGTGAGCTGCGGTCATACGAGTCCTGTCGTTTTTTGGCGTTAGTTTGCTGCAAACCTCCAGCCTGATTCCTAAACGAGCAGGTCATTGGAGTCGAGGTGTAGTATCTAAGGCTATTTATTGTGCGGCATCACATACGATACAGTTCATGATGCTCATCGGTCTTAGACGGCCTAACGAAAATATCGGAACAGTACAGTGCGTCGACACCTGGAATTCAACGATACTAGTAAAGATTCACTAATCTAAAAAAACAATACTAAAGCATTCAATTTTATTTTTATTGAAGCATAATTTATATTTATCAGACAAAGAAAATTCTTCATAAACTCCAAAATAGGTCAAATATAATTTTTTCTCTAAAAATTTTTGATTCGGGGTGTGCCGCGATAGGTGGTGGTGCTTGACCGCGTTTGCCTTCAAACAAGGTTTTGCATTGCGTTTAGATTTCATTTTTCCATTGGCTCACCTGCACGGGATGCACACCAAACTCCTGGCTAATCTCGTTGATTGTCTTGACCCCACGCACTGCCTCAAGACCAACCTTGGCTTTAAATTCAGCCGAATGCACCTTGCGTTTCTTTCGTTTGGTCATGTTTACTTAGTCCCGTTTATGGAACATATCTTAAACAAATCGCAAAAGTTGTCCTAAAAAGCCGAATGTCTATACTGTGCGCTCCTTCAAGTTGCAAGATCAGGTTTGACCTATACGTGCAAGATGCCGATCAAAGATGCAACGATTGTTCAGGCTATGCGTCACTATTCTGGCAAGCACCCTCGGTTTAGGGCCAGACGAGTTTACGAAGGAAAGTTTATGCATTGATGTTGCAGGCTCGATCACGGCGCTGCGCTGGCCTTGGCGCTGGCGCGGCTATGAGGTCCTCGCCATGCAATGAACGAGTAAATGAACGAGTCTAATAATATGCCCCAGAAGGAATAAAAACGTGCTGATGAAAAGACCGCTGGTGTTCGTTGAAAAGTGGGGCTTGCTCCTGCTGGTGCTGTGCACGGGGCTCGCCATTGGGCTATCCGTTGCCGAGGAAATGGAACCCAAGCCAGGGGAATACGCGGTGTCCCTATGGACGGCCATGCTGAACACGGCAACGTCGACTTCGGAATCGGCCCAAGGCTGGTCTAAACGTATGCACCTGATGGTCAACGTGACGCTAGCTTGGGCGGCGATTCGCGTTTACATGGCCACGGTCGGTCTGAAGTGGGACAACTTTGCAGCCCGCTACCTGGCGCGATCGCACGTGATTATCGTCGCGGGCAAAACCGACAGCAACCCGACGGATCAAGCGGCGCGTTCGCCGCGCGACGTCCTGGCTCAGCAGGTTGACAAAGGGGCCCTGGCCATCGATCTGGCCTTATCAATGGTGGCCACGCAGCAGGTGGTGCTGAGCTTGAAGTCTGTGGATGAAGGTAAGCGCATCCAGCTCTGGGAGGCTGGCGTGACCGTGCTGACCCATGACATGGCAATGGCCGATGTGCTGCAAGCCACAGGTGCCAAGCGCGCCAGCATGCTCATTGCTATGCGCGACCATTATGGTGACAACATCACCTTGACACGCGCTGCGATGGCGCCGAGGCTAAACAACCCGGACCTGGAATGCAAGTGTTTGATCGAGCCTTTGTCGGTCAAACGCAACTTTAGGCTGGAAGACTATTTCGAAACCGAGAGCCTGTCGCGTATTCGCGTCTTCAATGAGTCCGAACTGATTGCCCGGCGAGTATTGCAGACCTACCCGCCGGATTTGCCGGTTGCCGCCAGCGACGTCGAGGGCGTACATGTGTTGCTTGTGGGGCTGGGCTCTGTCGGGCAGTCGGTCTTGCTGCAATTGGCGCGTATCGGTCACTATCGAAGTGGCAAAAACCCCAAGGCCACGGTGATCGACCGCAACGCCAAGCTGCAGTGGCTGCAGATGCTCGAAGCGTATCCGCAATTGAAGTCGCTGCTCATTGTTGAACCGCAGGAACGCGCGATTGAGGAAGTCAACGCTGACGACCTCGATCGCTGGTTATGCGACGAGCGACCCGTGACCATTGCCTACGTTTGCACCCGCGACGAAATCGCCAACCTGCGCGTTGCCCGCCTGCTGCTGGCCCAGATGCAGATGCGCACAAGCGAAGGTCATGCTCGCGTGGCAGACGTGGTCGCGCTTGACCCGCCCGGTGGCTGCGTGCTGTCGGACTACGCGCAGTATGGTCAGCACGAGGGATACTTTCACCTGTTCTCGCAGGCGGGTGTCAACAGCGACCAACGTGCCAAAAAGGGCGAAGGCGCCGGCAGCCTGATATCGGACATCAACGACTCCCGAGCACGCCAGTTTCACGAAGGCTACTGCACCAAAGACCGGCTCGAGTGCGCAAACAACCCTGGCCAAAAACCCAAGCCCTTTAATCAGCCCTGGGCCGACTTGCCCGAAACCGCGCGTGACGCCAACCGCATCACGGCCGACCATTTCGAGGTCAAGATGCGCGCCGTGGGTTGCTGCATTGTTGCGCGAAGCGAGGGCAGAGAACCCACCGTCCTCAGTCCTGACGAGCTGGAAATGCTAGCTCGAATGGAACACAAACGCTGGGCTGCCGATCGATCGTTGGACGGCTGGAAATACGATACGGTGCGCTGCAACAAGCGCAAGCTCCACCCAAACCTAGTGCCCTACGACGAATTGACCGAGCCCACCAAACAGCTAGACCGTGACGCCGTGCTGCAGATGGTGGAGATCCTAGGCACTGAAGGGTTGGTGATCACCCGTTCAGCACTCAAACTACCAAGCTGAAGCCGCCTAGATTGCTTTTTTTAACCGTTCAGCATTTTATTACTCACCATGAGTCTAGGGACTCTGGGGCCAACATTGCTTCATAGGGCTGAATCTCAACCGTTACCAAGTTGGACCCCTTGAACGCTACAAGTTTAACAAGAATCTGAGGCATACCAAAAAATTCATTTTAGGATCAACAATTAAATTAGTGGGCCAACAGATAATTGCGAGGTAAATACTTGAGATGGCAAAGATATAACCACTGCCAGTCGTCACCTTCGACAGTCGTCTGTTTTTGCTGAAATTGGAATACGCTAAAAGAACGCCGAAAGTTATAACGTTGACCCTGAAAATATTTCTATCAAACATATCAAATAAAATATATGGATTGCGTGACTGCACAAAGGTCAGTAGATTAAAGAAAAAAAATACGAAGAAAAAAATACTAATAATGATGTCGTCTCTTGTTTTTGGCTTGCCGGATAGATCTTTTTTATAAAGATAAAATCCAAACGAAAGCAATATGACTAATATGACAAAAAAATTGTACTTAACCGAACTAAAACTATGCAAAAAGGCATCGATATTGCTAAGCAGCATGCCCATCACAAGCATAGTTGCTGACAACATTAAGGCCATCTGCACCAATGCCCAAGGCCCATCAAATAATTGAAGTGCGCGCAACGAACTAAGATACCCCCCCTCACTAGCACCGCGGGCATTTAGGCTCGCACCAGTTTCGCTCTCAGCAACGAGTGGCCGCCTTGCACTGAGCGCTTCGCTAAACTCAGCAGTTATTTGTGCACGCACAAAGTCACCTCGCTGAGGACTCGACACTTCGGTCGTTTCGGGTAACTCTGCATGAGCAAACTTGTTTCGCAGTTCGGTTTCAGTTGCGATTTGAATTGGGGCATATGCTGACGTCCGAAACGCCCAAAGAATCTCACCATTTGGCGCAAATGCTGGAGGCAGATGCCCCTTACCCTTGTCATAAGCCAGCGCCGACAGGCAGGCACGCTCTCTCCCTTCGCTTACATTTGCCTCAGAAGAGAAAACTTCTTTACAACGTTCGCATCTTAAGATTGGCCGCACAACCCTCAGACAGATCGTACAGACGAACTGATCTCGTCCATCTCGTTCAAGGTCACCGCCATCGTCGGGACAGTGATAATTTATCGACTCTGTGCAAAGTCGTTTCAAATAACCGGCATCTAATAAAGCCGTTTCAGGGAGGGCAATCAATTAAAACCTCGCAGCTAAACACAACAGTCAGTTAGATTGGGGGTTGAACTGGCCTTTCTCGATGCAAGAGTAACCAATCACCGTTCTCATTTAACGCCTCTTTACCCACCTCAAATAATAATTCTCGCGCACGGGTGTCCTGCTCGATGCTACGCAACCCCATAGCGCAGTCTGACTTATCAAGAATTGAAGCAATCATTTTCTGAGCTATCGTCATCGACTGACCCGCACGTAAGAAACTACGAGCATGCTCTTCATGACCTTGCGTTTGCAGATACACCTTAGTCGCACCGGCACACGTCAACAACATGCCATAGGTAAACTGTAGCCATTTAACCAGATCATTGGACGAAGTGACTTGGATAATCAAGGTCACTATCATGATCGCAGCGGCAAACAAGAGCAAGGCGAGCGCCAACTTATTGAGCTTTCGTGCCCACGCTTCATGCTTAGGAAATTCTTTATCAAAATAATTTTTTTGATCGACAAGCCAACACAGCGATACTCTCTCAAGCCAATTGATTTGAATATTCAGAGCAGGCTCATCCCCACCTAACTCAGTCGTTCTAGTCGCCTGACGAATCCACTCTAGCTCATCGCGTTGATCGAATAAATGAAAATCTGCAGCGCACTCCTCGATGTGCGATCGCTTCCAGAAGTACTGGACTCTACAGGCCTCAGCCAGTGCTCGATAATCTAAGTACTTTGCTTCAGCATTCAGAAAAGCTAAAGTCCTCGGAATTAAGGCTAAAAAACCAAACACAAATGAAAGCAGAAGCCAAATGCCTACCGTCCAACCTGCCCCCTCCGCGGGCCCAGAGTAGTACTGTTCAAAACCCAAACCAATAATCGCTAAGCCTAACATCATGGCGAACTGTCTATTGCGCCATTGTTGTGCTTTACCAGCAAAATAGTCAGCCGCCGCATATAGCCAACTCGCTTTGCGAGCGGCTATCGTTAACTCTGTTTCAACGAACGATTCAGTCGCATTAAGGTAGCTACGGCACCTTCGAATATGTTCAAGGTCATTTTTTTTCAAACAGGCAACTCGAGAATTAAATGCATTAATCCGCTCGAGAACTTTGTACCAACGCTTGATCTCTTTATCACCACCGCCGAGCCCAAGTGGATTCGGGGGCAATATTTCTGGGGTACCAACACGCGATGCCTGGATATCCATCGCTGCCTGTTGACGCCTAGTAAAAATATGAATAACCGGCCCTGTGTCTGGCAGTACGGGCCTCTCTGGTTCGACGCCTTCGCGAAACAACTTAACAACAGTAGCCGTGCCGCCCCTTTTGTCGCTCTCCTGACCGTCCCACAACGCAATTAGCCACTGTGCTTTAAGGGCAATCCAATGACCGACTAATTCATAGCATTCGGGCCGTGAAGTGCTTTCAGACCCTAGGGTTCTAACCCAAGCACATTGGACTAACAATTGTCTGAATTCGGATACAGAGCTTGCTGATTCAAAGTCCAGTTCAAAGTCAGCTTGAGGCAAGGCTAAGATCGCGCCAACTGACCATCTCGGGTGTTGAGGCTCTAAGGCGTTAAGTTCTAACGCACAGCGCGCAACTAATCTATCAGCTCCCTCAGCCATCCCTGTCACCAATACCATGGGTGAATCGGGGCAGCGATCGCTTAACTCTTTCAGCTTGGCTTTGATAACAGTTTTTAGAATTGCAATATCTTCAGCAGGAATGTCTCGATGCCCGGTCACACCGAGAACGATAGGCACCGTCAATTCAGTATGCAGGTCAGTAGATTCTTGAGCACAACTAGTCATGGCGCACTCCCAATCACGATACAGTTACTCGCATGCGCCACCTCTTGCCGTAAATATATAAATAACAGCACCTTTCACCGTAATCCTGCGAACGTACCGCTACCAGCTACCCATTTATCTTGTTCAAAAAGCGCTTTTTTATATGGACCTTCCTCACCTTGGCTCGAGTTCACACTAATACTTTTTGCCATCTGCCCCATGAGCTTACTGAAATTGATCGTCGCGAGGCCATCGCCGCCAGATACCCGTTCAATCTGCGCGCGATCAACGGATCCGAGCGCCTCTAAGGCTTCACTCGAGGGTAAAGCCGCAAACAGTTGGATTTTTCTAGTCGTAATTTTTTCAATGAGTTGAGGGATTTTCGCCAAATCTTCTGGGCCGAGCTTTCCATCTTCGATTTTTTCATCAGAAAATAGTGCGACAACTCGTCGTGTAGTCGCAATTGGCCCGAACGGAAAATCTAAGGCGAAATCCAATGCAACTAGATGGTTTTCATCACCAGTCATCTCGATACTTTGTAACTTTTCCGCAAACTGATCACCGTCGTCTGTGAAAAGATTAGCCCCATCCTCATAGAAAGTCCAAAAGCCCCCTGCAAGAGTATGAAAGTTAAAAAGAGATCCACCGTTCTCGCCTCTGCCCACACTCATCGCAACTAAACCAAGTCGCACCTTAAAGTTAAAGCCCTGCAACGGTCGAATAATTTGGTCAAGGTTTTGAGCCAGCCCTTCAAAACAGGGCCGCATACTATCGCTTGCGTCCATGACAAAGACCAAATCAACATTTGTAGCGCTCATGCATTTTCTCCTAAACAACAGTTCAATTATTGAATAACATCGAAAGCATCAATTAGAAACAGTCGATCTCAGGTTCGTCGTCCGTCACACGATTAATGTTCGTGACGACCACTCCATTTACATCGTTCGAAATTTTTGCGATGACGCACCAATCCGCGCGCTCGGTCGACGTCAACGGCACGATAATTTCGTCGCCATCTTCCGTACTAATAACAATTTTCCCATCGTAATCAGCGTAAGCGCCGCCTTTTGTGAAAATTTTCGTTGCGAACAAAATTTCATTTAATCTGTCAAGTGACGTTAACGTGATATTTTCTTCATTACGACCGCTTCGATCCCCTACTCCTGCGTCGTTATCCAAAGTAATGTTATCTTCTCGACGATTCGCAAACCATACATGCCCATCAGCGCCGCTACGTTTGCTATAAAAAGCATGAAGATCTAAATCTACAGAAGCTGTCCACTTTAGCTTCACTTCGACCTTAGTCAACGGCGACAACGTCGATAGTTTTGCCGATTCGCCCACACTCAAGACAACCTGCCGATTTACCTCGGTCACGGTTTGCTCTGTACTCCACTTATCTTGACCAAAAATGGCTTTTTGCCAAGACGACTCAACACCCATTTGCATGGTTGAAATACTAATGCTTTTACCCATTTGTTCTAGGAGTTTTTTGAAATCAACTGACTGCAGCCCATCACCGCCGTCGACCACTTGAATTTGAGCACGATCTAAGGAGCCTAAGATCTCTAAAGCTGGGCTAAAGGGTGCTGAAACAAACAACTGAATGCGTCGATCCATTAATTTTTTGATCAGCTCAGGCATTTTTGCCATCGGTGCCTCTTTCAAGACACCGTCTTCAAGCGGTTCATCAGTAAAAATAGCGATGACCCGTCGAGTCGTACTAGAAAGACCAAACGGAAAGTCTGCTGCAATATCCAACGCCAGCAACGTATCCTCATCGCCCTGTGCGGTTAAGCCGTTCAACGCGCGCGCGACTACAGTTGAGTCTGTTGTAAAAAAATTTTCAACTCGCACGTCGGCGCTATACAGATTCTTTAAAATTTCTGGGCCACCACCGCCAATAAAGATATGATCGTATTTAGGCCCTCTGCGCGTCGCACCAGCGGCATACGCGACAAGCCCAAAACGTACTTTGAAGTTCGCTTGCTCTAGCGGATAGATGAGCGTTTTGATGTGCTCACGTAAGTTCTCAAAACAAGGTCGCATACTCGCGCTAGAGTCAACGAGCAAAACAAAGTCCACATTTGTGATGCTCATTGTGTTGACCCTTTCCCGTAGATGTCATCATAATCTTGCGCTGAGAAGCTCACCTGATCCACACGAGGCAACTCATTTAAAACAGCAACGCCAAGCGCCAAAGGCCGATATTTTTTGACTGAATTCGTCAAGTAATCAAAACCAAATCCGTTCAACGTTAGTACTGGATATTCTGTGTACTCTTTGAGAATCTGCGCCCCGGACTCAACATGATCATGTCCTCGCACTACACGTTTGACAGGAAACACTTCGGCAACACTCTGACAAAATTGATTGAAATCTTTATACCCAAACTCAAAATCTGATGACCTCTTTCGCTTATCGGGGTCATACATCCAACCAGCTCGTTTTGGTTCGGATGCTGCACGTGTCCAAGTAAAGTCATCCAATGTTCTAGGATGATTGAATGCCTCTATATTTTTGAGTGTCTTCCAGCGATCTTCTAACGGAATGCCTCCATGCGTAGCGAGCAAACCATCTGAAAATAACGCGGCGCGAGGCAAATGTGCACAAACATCCACGAACAGTGTTCCCCAATCCTCTAATTGCTTAGCAGTCCACTCGGCTGAAGGTTCATTGAGCCAAGACGCGAACTCACTTGGGATAACAGTTGAAGAAAACTTTTTATCTTCTCTGGGACTGTATTTCACTCCCTCGTCGTGATTGCCCAGAATCCACAAAATTTGATTTTTATATTCAAACGCCGCATCTAACAGTGCGGCAAAGCACTCTAAGTGATGGGGACCGCGGTCAACTAGATCACCGACGAAGCAAAGGCGAAAATTTGGATCTTCTTTTACCTTGTTAAACAGGCAATGCCAGGCAAGAAAATCATTATGCAAATCGCCAATGAAATACCACTGTTCTCCATTAAGCTGCGGTTCTAACACTTGCACTCTTGGCGCAAAGGGACCCCAACCGATGAGGGCCAAGTTGTTTTTCTTTACTGCGGTTGACGCCTTCAAAAGAATTTCTGGCATTCTCTTTTTGATGTCTTTGAACGCCTCAAGAGCAGAGCCCTGCCGTTCTGAGTCAAGTGTGCTCGGCACTAAAGATTCGCTTGGCACTGCCGATTCGCTCGCCACACTTTGTGCTGCGGCCTCTGAGCTACCTGTCGCGCTATCACCGTCCACACTCGACACGCTCGGATCTTCTGATAAAGATTGATTCGGCACTTGAGCCGTAATACCATCTTGCCCTCTCTGCACTGTGTCATGTGCAGTGCAAATAGGCTTAGCACCACCTGATGCGTCGCTAGGCAACGCACTGGTTTGAGAGCTGGTTGCCATGGATGAATCTTCCTTTTTGAAATCTGAATTCTCGGACGAGACAGTTATTTCAGAAGACGGTGCAGATACGTTCTTAGACCAGCGGAAAAATTTAAGTAAACCCATGAAGCCTCTCGTTCAAAGAAATCGGATTAATTTTATCTAGAGCAGTCGAACGCCAAGACGAAAAAACTTATCCTTTATTGATAGCTTATCGCCCGACTTAAGAATGACGCCCTCTAAAGCAATCGGGGCACCATTCAAGAAAAGCGGGTTTATTGCGTAAGCGATATTTGTGACGGCCCACCCCCCCTGCTCTGTTCGTTTCTCAATTTTGAATTGTTCGCTTGCTACAAAGCGAATCTCTGAATCTTCTAAAGATTTCAAAGAAGCGTTTCCACACGTGGTCGATACGTGGATCTGCAACTCTTTACCCGTTGCCTCGGATACTAATACGACGCCCGCAGGAAATTTCACATAGCCGCAACCGCCGGTTTCAATGGCATGCGCACTCAAGGCATCGTCTATGGGTTCGAAACCACACGAAGGACATTTCCACGACATGGCCTAACTCCTTTCATCACTTCTAAATTGCGCCGTGAGCCAATTAAAATTTAGAGACAACCACTCAACTGATCAAAGTCAACGTAATTGGACACTTTTGCGAAACGCCAACAGAAACAATAGCCCCTGACTGCAAAGCAATCGCCGAGGTCACCTTTACCCCGTTAACGTTTGTGATGTTCGTTGCTGGAATGCAGTGCTCAATCATCCATCGGCCTGTACCATCTTTAAATAACCGAAATTGTTCTGTACTTAAGAATTTTTCGTATTCAGGTCCCCAAGCACCAAATGTAGCCTTGCCAAACACTGCCCCGATGTTTGCAACGATAGATTTACCCGTGGCGCCTGACAACGAAACTCGACTTCCTGACAGA
>Ga0209550_10003415_pt1 | contig 15139 bp, 21 predicted proteins | sample LauGreSuBDMM15SN_2_FD_187567 | JGI IMG/M metagenome (GOLD analysis project Ga0209550, IMG submission 187567) | Freshwater lake microbial communities from Lake Michigan, USA - Su13.BD.MM15.SN (SPAdes) (version 5) | ecosystem: Environmental > Aquatic > Freshwater > Lake | place: Lake Michigan...
AGCTGCACAAGTACGTGATGCTGGTGCAACAATCATCGTTGCTGGCGCTGCTATTTACGGTGCTGCTGATCCTGCTGCTTCTGCTGCAGAAATCACTGCAATTGCTCATGGTGGCAATTCAGGTGGTTTGTTCGGTTGGTTGAAAGGCTTGTTTAGCTAATATAAATTGGCTAAATAAAAGGTAATAAACGACCATAATAGACCGCTGCAAAACAAGGTATTACGTTTTGCGGCGGTTTTTATTTGTAAATTAAGAAAGAAAACATACTCTCATGCGTAAAGCTGAAGTTAGCCGTAATACCCTAGAAACCCAAATTGTTGTTTCGATTAATCTCGATGGCAACGGGGCCTCAAAATTGGCGAGTGGGTTAGCGTTTCTAGATCACATGATAGATCAGATTGCTAGACACGGCATGATGGACATCACGATTGAAGCAAAGGGTGATTTGCACATTGATGCACATCACACAGTAGAAGATGTTGGTATCACCTTGGGCCAGGCTTTTGCAAAAGCTGTAGGCGATAAAAAAGGCGTGCGCCGCTATGGACATTCATATGTGCCTTTAGATGAAGCATTGTCACGAGTTGTGCTCGATTTATCAGGTCGCCCAGGTTTGGAGTTTGGCGTTGAATTCAGACGTGCGCGCATTGGTGATTTTGATGTGGATCTGATCCACGAATTTTTCCAAGGCTTTGTCAATCACGCTTTGGTAACCTTGCATATTGATAATTTACGTGGCGACAATGCCCATCATCAAGCAGAAACAATCTTTAAGGCATTTGGCCGTGCGCTACGTATGGCTGCCGAATTAGATCCTCGTATGGCAGGCATCATGCCTTCTACCAAGGGAACTTTATAAGTCTGAATGTTAATTACTCAAAACTTTCGTCATCCAAACTTTAGGCATGGATGTTGAAATTTTCAGAAAAGTATCATGATTGATATCGCAGTAGTAGATTATGGCATGGGCAATTTACGCTCAGTTTCAAAAGCCTTGGAGCATGTTGCCCCCAATAAAAACGTTGTGGTGACAAGCTCTGCTAAGGACATTCTTGATGCCGGGCGCGTTGTATTTCCAGGGCAAGGCGCTATGCCTGATTGCATGCGAGAGCTTGAATCTAGAGGAGTTCATGATGCTATTGTGCAATCTGCCGCTCGTAAACCATTCCTTGGTATTTGTATAGGCTTACAGCTTTTGTTTCAGCACTCTGAAGAAGGTGATGCTAATGGTTTGGGTATTTTGGCTGGCAAGGTAAAACGCTTTGCTGCGGATGCGATGCACGACGCAGACGGCAATAAACTTAAAGTGCCACATATGGGCTGGAACCAGGTTTATCAAAAACAAGACCATCCGATGTGGAAAGATATTCCAGATGGTGAGCGTTTCTATTACGTGCACAGTTATTATGTTCAGCCAGATGATGCGACTTTAGTTGCTGGCGTAACAGAATATCCTGCAGCTTTTACAGGCGCGATTGCACACAACAATATTTTTGCAGTTCAGTTTCACCCAGAGAAAAGTCAGCACGCTGGATTACAGTTGTTATCCAACTTTGTTCAGTGGAATGGCAAACCTTAATTTTATTAATCCCATTTAATTTGTAAAACAGCCTTTATATTATGTTAATTATTCCTGCTATCGATTTAAAAGACGGTCACTGCGTACGTTTAAAACAAGGTTTGATGGAAGATGCTACGGTGTTTTCTGAAGATCCAGGTGCCATGGCACGCCATTGGGTTGATCAAGGCGGTAAACGTTTGCACCTTGTGGATTTGAATGGTGCTTTTGCGGGTAAGCCAGTTAATGAGGGGGCGATTAAAGCCATTGTTGAAGCTTGCCGCGGCGAAATCCCAATTCAATTAGGTGGTGGCATCCGTGATTTAGAAACCATTGAACGTTATCTTGATAGCGGAATTGACTATGTCATTATCGGTACAGCGGCAGTGAAAACCCCAGGCTTCTTGCACGAAGCTTGTTACGCATTCCCAGGTCAAATTATGGTGGGCTTAGATGCTAAAGATGGCAAAGTGGCTGTTGATGGTTGGTCAAGATTAACAGGGCATGACGTGATTGATTTGGCCAAGAAATTTGAAGACTATGGTGTTGAAGCCGTAGTTTATACAGACATCGGCCGTGACGGTATGTTAAGTGGCGTGAATATTGAAGCCACGGTTGCGCTGGCGCAAGCATTAACCATTCCAGTGATTGCAAGTGGCGGTATTACCGATCTAGGCGATGTCCGTAAACTTTGTGCGGTTGAGAGTGAAGGTATTATGGGCGCTATTACAGGTCGCGCTATTTATGAGGGCACCTTGAATTTTGAAGCGGCTCAAGCGTTGGCAAATGAGTTAAACGGTTAATGTTAGCTAAACGCATCATTCCTTGTTTGGACGTAACGGATGGTCGCGTTGTAAAAGGCGTTAACTTTCTTGAACTTCGTGACGCGGGAGATCCAGTTGAAATCGCGCGCCGTTACGATGAGCAAGGCGCAGACGAATTAACTTTCCTTGATATTACCGCGAGCTCAGATAATCGCGAATTGATTCTGCACATTATTGAAGAGGTGGCTTCGCAGGTATTTATTCCGTTGACTGTAGGTGGTGGTGTTCGAGAAGTCGAGGACGTTCGCCGTTTACTTAATGCAGGCGCTGACAAAGTCAGTATAAATACATCTGCTGTGGTTAATCCCCAATTGGTTGCGGATGCGTCTGATCGCTATGGTTCGCAGTGTATCGTTGTTGCGATTGATGCAAAGCAAGTTGGCGTAGATGCTTCAGGTCAACCTAGATGGGAAGTATTTACCCATGGTGGGCGCAAAGAAACAGGTCTAGATGCCGTTGAATGGGCACGAAAAATGGTGAATCTCGGAGCGGGCGAATTGCTTGTCACAAGTATGGATAGGGATGGGACGAAGATAGGTTTTAATCTCGGCTTGAATAAAGCCATTAGCGATGCAGTCGATGTGCCGATAATTGCCTCTGGTGGTGTTGGTAATTTGCAGCATTTAGTCGATGGCGTGAAATTGGGTGGCGCTGATGCCGTGCTTGCGGCAAGCATATTTCACTATGGTGAATATACGGTGCGTCAAGCTAAAGAATATATGCGCGAACACGGCATTGAGGTGCGACTTTGAGCTGGATAGATAAAGTAAGCTGGGCTGATGGCTTGGTGCCTGTGATTGCTCAAGAGCTTGGTACCAATCAGGTGTTAATGTTTGCTTTTATGAACCGTGAGGCTTTGCAGCTCACTGTTGAAACAGGACATGCTGTTTATTGGTCTCGCTCACGTGGCAAAATCTGGCATAAAGGTGAGGAGTCGGGGCACATGCAAAAAGTACATAAGCTTCGGCTAGACTGCGATGCTGACGTTATTTTAATGACGGTTGAACAGATAGGCGGGATTGCCTGCCATACTGGACGTCATGACTGTTTTTTCCAAAAACTAGAAAATGGCGAATGGAAAATAGATAAGCCTGTGATTAAAAATCCAGAGGAAATTTACAAACATGAATGACATTATTCAGCGATTGACTGATTTGCTAGAAGCCAGAAAAGACGCAGATCCGCAAACTTCTTACGTCGCCAAGCTGTATAGCAAAGGGATGAATAACATCCTTAAAAAGGTGGGCGAAGAAGCGGCTGAAACTATTATTGCGGCCAAGGATGGCAGTAAAGAAGACCTGATTTATGAAACGGCTGATTTATGGTTTCATACCATGGTGATGCTTGCCCAGGCGGGCTTAAGCGCGCAGGATGTTTTAGAAGAGTTGGCGCGTCGTGAAGGTTTGTCTGGCATCGCTGAAAAAGCTTCACGCCCTAAAGATTAGATCCCATAATATTAGAGGCTTAGAGATACAGATGAGCGCAGATTGTATTTTTTGCAAAATCACGAAAGGTGAAATCCCTTCAAAAAAGATTTTTGAAGATGAAGATGTCATCGTTTTTAATGATATACATCCAATTGCGCCGGTGCACTTTTTAATTGTGCCAAAGCTACATATTGAAAGCCTCGCATCCGCAGATCAGTCTCATCAGGCCTTACTGGGTAAGATGTTATTATTAGCGTCTAAGCTAGCGGCCGAAGAAGGTTTAAAAGGCTTTCGAACTATGATTAATACAGGTCGTGAAGGCGGGCAAGAAGTATTCCACATTCATGTCCATGTGTTTGGTGGCGGCGCAAATTTACCCAAGACTTAATTAGGAGTTATCTCATGTTGAAAGAATTATTAGTCATCTTGGTGATTGCAATTGTTGTGTTTGGCACAAAAAGACTGCGAAATCTTGGCGGTGATTTAGGCGGCGCTATCAAGAGCTTCAAAGATGCGATGAAAGGTGAAGAAAAAGCGGAGGCAGTGCCTGAAGATGCACGCAAAGTTGAAACAATTGAAGCCGAAATTGTCGATAAAACGAAGCATTAATATTTATTTATGTTTGATGTAGGATTTTCAGAGCTGGTGCTGATTGCTGTAGTTGCTATGATTGTAATCGGCCCTGAAAGACTTCCAAAAGTAGCGCGCACAGCTGGTGCGTTGTTAGGGCGGATGCAGCGCTATGTTAACAATGTTAAATCTGAGGTCGAGCGCGAAATGCAATTTGAGGACCTCAAGAAATTGCAGCAAGAAATTCAGGCACAATCAAAAAAATTAGAAAATAGTATTCTCGCGCCAAGCACAGTCCCACAAGCTCAAACGGAGCTCCAATTAGAAGATCCAAAGTTAGCAACAAAACTAGCTTCAAAGCCTAAGCCAGTGAGAAAATCTAAGTCCAAATGAGTGTGACAGATACTTTTATTTCACATTTGCTTGAATTACGAAACCGCTTACTTAAAATTGTCGTGGGTTTGGTTGTTTGCGTCATTGCTTTTCTGCCATTTTCAAACGGGCTTTATACTTGGCTAGCACATCCACTATTAATCCATTTGCCTGCTGGGACGAAGATGATAGCCACTGCAGTCACCACGCCTTTTTTGGTGCCAATGAAGGTTTCTACCCTATTAGCAATTGTCGTTTCTTTGCCTTACACGCTATACCAAGCTTGGGCGTTTGTTGCGCCGGGACTTTATGCGTATGAGCGTCGATTTATCGGACCGTTGATTGTCGCTAGCACGTTGCTGTTTCTTGCTGGAATGGCTTTCGCGTACTTTGCGGTTTTTCCTGTGTTGTTTGGATTTATTACAGCATCTGCCCCAGAGGATGTAGCAGTAATGACAGATATAGGGAGCTATTTGGATTTTGTGACGACGATGTTTGTTTCATTTGGCCTCGCTTTTGAAGTGCCAATTGCCGTGGTGGTTTTGGTGAGGTTTAATATCGTTAAAATAGAGATGCTAAAAGAGGCAAGGCCTTACGTGATTGTTGGCGCGTTTATTGTCGGCGCAATCCTTACCCCTCCAGATGTGATTTCACAAATTATGTTAGCCCTGCCATTGTGGTTCTTGTACGAGGCTGGGGTGTTTGTCGCGAGGTTTGTTGCGCCACGCGAAAATCCCTAATTCGCTTCAAGTTTTGGTCTACGACCAATCATCACTGGCACATTAATCTCTTTTTGGTTTCGAGCGATTTTCAATATCGCTTGTTTTTTGGGTTTTAATTCAGAAATAAGTCCGAGCATATTGGTGCTATCAATCACCTGAAGTCCGTTTATTTCTAGTAAAACATCACCCGCTTTAAGTCCAGCACGTTCAGCAGGGCTATTTTTAATAATGCCTGCAATTAAAGAGCCTTGAGCACTTTTCAATTTAAATGAGACTGCGAATTCAGCGGTCATGTCTTGTGCCTCAATCCCTATCCAGCCTCGCGTCACGCTACCTTGGCGGATAATTTGCTCCATGACTTGCTTAACAATGCTCACTGGAATAGCAAAGCCTATGCCCATGGAGCCACCATTGCGAGAGTAAATTGCGCTGTTAATTCCCACTAAGTTGCCATCAGCATCTATCAGTGCGCCTCCTGAATTGCCAGGATTAATCGAAGCGTCAGTCTGAATAAAGCTCTCAAAAGTGCTGATGCCAAGATGATTTCGACCAAGAGCGCTAATAATTCCTTGTGTTACGGTTTGTCCAACACCAAATGGATTGCCAATGGCAAGTACTACATCCCCTACTTTGTTTTTCTCGGCATCTGCAAAAGTGATGGCGGGAAGATTTTCTACATCGATTTTAAGAACCGCAAGGTCAGTATCAGTGTCTGAGCCTACAGCGTGTGCTTTAACTGTTCGGCCATTTTCTAACACAACTTGAATTTCATCAGCGGATTCAATCACATGTTGATTGGTGAGTATTAGGCCGTTTTTATTCACAATTACCCCAGAGCCAAGGCTGGTTTCATGTTGGGACTGCTCGTCTGATTGGTCGCCAAAGAAATGCTTGAACAGTGGGTCGTCTAGGAATTGTTGATGTGGGTTAGTTGCATTTTTTTTGCTGGTAAAAATATTGACCACGGATGGCATCGCTTTTTGGGCTGCGCTGCTATATGAACCAAAGCCTTTTGTTGGCTGAGTTGCTTTTTCAATATGGTCTTCGAGGTATTGAATATTTGAATAGATGAGTTTTGGGTAAAAAATTTGCACTACAAAAACTACAGCGAGGCTGACGGTGACAGTTTGTGCGAAAATGAGCCAAAGCTTTTTCATATGATCTACCAGTTATAACGAATGCAACAATTGCGGAATCAAAAAATGGAATTAAAACAACTAGTAAATTATACCCGACAAATTTTACAGGTCGAGCGATTCTCTGATTATTGCCCGAATGGCTTGCAAGTTGAGGGTAAGTCACAGGTCAACAAAATTGTGACGGGTGTGAGCGCAAGTATGGATTTCTTGAAAGCTGCTAAATCAGCAGGGGCAGATGCTGTACTTGTGCATCATGGCTATTTTTGGAAGAACGAAGAAGCTTGCCTTGTGGGCTTGAAGCGCAATCGTATTAAATTCCTACTGGATAATGAAATAAGTTTGTTGGCTTATCACTTACCCCTAGATGCGCATCCAGAGCTAGGAAATAACGCACAGTTGGGGACGGTGTTGGGCTTAAATGTCCAAGCCTACACTGGCAATCAAGGTTTGATTGCGCAGGGTAGCTTGGGTGAGTCGCAAACATTAGAACGGTTTTCTGAGCATGTTGGCAATCAGCTCGGTAGAGTGCCTTTAGTCATTGGCGATTTAAGTCGAACAATTAAAAATGTAGCCTGGTGCACTGGTGGAGCGCAGGGATATATCGTTGATGCAATTGAGTTGGGCGTGGACGTTTTTATTAGTGGAGAGATTTCAGAGCAAACATTCCATTTAGCGCGTGAATCTGGCGTGGCTTACATTGCGGCGGGGCATCATGCGACTGAGCGCTATGGCATCAGGGCTTTGGGTGAGCATCTAGCGAATCAGTTCACCTTGGCACATGAATTTATCGATATTGATAACCCAGTTTGAGGGTTGGATTTTTTCGGGTAGAAAAATTTGTTGGGTGTGTCGTAAATTAAAGGCTTCAAGGGTTTAAGTTTTTAGTTGAAACCTGTAAAATGATCGGTTAAATTTTAATAAAGCGTCAATGTAATTTAGAAATTAAGGACATGGGGATGGCGAATCAAGAAGTAGATCAAAGTAAGCGTAAATTTCTGATTGCGGCAACTTCAGTTGCAGGTGGTGTGGCAGCCGCAGCCGTTGCTGTGCCTTTCGTAACGAGTATGTTGCCAAGTGAGCGCGCAAAAGCTGCAGGCGCCCCAGTTGAAGCTGAAATCAGTAAAATTGAGCCTGGCTCAATGATTACGGTTGAATGGCGTGGTAAGCCTGTTTGGATTGTTAATCGCAGTCAAGCGATGCTTGATGCGTTGGCGAGTCATGACGACAAATTGTCTGATCCGAAATTGGAAGTGATAAGTCAACAGCCTGATTATTGTGTCAATCCATCACGTGCGATTAAGCCAAACATTATGGTTTTGGTGGGTATTTGTACTCACTTAGGCTGTTCGCCATCACCTAAACTACAAACAGGTGGTGATATGGGCGCTGATTGGACTGGTGGATTTTTCTGTCCTTGTCACGGCTCTAAATTTGACTTGGCTGGTCGTGTATTTAGTGGCTCGCCAGCCCCAATTAACTTGGTGGTTCCGCCGCACAAATACATTAGTGATTCTGTGGTGCTAATTGGTGCAGATGATAAGGGAGTTGCGTAATGGCTAAAAACAATCAGCAGGATTCCAAAAACTTAATTGATTGGATTGACGCTCGATTCCCTTTGTCGTCAAATTTAAAAGCGCATGTTACCGAATACTATGCGCCTAAAAACTTCAACTTTTGGTATTTCTTTGGTGCGTTAGCAACGCTCATTTTAGTGTTGCAAATTCTAACGGGTATTTTTCTAACAATGAACTACAAGCCAGATGCAGCACTGGCCTTTGCTTCCGTTGAGTACATCATGCGTGATGTTTCTTGGGGTCGATTGATTCGATATATGCACTCTACTGGCGCATCTATGTTCTTTGTGGTGATTTATTTACACATGTTCAGGGGCTTGATGTATGGTTCTTATAAAACACCCCGTGAATTGATTTGGCTGTTCGGTGTTGGCATTTTCCTAGTCTTAATGGGTGAAGCTTTCTTTGGCTACCTATTGCCTTGGGGTCAGATGTCTTATTGGGGCGCCCAAGTTATCATTAATTTGTTCACCTCTATCCCGTTCATTGGCCCAGATATTTCATTGTGGTTGCGTGGTGATTACACTGTTTCAGATGCGACGCTTAATCGTTTCTTTGCATTCCACGTGATTGCATTGCCTTTGGTCCTGCTTGGCTTGGTGGTTTCACATTTGATTGCCTTGCACGAAGTGGGCTCAAACAATCCCGACGGAGTTGAGATCAAGAAACATAAAGATCCGAAAACACATATCCCGCTAGATGGTATTCCATTCCATCCTTACTATACTGTGAAAGACTTAATGGGTGTATCAGTGTTCCTGATTGTGTTCTCAGCCATTATTTTCTTTGCGCCAGAGATGGGCGGTTATTTCCTTGAAGCGAACAACTTTATCCCCGCTGATCCGTTAAAAACGCCAGCGCATATTGCCCCAGTTTGGTATTTCACACCTTATTACTCAATTTTACGCGCTGTACCACCAATTTTTAATTCGCAATTCCCTGGTGTGGCCGCAATGGGATTATCTGTTGTGATTTTTGCATTCTTGCCTTGGCTAGATCGCAGCCCAGTTAAGTCAATTCGCTATCGCGGAAGTTTGTACAAAAAATGGCTGGCTGCTTTTGTATTGAGTTTCATCGTATTAGGTTACTTAGGAACAGAGCCATCAAATGTATGGGGTCAATTCGCATCTAGCACGCCTTTGATTGGCGGTGCTGATCGAGCAACTATCGTGGCAAGGTTTTTTAGTTTGGTTTATTTCTCATTCTTTGCATTGATGCCTTGGTACACCAAGAAAGATAAAACTAAGCCGGTGCCAGAAAGGGTAACAGCATAATGAAAACTAAAATTTTATTGGTTTTAGCATTGCTATTGCCATTGATGGCCATTGCGAATGAGGGTGTTAAACTAGATCGTGCACCTATCGATCCAAATAATCAAGCCTCGTTGCAACGCGGTGCAAAAACATTTGTAAACTATTGTTTGAACTGTCATAGCGCTGCTTATATGCGTTATAACCGTTTGCAAGATATTGGTTTGACGGATGAACAAATCAAATCAAACTTGATGTTTGCTGGTGAAAAGGTTGGCGACACGATGACAGTGTCAATGCCGAAAGCGGATGCGAAAGCATGGTTTGGCGTAACTCCACCAGACTTATCTGTTGAAGCACGTGCTCGTGGCGCTGACTGGCTTTATAGCTATTTACGCGGCTTTTACCGAGACGATACAAGACCAACTGGCTGGAACAACGTTGTTTATGAAAAAGTTGCTATGCCGCATGTGCTTTGGAGCTTGCAAGGTGAACAAATATTAAAGATTGATGAGAAGACGGATACGCACCATTTAGTGCTAGAAAAACAAGGCGCCATGACGCCAGCTGAGTATGATGCAACTATTGCAGATTTAGTGAATTACTTAGTCTTTATGGCTGAGCCTTTCAAAGAACGCGATAAGAATTTAGGTTTGTTGGTATTAGCCTTTTTGGGGCTGATGTTTGTGCTGACTTACTACTTGAAAAAAGAGTTCTGGAAAGATATACACTAAAATAACAACATTGCGGGAAGCCAGCTATTCGGCTGGCTTCCCGTTTTGCTTTTTGTAAGCGAGGAACCAAAATTATGATGACACTTTATTCAGGTACTACCGATCCGTATAGCCATCGTTGCCGTATCGTATTGTTCGAAAAGGGCATGGACTTTCAAGTCATTGACGTTGATTTGGCAAATAAGCCAGAGGACCTCGCAGTGATTAACCCCCACAATACCGTGCCAGTATTGGTTGAGCGTGATTTAGTGCTAGAGCAAGCAAACATTATCAATGAATATATTGATGAGCGTTTCCCGCATCCACAATTGATGCCTGCTGATCCTGTGATGCGCGCTCGCGCTCGTTTATTTTTACACAACTTTGAAGAGCAACTGTTCGACCATATCAAAGATATTGAGTCCGACAATCAAAAAGCGGCTGATAAAGCTCGCTCAGCGATACGTGATAATTTAACGCAAATCGTTCCTTTGTTTAGCAAGCAAGAATATATCCTTGGCGACGACTTCTCTATGCTTGATGTGGCAATCGCACCATTATTATGGAGACTTGGTCATTACGGGATTGAATTGCCTAAACAAGCGGCACCATTGTTGAAATATGCAGAACGTATTTTCTCACGCCCGGCTTATATTGAAGCCATGACGCCATCTGAAAAAGCGATGCGTAAATAAATATGAGTGAATTAACTTCAACCAAGCCTTATATGATTAGAGCGATTCATGAGTGGTGCGTTGATAATCAATTAACGCCCCATCTATTGGTTGAAGTGAGTCCGCAAACTAAAGTCCCGATGGCATATGTAAAAGATGGTGAAATCGTCTTGAATCTTAACTATTCTGCAACTAAGGATTTGCAATTCACCAACGAAGCAGTTTCATTCTCTGCGCGTTTTTCGGGTGTATCAAATAACTTGTATGTTCCTATTGGTGCAATAAAAGGGATTTTTGCACGGGAAAATGGTCAAGGCATGTTTTTTGAGGTGCAAGCAGAAGATGGTGATGCGGTAAAAGAAATAAAAAACAATGATATAGCAAACAAAGAAAAAAATATTTCATCAGAAGTGAAAAAAAACCCCTTAAAGTTGGTAAAATAGCATCCGTTGTAAATGTAGATGATTAATTAATACTTGCCGAATTAGCTCAGTTGGTAGAGCAGCGCACTTGTAATGCGAAGGTCGTCAGTTCGATTCCGACATTCGGCACCACTCCCTTAATCACCCAAAGTTAAATCTATTGTCTTCAATCGCGATTTTAATTTGGGTTATTAATGTCACGCTAGATACAGTTGGTCATGTTGCGCTTAAATTTGCCGCAACTGCTGATCAAAATGAATCCACAGAAACTGCACGCTGGAAATCAATGCTAAGCTCATTCCCGCTTTGGGTTGGTATTGTTTGCTTTTGTCTTGAATTCGTTGTTTGGCTAGCCTTCCTTTCAGTTCTTTCTTTGTCTCAGGGCGTCTTGTTGGGAGCGATTAATATGGTTTCAATCGTCATTGCTGGTCGTTTAATCTTTAAAGAAAAACTAGATCGCATGAGGCTCTTGGGTATGGCATTAATCACTATTGGCGTTATCTTTGTGGGGATTTACTCATGAAGAAAACGCAGTTTTATATTGTTGGTTTTTCGGCCTTAATGCTATGCGATACTCTTACTCAGGTTTCATTTAAGCTTGCCTCAAACCACGGCGGTGAGTTTGTTATGCAGTTGAAGTGGTTCCTCTCGATATTTTCTCAGCCTTGGATATATGGTGCAGTTCTTGGATATTTAGGGTCATTTATCGCTTGGATGACATTGCTTAAGCACGCACCGGTTGGTCTGGCTTATGCCGCATCACATTTGGTGGTGGTGGCAGTCTTGGCGGTTTCAGCCGTTTATTTTGGAGACAGGCTTGCCCCAATGCAACTTGTGGGTGCTTTAATGATTGTGGTTGGTATTATTTGTTTAAGCTTTAGTGAGGCAGAGCATGAAAATGATAAAGCTCACTGAAGCAGCACCAACAGCTGGTTTAGCGCTTTCATGGCGCGACTTTATTCCTCAGGTTTTTTTTCTACATCCGAAAAATTCCCTTGAACAGAAAATCGCCAATTTTATTGGTGAAGATGAAGTTCAAATTGAGTGTTCGGGCACTGCTGCATTAGTCGTTGCACTTGAGGCACTCAAAACATTCAGTGATAGAAAACAAGTGATCATTAATGCTTACACCTGTCCCTGGGTAGCATTGGCGGTAATCAAGGCGAATCTTATTCCTATTCTTGCGGATTCTCGTTCAGACCATTTCGACTATTGTGAAAAATCTCTTAAATCCGTTGTTAACCATCAGACCTTGGCGGTAGTTCATACGCATCTTGGTGGGCGAGTTGCCGATGTTGAAAAAACAATCACTATCGCTAAAAATGAAGGTGCGTATGTGATTGAGGATGCAGCTCAATCTTTAGGGGCTAAGCTCCATAATAAATCTGTTGGTACATTTGGGGACATTGGATTTTATAGCTTGGGCGTTGGAAAAGGTCTCACCATATTTTCTGGTGGTGTAGTCGTGAGTAGAAATATACAAATCCGAGAAGCACTTCGTCGAGTTGGTGATAATTTACCACGTCATTATTTGCTGGAGTTGCGCCGAGTTGTCGAATTAGTTGGGTATTGCCTGTTTTATCGTCCACTAGGAATGGGCTTGGTATTTGGCTGCCATTTGCGCAATAAATTGAAACGCGGCAATTTAATTCAGGCAGTAGGAGATGATTGTTCCTTTAATTTTCCATTACATAAAGTTAGTGCTTTGAGGAAGAGAATAGGCGCTAGCGCTGCAGTTAGACTGCCAGCCTTTATTGAGAAAACCAAACAAATAGCGGAAGAACGTTTAGCGCAATTGACTAAGGCTCCAGGCGTTAGCGTTGTGCTTGATGCAGATTGCGGGGAGGGTGTTTGGCCATTTTTTATTGTTCAAATGCCATCTGAAAAGACCCGGGATGCTGTGCTTGAACATCTTTGGGATAAAGGCTTGGGTGTTGGGCGATTATTTATTCATGCGCTCAAAGACTATGACTATTTGGCGCCATATTTCGTAGGTAGCAACATCCCTAATGCGCAAGCATTTGCAGCAAAAACATTTATTATTACGAATTGCATTTGGTTGAGCGAACAAGATTTCGCTTCAATATGCGAGGTTATATCGGAGCAAGTCGTACATGTATAAAATCCACTGGCATTCATCTGTGGAAGATATTTCTGATGATTTGTGGCAGGAGTGTTTTGCAGAGCCCTATGAGGGTAAATGGTGGTACGCTGCGCTTGAGCGAGCTGGTTTGGATGCGCAATTCACATTTATGTATGGGCAGGTTTCATATAACGACAAGCCAGTGGCAATTGCCCCAGCTTTTGTAATGGACGTTCCCATTGCTTTAGTAATACCGCCGGCATTACTTCCAATTTTTAAAATCTTAGGCAAGGTTTTTCCTGCTTTGCTTTACCAGCGCACATTTTTTATAGGGTCGCCATGTAGTGACGAAGGTCGCGTAGGTCTTGCGCATGAAGCGAATGTGTCAGAAGTGTTCGCATCTATTAATAAAGCGATGCGGATTAAGGCTGATGAGTTAGGCGCTAACATGCGTGTTTGGAAAGATTTTGCACAAGAACAGCAAGCCGCACTTGTTCCTTTATTAAAAAATGACGGATTATTTCATCTAGTGAGTTTTCCAGGAACAAACTTGCACCTAGATGGCAAAAATAAAGATGATTATATTGCATCGCTAAAATCATCTCGACGTAACAATCTAAAAAAGAAGTTAAAGCAAGCAAATGATGCACCTGTTTATGTGGAGATTGTATCTCAACCATGTGCGACGGTGATGGATGAGGTGTTTGCTTTATTCTGGCAGACCTACGAAAAAGGACATACAAAATTTGAGCAGCTAAATAGAGCGTTTTTTGATGAATTATCCAGATATGAGAATTCGCATTATGTAATTTTGCGTAAAAATGAATCTAAAGAAATGTTGTCTTTTATGCTGTGCTTTAAGCTAGGTGACCATATAGTAAATAAGTTTATTGGAATTGATTATAGTCAGCCAAACGAATGGTTCTTGTATTTTAGGCTTTGGGATGCGACTGTTGAGTGGTCTTATAGTCTCGGGGCGACCTCAATTCAAAGTGGCCAGACGGGTTATAAGACTAAAGTGCAGATGGGTAATGACATGGTGCCTTTGAGTAATTATTGTCAGCACAAAAATCCAATCGTGAATTTTATCTATCAATCGGCCGCCAAAACCGTCAATTGGGATACTTTGGATCCTGATTTGGCGATTTACCTAAAAGCGTATCCTGAGCTTAAGCCAGCAAACCCAAAATGACATAGATTGGACGTTTTTAAAAGTCCCATTAATAGGCAACATTGAGATTGACAGCACTTAAGAATATCTGCATAATCTTGGGTTCGGTTTGGAGGGGTGGCCGAGTGGTTAAAGGCGACGGACTGTAAATCCGTTCTCTCAGAGTACGAAGGTTCGAATCCTTCCCCCTCCACCAATGTATTTTAAACCAAGATTTAAATTGTTTGATTTGAAGTAATTGGAGCCAAGTGAAGGCTTTTATTGCCGAGCTAGCCTCGATTGCGGGGTTCGTATAATGGTAATACCCTAGCCTTCCAAGCTAGAGCCGCGGGTTCGATTCCCGTACCCCGCTCCATTAAATCAAGTCAATCTTTTAAAGAATATTAGCGCCCATGTGGCTCAGTGGTAGAGCACTCCCTTGGTAAGGGAGAGGTCGCGGGTCCGATTCCCGCCATGGGCACCACGTACGGTGCTGGTATTACGGTGGTGCGTTACGCATTTGCGTACTCATAGGCACCTAACTTAACTTGATGAAGTCAGTTAAAGGAAGAAAGAAATGGCAAAAGGCAAATTTGAACGTACCAAGCCACACGTCAACGTAGGCACAATTGGACACGTTGACCATGGTAAGACAACACT
>Ga0209550_10003416_pt1 | contig 15135 bp, 12 predicted proteins | sample LauGreSuBDMM15SN_2_FD_187567 | JGI IMG/M metagenome (GOLD analysis project Ga0209550, IMG submission 187567) | Freshwater lake microbial communities from Lake Michigan, USA - Su13.BD.MM15.SN (SPAdes) (version 5) | ecosystem: Environmental > Aquatic > Freshwater > Lake | place: Lake Michigan...
GCCCGCGCGTTCTCCGCGACCGTTCCATCCGTCGCCGAAGTCGTCGCCGCATCGAGCGCCCGGGCCAACACCCGCCGCACGGGTGCCTCGCCCACGATGAGATCGCCCGGCAGATCGTCGCCCTCCGCCTGAAGAAAAACCAGCGTATCATCGTCGCCCCACTGCCGCGGGTCCGTCGGCAACCGCAACGCCTCCGCCACCCGTCGTGCCTGTTGACGTCCAAGAAATCCCTGCGGTCGAAAATCACCGAGAAAAAACGGCAACCCGTCCAAAAATCCCTCCCGGTCCAGCGCCCACTCCGCCCACGCCGGGGCCTCGCCCGCCCACTCGACCCACACTCCACCGTGCAACGCATGGACCCGCGCCCACTCGCCCGCCCGTCCCGCCGCGTCGACCCGATACACCGGCCACCGATCCCCCGCCGAGCGCACCGCCCGTCGCAACGCATACCGCGCCCGCCGCGCCGCGCCGAGCACCACCACCGACTCACCGAGCCGCGTCAGCCCGCGCGAAATCGTCGGCTGCGTCACGTCCAACGCCGTCGCCAGCGCCTGCGCCGACAACACTCCGCCCACCTGAAACCGCAGGGTCAGGTCGGCAACGGTGAGCTGTGCCGGGCGTGCCATTTATCCTGATTATGAATAGATTCTCTTTCCTATCTTCAATCATAAAATTCATTTTATCATTAACTTACCATGACGCATATTCTATCGGTGCATAGATAATAGTCGCGATCTACACCTCCACCAGATCCTTCTCGATCCGCAGGTTTCCAATAATAAAATGCTGCTGCTCCATGACGATAAAGCTCCCGCCAAAATCGCCCTTGCGCGAGTTGAAATCGAGCGCACGCTATCAGCCATGCAATTCGAGTGGGATGCCGCCAAGGCCGCTGTCAACCTCGCCAAACACGGCGTGGATTTTGCGCGGGCCACCCTCGTCTTTGCCGATCCCGCCCGGCTCACCGCGGTCGATCCCCGCCATCCCGTCGAGCGAAGGGAAAACACCATCGGTCGCGTGGCCGATGCCCTCCTCCTCACCGTCACCCATACCGACCGCGCCGGCGTCACCCGGCTTATCTCGGCCCGCCCCGCGAGCCGCCACGAAAGAGAACTCTATTATGCCCCTCGTTAAAATGACCCTCGCTGAGGCTCTGGCCCGCCCGATCACCGTCACCGAGCGCGCCCATTTCGCCGCTCTCGCCACCAAGCCCGACGCCCAAATTGACTTCTCCGACCAGCCCGAAATCACCGCGGCCGCCATCGCTGTAGGCCACGTCCTCGTCACGGGACGCGGCGGCGTGCGCACCGGTGCGGGCCGCAAGTCGCTGGGTAAGCTCCGCAAAACGGTGAAGCTCTCCCCCGCCGCCATCCGCCGCTTTCAAGCCTACGCCAAACGGAAGCGCCTGCCCGATTTTTCCGCCGCCCTCGAAGCCGCCAGCCGCACGCTCTGAACCCAGCCCGCCAATCTCAGAACACACCTCACTTTACACCTCCACCAAATCCTTCTCGATCCGCAGGTTTCCGATAATAAAATCCTGCCGCTCCGGGGTGTTTTTCCCCATGAAGAACGTCAGCAACTCGTCGCTGTTGTGCAGGTGGTTCAACGTCAGCGGATCGAGGCGAATGTTCTCGCCGATGAAATCCTTGAACTCGCCCGCAGAGATTTCCCCCAGCCCCTTGAAGCGCGTGATCTCGTGGGTCGCGCCGAGCTCCGTCACCGCCGTTTGCTTCTCCTGTTCCGAGTAACAGTAAATCGTTTTCTTCTTATTGCGCACACGGAAGAGCGGCGTATCCAAAATAAACAGATGCCCGTTGCGGATCAAGTCGGGGAAGAATTGCAGGAAAAACGAGATCAAGAGCAGCCGGATGTGCATGCCGTCCACGTCGGCATCCGTCGCAATCACGACTTTGTTGTAACGCAGGCCGTCGAGGCCTTCCTCGATGTTCAACGCCGACTGCAACAGGTGAAATTCCTCGTTTTCGTAGATCACTTTCTTCGAGAGCCCGTAGGTGTTCAGCGGTTTGCCCTTCAACGCGAAGACCGCCTGCGTCTGCACATCGCGCGTCGCCGTCAGTGAACCCGCCGCCGAGTCGCCCTCCACAATAAAGAGCGTGCTCTCCTCGGCGCGCGGATTCTTGTCGCCGAGGTGGAGGCGACAATCGCGCAGCTTTTTATTGTGCAGCGAAGCCTTCTTCGCGCGGTCGCGGGCGAGGCCGCGGATGCCGGCGAGCTCTTTGCGCTCGAGTTCGCTTTCCTCGATTTTCCGTTTCAACACTTCGGCGGTCTCCTTGTTTTTGTGGAGATAAACGTCGAGCGATTGCTGCATGAACTTGCCGATAAATTCCTTCAGACTCGGACCACTCGGGCCCACTGCCGCCGAGCCGAGCTTCGTCTTCGTCTGCGACTCGAAGACCGGCTCCATAACGCGCACCGCGACCGCGGCGTCGATCGACTGCCGGATGTCCGCCGCGTCGTAGTCCTTCTTGAAAAAATTCCGGATCGTATCGACGAGCGCCTCGCGAAACGCCGCGAGGTGGGTGCCGCCCATCGTCGTGTGCTGGCCGTTGACGAAGGAGTAATATTCCTCGCCGTAGTGCGCGCCGTGAGTGATCGCGACCTCGATGTCTTCACCTTCCAGATGCACGATCGGATAGAGCGGCTCGCCGCTGAGATTTTTCTGAAGCAGGTCTTTCAGGCCGTTTTCTGAGCGGAAGGATTTTCCATTCAGGGTGAGCGTGAGCCCGCGATTGAGGAAGGCGTAGTTCCAAAGCATGTCCTCGATGAATTCGAGGCGGAATTTGAAATCCTTTCCAAAGAGCGCTTCGTCGGGCGTGAATTCCACGAGCGTTCCCGTGCGTTCGTCGCTCTTCACTGTCTTGTGGTCTTTCTTCAGTTTCCCTTGGGAAAATTCCACGAGTTTTGTCTGCCCATCCCGAAACGCCTGCGCGCGATATTCAAGGGCCAACGCATTGACGGCTTTCTGGCCAACGCCGTTCAGGCCGACCGATTTTTGAAACGTCTCGCTGTCATATTTCGCACCCGTGTTAATGATCGAGACGCAGTCGATGAGCTTACCCAGCGGGATGCCGCGGCCGTAATCGCGGATGCTCACGGTGCGCTCGTTGAGCACGACCTCGATCTTCTTGCCCGCGCCCATCGTAAATTCGTCGATGCAATTATCGATCGTCTCCTTGATGAGGACGTAAATGCCATCCTCTGCGTGCGTGCCATTGCCGAGCCGCCCGATATACATACCCGGACGTAGGCGGATGTGCTCGAGCGAGGAGAGCGTTTTGATCGATGCTTCAGTGTAATCTTGGGCCATGGGTGGAAACGGCAAGCAGAGGCAGGCCAAGCGCGTTGACAAGCGCGTTTGCGGCGCTTGCGCCCACACCGCGTCAGCCCAAGCTTCACGCTCCCTCCCATGAAGACCCTCCTCATTGTCCTCGGCGTGCTCACCGCCCTCGGTGTCGCCGCCGTAATCGCCCTCCAGCTCTTCCTCGGCTCCGCCGTCACGACCGGCGTCAATCACTTCGCCCCCAAGCTCACGCAGACCAGCGTCGTGCTCCAGGATGCCTCCATTTCCCCACTGACCGGCAGCGGCACGCTCACCGGCCTCGTCATCGGCAATCCCCAGGGCTGGGGCGAGACCCCGCTCTGCACCCTCGGCAAGGTCCATATTGACGTCGCGCCGTTTTCCCTCCTCGGCGACCACATCGTCGTCAACGAGATCATCGTCGATGCGCCCGAGATCAACTACGAGACGAAGATCGTCGCGAGTAACGTCAACGACCTCCTCAAGAGCGTTGAATCGGCGCTCCGCAGTGGCAAAAACACCGCCTCCCTCGCAACCACCAAGGATGGCAAGCCCATCAAGGTAGCGGTTAAAAAGTTTCGCCTCACGAATGCCCGCATCCGCCTCGGCGCTGGCGGCACCGGCATGACGATCCCGATGCCCGACATCGAACTCAACGACCTCGGCACCAAGGAAGGCGGTCTCAGCCCCGACCAAATTGTCGCCGCAATCGTCAAACACGTTGCCGGAGACGTCGTCGTCGCCACCGTCAAAGCGGCCGGCGACATCAGCAAAACCGGAGGCGCTGCGACTGCCGAGGGCGTCAAGCGAGCCGTCGAAGGACTCAAGGGCCTCTTCGGGGACGACAAAAAGAAGCCATGACCCTGACCTGCCCATCTCCGCGCCTGAACCGAGAGCGCTGTGCCCACAAAGTCGCGCAGGGATTTACCGAAGCTGTTAACGTGCTTCTGGGGCATCTGAAACCTGCGCTCCCACCCGCACTCTAGGCAGTCCATGCGCGGAGCCTTCCGGGTGGAGGTCGCACTCACTGGGTCGGTGCGGCACGCCGCCGACGGCCACGCCTTCCTCACTATTCCCAACCCGAATGTCCGGATTTGGTTCCCCTGCGGCTCTTTCTGCACCCCGCAGAACTCTTATTGCGCTTTTCTGGGCAGTCCTTTTCCCCCCACGCCCCTTATTCTGCAGACACTCTCGCCTTTCTCAAACGCCTCTCCTCGCTGGCTGCGCCGTTTGACCGCCGTGGGAGCCTTTTCCGCCTTGGCAGCCAGTGCCGGTGTCGCGTGGTGGTTGTGGGCGGCTCGTCCCCAGCCCCCACCCTCCCCGCCCTTTATTTTTAGCGACGGATTTGAGGACCCGACGAAAACCGACGATCTGTTTCCCGGCGACGCCACCCGACTGAAAACTGCATCGCATCAAGCCCTCGAGGGCTCCGCGGGCAATACGGTGGCTGTGACTACCGAATGCGCGCATTCAGGACGCAACGCGTTGAAATTTATCGCAGCACCCTTCGATGGAAAAAACTATCCGAGGCTGAAATCCAACGCGATGGACTCCGCTTCGTAAAGGGCGACGACGTGTGGTTCAGCGCTTGGTACTGGCTGGAAGGCACGTCCGAAGCATCGACCGTCTTCCTCTGGGACATCGAGCCCACGGCTCTTCGCAACACCCCCGGACGCCGACTCTTTTTACAAGACGGCGAAATGGTCGCCTCCGACTTGGGGAAATGGTGGACATCTAAAAAATTTCGTGCGGCCACTGGCGCGCCAAAATTCCCCAAAGACCGCTGGGTGGAAGTAAAAATCCACCTCTACCTTTCCGATGGTGCTGATGGCCGGATGCAAGTTTGGCAGGACCAGATCAAGGTACTCGACGAAGCGGGTAGGACTCTGCCTCGGGCGAAGACGGTTTACGATCGCATGCAAGTCGGCGTCACGGCGAATACCGCGCGTACCGCCGCGCAAACCCTATTCGTCGACGACGTCGTGCTCTCGAATTGGCCGCTGTGAACCATCGACCGGCGGCTTCCCACCGCCTCCAGCCAGCCGATCACAGCCCGGAAACGTGCTCCCAGACCGCGCCGACTTCGCGCGTCTGACCGCAGGCCACCACCCTCACGACCCAAACGCCCACAGCCCCATCGCCTTCATCCGTTTTTCCAACCCAAAACGCGTGAAGAGCTTTTCCGTTTCCGACGGCGACCGCCGCTCCGCCCGCAAGGTTTCATCTGCCGCCAGCGCCCGTACGCTATCGACGATCACGGCCGCCGAATCGTCGATCAACTGCGGCGACACCTTGTCGATCGTATCCGCCATGTCGTGATAATGACGCACCGACTCGCGCGGAATCGGACCGTTAAAGGTCAGCGCGCGCACGCCGGCGAGTTGGTAGGGTGTATGGTCGCTGCCGACCCAGTTGATATTCTCCACCCCCTTCACCAGCCGCGCCGTGCCTTGCCGCGCCGCTTGCCACCGTTCCAATGCCGGCACGAGCGAATCGTCGCCGAGCGCGTTCACGCCGATGGGCACGCCGACCATGTCTAGATTCATCATCGCCACGATCGGCGTCGTCCCGAGCTGCGCCGACGCCAACCGCGATCCGGCGAGGCCCTGCTCCTCGCCATTAAACCAGATCAGCTCGACCGTGTGATGAAGCGTCGCACCGCGCAGGGCCACCGCCAAAGCGTAGAGCTGCGCAATCCCGATGCCGTTGTCCATCGCGCCCTGCCCGATATCCCAGCTGTCGAAATGCGCACCGATCACGAGCCGCGAAACGACCCGACCCGGCACGACGAGTCGCAGATTCGCCGTGGCCACCTCGCGACAGCGCGACTTCGTTTCCATCCGTAAACGCACCGGCGTGCCGCGCACCAAGAGCCGCTGCAACCAGCGCCCCTCCTCCTGCGCGAGCGAATAAATCGGTATCGGCAGAGGCGTGCCCGAAAAACTCCCCGTGCGCGCCAGTAATTGCCCGCCGCCCTCGCGGTTAATAAACAGCACCGCCCGCAGCCCTCGCGCCACCGCCATCGCGACAAGCTCACTCGTCTGCAACGCCGTGGTCGGCGCGAGCACGCCAATGCGTCCGCGCGTTTCCACCTTATCCAAATCGCTATCCTTCGCATTGCCCAAGTCGACGATGTCCGCGTCGAAGGCCGCGTGCGCCTCCGCATACCCGAGCGCCGCCACCCGCAGGCGTCGCGCAAACGGCGCGAGCACCTCCACGCGGTCGTCTCCGCGCTCCCAACCAGGCATCGTAAACGGAATCTTTTCCGGCGCATAACCGAGCGCGCGCAGCTCCGTCGCGAGCCGTTCCATCGCGCCGGCATTAGCCACACTGCCCGTCAGCCGCCCGCCGAAATCGTCGCACAGTTTTTCGAGGAACGCGTGCGGCGTCGCCGGTTCGGCCGCTCCCAACGTAGCCCCGACGCAAACCACCAGCATCGCGCGCCGCCAATAAGAGCGGACGCCCTTCCGCCTTGCCGAGCTCAGTCCACTTACAAGGCGAACCGCAGTCCGCCCCTCTTTAAGGTAACACGGCATCGGTAATCGTGAGCGTGTTGAAATCGAGCACGCGCTTCAAACGGCCGTGCGTCATCGTGAGCGTGCGACCGCCAACCTCCCCGTTTAGATACGGCCCGGCGAATAGTTTCCACTGCCCGGCGTAATCCACCACCCGCCCATCGACGCGGGGCGCGGCACCGTAAGCGACCTCGATTTTCTTCCCGCGCAGCGTGGTGAAGGTCACGCGTGGGGTCGGCGCCAACGTGATCTCAAGCGGCAGTCTGCGGATCGCCGTCTTGAACGCGTCCCAGCTCTTGAATTCACTCGCCGCCGCCGCCTGCAAAAGCGTTCCGTTTTTCGCGTGCGGCGAGAAGAGGCGTTTCCCGCCTTTCTCCAAGGGACGCCACTCGTAGCCCGCGAGCGGACGGTAGGCGATATAAGCACTGCCACCCTGCACAAAAATCCAACCCGACGCGTCCTCCTCGATCAACGCGAGGTCTTTGGAGAAAAACCCGTTCACTTGTTTCCAGGGCGCACTCGCCGGCACATCGCTCAACGATATCAACGTGTCCTCCTGCTGGAAAATCTGCTCATACGGCGAACCCCCGAGGAGTTTGCTCTCCGCAATGTAGGTTGGCTTCCCCTGAAACGTCACCGCCGCCGGCATGTAGTCGGGCATCTCCGTGAAATACATCATCAACTCTTCCGCCCCATAAAACGGCTGCACGGAGAAGATCGTGTTGTGCACCCCGCGCGGATCCGGCACCGCCCAGGTGAGATCCCACGAGTGCTGCTGAATCGGCTGGAGCAGGCCGCCTTGGTCGGAGCCGAGCGCGTAGTCCTTCGTCACGTAACTCGTTTTGAAAACGGGCGCATTGCGCACGTCGCTATTGCGCCAACGGTGCCGCGTGCGTTTGCGCTCGTGATGCGTGTAGGCGCCGCTGCGATCCGTGCCGATGCGATAGATCACCTCCGGCAGCTCGTAGTGGTCCGCCACCGTGGCGAAATAAATCCCCCAGCCACCGTAGCTCGCTTGGGGCGGACAATTCCCGAGGAGCTGCCACGCAAAATACGAGGAGAGCGCGTTCCATTTCTCAAAGACCGTCGTGTCGTCTGTGCGCGCGTGCGAACCGATGTAGATCCCGTTGAGCGTCTCCACAGCAAAGTCCGCAATCACCCAGTCGAGCATCATCTTTCCACGCTGACGCATCTCCGGGTCCTGCGCCCAGGTGGCGAGAAATAACATCGGAATCGAATATTCCCCCAGGTAGTGGGTGCAGTCGTATTCGCCCTGCCCGATCGTCGTCGTGAGCTCCATCCAGTGCAGCAACCAGGCGCGCGATTCTGCCGAAATCTCCGCTGATGTTTTGCCGTTGAACCAACGGTCTTCGCCCTCACCGGGCCAGAGCTGGGCCATGAGATGCATCGTGGTGTAATACATCACCCAGTGATTCTCGGTGTCGCCGCGCAGCGGATAATACGTGCGCCACGCTTCGCGAATCGCCGCCTTGGCTGCGACCGTGAGCTGGTCTCGGCCGAGATATGAAATGCAGGTCACGGGAAACATCCAGAACATGTCCGCCGCAGGCTTCTTCATCAGTTCAATCAAACGCTCCGAACACGCCGCAGCGTCTTCGCGCAAGGCGAGTTTCGCCGCAATCTCGGCGAGTCCGAGTTTCGTGGGATCACCCGGCGTCGCCATCGCCGCCCGCCACCGCAGTGCCTCCATGCGGCGCGCCAGATACTGGTCGCGCCGCAGCGCCGGATCTTCCACCGGCGCGGTCGCCGGCGGCGGAGCCGTGAAGGACGGTTGCGCCTCAAGTCCGACCGTCACCACCGCGAACAACAGCAGCGAGACTAACGTAGTAGCCCGCCTCGTGAGAGGCGGGACGGAAAAAAAAGCGCCGACGCGCGATGGAGTGTTCATGGTCATTTCCGGGGTACAAACACGAGATCGAAGACATTCGCTTTTTCCCACTGAAGCTTCCGCCAGGTGCGGCCGAAATCATCCGACGCGAACAACGGCTCCATATACGGCGCTGCGTAAATCCGATCCGGCAAGTCCGGATCGATCGCCACTTTCCACACCTCGCGCTTCGGCAGGCCCGCCGTCCGGTCGAGCCAGGTCTTACCACCGTCTTCCGACACCTGTACTCCCGCGCCCCACCCACAATAAACCAAGCGGCGCGCATCGCGCGGATCAAATTCGCCGTTGTGCAACGTTCTCTCCGTCGAAATTCCTGCTAGGCGCGTCCACGTGAGGCCACGGTCCGACGACCACAGCGCCCCATCGCCACCCGTTGCGGCAAAAAACACTTTCGGGTCGTGCGGTGATTGCCGGAGGCTGTGGGTGACTTTTTCGGTCCCGTGCACGAGCCGCCACGTGCGCGCGCCGTCCTCGGTGAGGTAGAGGCCTTTCTCCGTGCCCGCGAGCACGCGGCCCGCCGCCGTGCGATCGACTAAAATAGCCTCGGTATAGGCGCGGCGAATACCTGCGTTCATCCGTTGCCACGTCTGCCCGCGATCATGCGAGACCGCGATCCCGTCGGGAATCCCTGCGTAGACGTGCTCGGGCCGGTTGCGGTCCACGGAGATCGACTTGGCTTCCGTCATGTCCCAGCTCGTGACGATCCGAAACGTCTTCCCGCGGTCCGGCGTGCGCAGCACGCCGTCCAGCAGCGCCACATACAAGCGCACCGGATCGCTCGGATCGTGCGCCAGCGAAAACGTGCGAATGTGGTGCGGCCCGAGGTGCTCAAAGTTTTCGCGGTCGGCCGAGCGATAGAGGCCGCTCAACAAGGGTCCGCTTCGCCCCATTACGCTCCCCTGCCCGCTCAGATTCACGCACACATAGAGATCATGTCGCAACTCGGCCGCGCCCACCCTCGCACTCAAAAGTGCCAGCGCGAAAAAAAATAGTCGTCGTGCGATGATCATAAATTCAACGTGACTCCACCATGCGCCGTCTCCTCATCACCACCCTGTGCCTCTCCCTCGTCTCGCTCGCGTCGCTCGGCGCCGCCGAAACGTCTACCTCGCCCGAGGCGAAACTCGCCGCCCTCGGTCTCATCTTGCCCGTGACGAATTCGCCCATCGCCAACTACGTGCCCGCCGTGCGCGCCGGTAATCTCGTCTTCCTCTCCGGCCACTTGCCGTACGACGCCGCCGGTAAAGTCATCGCCGGCAAGGTCGGCAAAGACACCGACGAAAAGACCGCCAACGCCGCCGCCCGCACCACCGCCCTCGCTCTGCTCGCCTCGCTGAAAAAAGAAATCGGCGACCTGTCGAAGGTGAAGCGCATCGTGAAGGTCTCCGGCTTCGTCAACGGCACCGCCGACTTCACGGCGCAGCCCGCCGTCATGAACGGTTGCTCCGACTTGCTCGTCGCGGTCTTCGGCGACCGCGGCAAACACGCCCGCGCCGCCCTCGGCATGGCGTCGCTCCCCCGCGGCGCTGTGGTCGAGATCGAGATGATTGTGGAAGTCCAATAACGCGGGCATCACGTTGTTTTCAGAATCGCGGTCATCGCCGCGACGAGTCGGTCGCACTCGTCCAGTCCGTTGCACAGGTGCAGCGACACGCGCACCGCGTCCAACTTCTGCTCCGACACCGGTCGGCACCGCAAGCGATGCTCACCGAGCAACCGCCCGAACAATTTGTTGTAGGCGATCCGCGGCGTGCGAAACGAAATCATCGACGCGCTGAGCTCTGGATTAGCCGGCGTGAGAATGTCGACGTCGGGCAGCGCCGCGATGCCTGCACGCACCCGCGCCACCATCGCCCGTCCCCGCGCCGCGATCCGTTCGCGCCCAATCCTCTCCTGTGTCTCCGCTGCCGCCGCCAGCGCGACGACCGCCGCCGCGTTGCGCGTGCCATACTCGTGCCGCTGCGTGCCGGCCACGAACGCCATCGCCATCGATAGATCCGCTTGGTCACTCGAATAGGCCCCCACCATAGTCGGGGCGACCTCGTCCAGTTTTTCCCGCCGGATAAACAGCACGCCCGTCTCATGCGGTCCGCCGATCCACTTGTGTCCGCTCGTGGCGAACGAATCGCAGCCGATCGCGCGGAGCTCAAACGGGAACATCCCCGCCGACTGCGCCCCGTCGATGTGAAACCAAATCCCCCGCTCCCGGCAGAGCTTCGCGATCGCCACCACGGGCAGCACAATGCCGGTCGGTGCCGTCACGTGCGACACCTGCACGACGCGCGTGCGCGGCGTAATGAGGGCCACAATACGCGCCAAATTTTCCGCTGCATCGGCCACACTCGGCTCGAACATGCGCACCACCACCCCGCGCTGTTTGGCTTGGTTGATCCACGGAAACGCGCCGCCCGGATGCGCGTGATCGTCAAAAATCACTTCGTCGCCCGCCTTCAGCGCCAACCCCGCCGCGATGATTCCGTTGCCCTCCGTGGCATTGCGCACAAAGGAAATTTCCGTGGGTTCCGCGCCGAGAAACCGCGCGAGCACCTTCCTCGCCTCCGCAAACAAGGCGTGGCCCGTCTCCGACTTTTCCTGCAACCGCCGCGACGTCCGGTCGTAAATATCCAGCACCGGCCCCGCCGCCGGCCCAAGCCCGCCCGTGTTGAGGTAGGCAAAGCCCGGCGTCAGCAAATACTGAGCACGAATCGCCGTCCAATACGGCTCGGGCTCGCGCTCGGAATACGCCGGCCACGCCGCCGCGGCCGCCGCACGTTGTTCACCGCGCGTCGACGCCCCTGCAGCCAGCCCCACCGCACCCACGCCCAACCGCCGTAGAAACGTTTTCCGATCGAGGTTCATGCGTGAGAGAACACCAAACGATGATCGAGGCGCAAGGTCGCACCAGCGGATAGCACGCGGGTGCCTCGGTGAAACGAAAACGCCGCCAACGGATTTTTCGCGCGTACAAACCACGGGAGCGGACCTTCCAGATTTTCAAACCGGATCCGCGTGCGCCGCAGCGTGCCGTCGTGCTGACAATTCCACTCCATCCCGGCGGTCTCCGCTCCCTGCACCGCCGCCTCACCGGCCAGTCCGCCGTCCGCCGTCATCCCGATGCGCCCATCACCATGCTCGTCGAGCAGGTCGCGCGCCCCGCGAAATTGCAGCCCCGTATAGTGCGAACCCACCAGACCACCCCGCGATTCGTAATGGTCGAGCGCCAGATCTTGCCCCGACGCATTGTCCAGTTCGCTCGTCCAGCGCAACGACCACTCCGCCTGCCCTACGCTCGTCAGCAGGGTGCGGTGCTCGCGCAGCAGCTCACGACCCGACCGCGGTTCGCACCAGTCCACCGCGTGCTCCAGTCGCTCCGCCGTACAGACTTTCCAAGTACGGTGAATCTGCACACCGTGATCATCGCGCCATTGATAACCGTCCGCCACCCGGTGCGACGGCCCTCCCCAGAAATTGGTCCCACCCACGCTCGTGATCGTCAGGCTAAGCCCGTGATGCCACGGATGGTCGTTGGGGCGAAAATTCGTCAGGACATCGCCCGCCAGCGAACACACCGGATGGGCATACGGCCGCGGCGACTCGTTCGCCGGCGTGCCGCCGCCAAACACATAACGCCAGAGCAGCCCGCCATCAGCCCGCAGCACGCGCACCACGCCCGCGCCTTCGTGTTCGAGTCGTGGCTCCGTGCTCATGTCAGCAACCCGCTTTCCGCCCAACGCCCACCGGCGAATTCGCGTTTCGTGCCGTCGGGGAAGGTCACGTGCACCGGCGTTTCCCGCGGCGCATCAATCTCCACGAACAACCGTCCGCCCTCCCTGCGCCACGCCACCGTGATCGGCCCGCGCGGCGTGCAGATTTTTCCGTTCGCGTGGGTCAGGCCGCACATCCGCGGCTCGACCGCGATTTCCGAAAACCCCGGCGCCGCCGGCGTCACTCCGAGCACGCGCGTCAAGAATTCCAACGCCGGATGCGCGCTCCAAGCATGGCACAACGACCGCCAATAACTGTTCTCCTCCACAAACGTATCGAGCCCCGCCTCGACCGACTCGTGCCACGGTCCGAGACATTCCGGCATCCGGTCGTAGTCACCACACTCCGCCAATGCGCGAAATCCGATGTGCCACCAAAAGAACGACCCCGGCGCCAACGTCTCGTCGTGCGGAAAGCGCCTTCGCAAAATGTCCCGCTCCCGCGCACCCGCCGCGCCGCACACCACCGCCCACGCATTGCCGTATTGGCTGATCTCCGGTCCGCCCGGCCGGTCAAAATAGAGCCCTGCGGCCTCCGACCAAAAACGCGCGTGGAGTTTACCGCGTAGCGCGTCCGCTTCCGCAGTCAGCTCCCCCGCCTCCCGCTCCCGTCCGACCAGCCGGCACAGCCCCCCCGTTTCGTCGAGCGCCACAATATACTGCGCGGAAATAATACACGTCGGCCCCGTCGCGGAGCCCGGCACCACGCCGCGCGGCCACCACGGACACCAGTCGGTAATATTCCAATACGGCAATTTTTCCGGCAACCCATCGACGTCACCGTGCCGGCGAAACCAATCCAGCACCGCCCGAAACCCCGGCAACAAATCCCGCAATACCGCGACATCCCCCGAGCACGCCACGTAGTCGCGCGCACACGTGATCCAGTGCAACGACCACGACGGAATGACCTGCACCAGCCGCGACGGAAACCGGCTCTGCGTGAGCCCATCCGACAACCGCGACCAGTCGAAGTGATACAGCGCCTGCTTCGTCAGCCGATAGTCGCCCGTCGTGAGCATCGCGATCTTCGACGTGATCATCGTGTCGCCCGCATACTGCATCTGCTCGTAATAGGGACAGTCCTCAAACGTCTCGTGCGAACACAGCCGCATCGTGCGCAGTGACGCCCGCCAAATTTTCTCTAGGCGCGGGTCCGAGCACGCAAACTCCGCCGCCACTTGATACGGATACGCCGCGAATCGGTACCGCAGCCCACAAATCGTGAGCGGCTCGTGACCCGTCGTAACCGTAATCCCGATATAGCGAAACGCCCGCCAATGCAGCGGCTCGAACACCTCGCCCGTCGCCCTTGCGGTCACCACGCCCACCCCGTCCGCCTGATTCCCCGCCGGTTCCCAGCGGTCGCGCCAACCGGAAATCTTCCCGCGCCGGTCAAACGTCCAGCCCGTGCTTTCGTCCGCAAAATGCGAAGCCAGATTCGCCAGCGGTTGCTGCCGCCCCAGCAATTTCGCCCCCGGCGTACCCCAGGGCAGCCTCAGCGCCTCCGCATACGTGAGGAGCACCGTACTCCCCGCCCCACCGGTCGTCTCGATTTGCGGAAACCCCGTCGTCAACTCACCCACATCGACGATCACTTCCACCGTCGTGCGCGGCGGCACCGTCACGGTCTTCCCGTGCGCAACCCCATTCCGCCACGCCACCGGCGGCTCACCGCCACCTGGCAGAAACACGTCCTTAAATCCCGCGCCCTCCGCACTCTCCTCGAGTGCCGGAATCATCCGGGGCACCAGCCCATACGGACTCGTCGGATCGCGCCGATTCACCAGCAGCTCCGCCCGATAGAGTACCGTCGCCGCCGACCACCCAGAGTCGTCGAACTCCGCGGTCGTCCACCCGTCCGGAATCAATTTCGACACGCGGTGCTCAAAATACCCCTGATACCCTTCGAAGGTCGTGCCCTCATTTTGAAATCGATGCGCCGAATCCACCGCGACTTTCCATTGCTCATCCGTCGACACGTCATCGCCGACCGCGGCGGCGCCACCTGCCCCACCAGCCGCCGCGCCCGCGCCCCGCAATACCCCATCCAACACAAACCCGCCCGCATACGTCATCACCGAACACGGCGCGCCGAGGTGCGCCGGCCGATGCGCCACCCGCGACATGTCGAGCACGAGCGCCGCCAGCACATTGCGCCCCGCCCGCAATCGCGACGTCAGCTCCAGGGTTTCGTAGAAATGGTGGTTCACATCCCCCTTGGCCGGACCGCGCCCGACCAATTCCCCGTTGCAGAAAAACAGATAGCGGCTGTCGCCGGACACGTGCACCACCAACCGGGCCTCTTCCGCTCGCTCCGCATCCACCGCAAAGGTCCTTCGAAACATCCGCACTTGGTAGTGCGAGGGCGTGGCCGCATCCGGAGCCGGCGTGGCATGGGTCGCCTCCGCGGACCAAATCCACGAAGCTCGTTGGGTGAAGGGGGAGTCAGACATACTCAGGGCGCGCCACACCGACAACACTGCCGGACGGCGCGTCCTCGGGAATAAGCTGGCGCTGTCCTGAAATTCAATAACCGTTTTCATGTTTTTTCAGTTCATTCATGAAAACCAAAGCCCCCACCCCCACCCTAGTCATATGCGCGACCACGTGGTCGCGCATATGACT
>Ga0209550_10003417_pt1 | contig 15134 bp, 14 predicted proteins | sample LauGreSuBDMM15SN_2_FD_187567 | JGI IMG/M metagenome (GOLD analysis project Ga0209550, IMG submission 187567) | Freshwater lake microbial communities from Lake Michigan, USA - Su13.BD.MM15.SN (SPAdes) (version 5) | ecosystem: Environmental > Aquatic > Freshwater > Lake | place: Lake Michigan...
GATGATGATGAGGATGATGATGATTTTGATGAAGAAGATGAAGACTTTGATGAACTTGAATACAAGAAATTCCTTCAGAAGATCTTTCCGTCTAAATACATGAAAGATAAGATTAAAAACAGCAAAAAGGGCAAAAATAACAAAAAGGAGGAATCGGAAGACGAAGAGGAAGAGCCTGTTAAAAAATCCAAGAAGGTTGTAAAGAAGGATTCTAATAAAGTTTCTAATAAAGTTTCTAAAAAGAAGAAATTTGTGGAGGAGGATGAGGAGGAGGATGAATGGGTTGATGATGATGGTCAACATGAGGAAGACGGAAAATCAAATAAAATCAACATGGTATTTACAATTGGTCTTGATGACAATTATGATGAAGATGACGATGATTATGATGATGATGATGAAGAAGACGACGAAACCGAGGATGAAGACGAATCTGTTTCTACTGACAATTCAGATGAAGATGACGAGGAAGATGAGGAAGACGAGGAAGAGGAACCTGTTCAAAAAAAGTCTTCCAAAAAAATTAAACCGTCGGATGAAAACATTGTAATGCAAGTGCAAGACATTATTAATCAAAACAAGGATAACTCAACAAACTCTTCAAGTATTGGAGAAAACGAGGCATTCTTGAAGCAACTCAAGGAAGTTTATGAAAAGAATCCTGGAAATGCAATGATTAAAGAGTGCATTGATACATGTGAAAACAAGCTCTCCAGTTACAGAGCAAAGCGCGAAAAGAAAACTCAGAAGCAGAAGGATAAGCACTTGAGAATCTTTAGGCGCGTGTTATCAGATAAGAACGTCATGAACGATTTTAACTTCTTCAAGGGTCTCGGAATTGAGCACCAACGAAAAATGATCAAGGAAGTCAGGGAGATCAATAAAATCACTCGTATTGAGAAACCTTACCGTATGACGTTGTTGGAATCCACAATTCCCGTCAATTTCAAGGCGGCTGCTATAAAGAAGATTAATACGTTGCGTTTTATGGATCCGAGTAATAGCGAGTTTTACAAGATTAAGAACTGGGTAGACACGTTTATGAAGATTCCATTCGGAGTCTATAAGACATTGGATATTAATATTGATCAAGGTATTGACGTGTGCCATGAGTTTATGGAAACTGCGAGAAACACGTTGGATTCTGCGGTTTATGGTCTAAATGATGCAAAAATGCAAATCATGCAACTTATGGGTCAACTTATCACAAACCCAACTTCCATTGGAACTGCTATTGCAATTCAAGGACCGATGGGTACTGGAAAGACAACCCTTGTCAAGGAAGGTATTAGCAAGATTCTGAACCGCCCCTTTGCATTTATTGCTCTTGGCGGTGCAACTGATAGTAGTTTCTTGGAGGGCCACTCGTATACCTACGAGGGTAGTGTTTGGGGAAAGATTGTTCAAATTATTATTGATAGCAAGTGCATGAACCCGGTAATCTATTTTGATGAGTTGGATAAAATTAGTGAAACTCCCAAGGGAGAAGAGATTGCCGGTATTTTGACTCACTTGACGGATACGTCTCAGAATAGCCAGTTTCATGACAAGTACTTTTCCGAGATTGAGTTTGATTTGAGTAAGTGTTTGTTTATCTTTAGCTACAATGACGAGTCCAAAGTAAATCCAATTTTGCGTGATCGTATGTATCGCATTCAGACAAAGGGTTACGAGAAGAAACAAAAGACTGTCATCTCTAACGAGTATTTGTTGCCAAGAATTCAAGAACAAGTGAAATTTAGTCCGGAAGAAATTATTATACCGGAAGAGTCTATTCACTATATTATTGACGAACATTGTCAGAAGGAGGATGGTGTGAGAAACTTGAAGCGTTGTTTAGAAATTATTCATACTAAGCTCAATTTGTACCGATTGATGAAGCCTGGCTCTAATCTATTTGAAGAGGACATGGCATTAAAGGTGGAGTTTCCTCTTACCGTAACAAAGGAAATTGTAGATAAGTTGATTAAGAATAAAAAGGAGGTAAACTTGGCATTAAGTGGCATGTATGTGTAAAACACATATGTAGTATTATTGATGTTTATTGTATATTTTTTCTTATGATTAAGATAAGACAAAATATATTTGGAGGGAATTAATATTCGGAGGGAATTAATATTCGGAGGGAATTAATATTCCGAATAAGGAACGTTATTTCCTCCACGAGCAATTAAATAGTTGTACTGTTTTGTGGTCATGCATGCACAACCGGTGCTATTTGAATACGCATTGGGGCAGCATTCGGGCTTAAAAGGTGTAGTCGCAAACATGTCTAATTCTCCTTCGGGTAAAGGAACTGGCTGAGCAACACGATTTAAAATATTTTGAACACCTTTTCCTAATGGTTGTCCTGGTGTGACAACTAAGCTTGGTGCTCCCCAGTTTGTCGTGTTTACTGTGGGTTGATTAAAGTCGGAAGACTCACCATGATTTGTGTTCGCTCCAGTGAACCCTTCCCACCTGCAACAAGACCATATAAGATGTCCAGTCAATATTAAATACGCAATTACAATTAAAATAAGAACCTCTAAACGGAATTTGAACCCTAATATGGTGATATCCATTGAACTATACATATTTCTTAGATAATATTTTTTCTTTTTCTAAACAAGAATCAATTCCAGAATTATAATCATGTATCATTATATTTCCTATATGAAATTTATTAGGAGTTGTTATCAAATGATATAACTTGGTTTCTCTAAACAAGGATACTTTTTTCCCCCCTAAAGTTGATCCATCTATTTCTACAATTCCTTCTACTTTTACATTACCATACAATATATCATTTACGCGAATATTTTTAATGTTTTCAATTGTTCCATCATTACGAACCAATGTGGTTGATCCAATAAACCCACTGCCTAAATACTTATGAACATGTTTTAACTCTGCATCTGGATCTATCTTTTTCAATGCGCCTGTTATAAATTTAATGTCATCTTCTTCGCATAACTCATCCCAATCCGCGAAGACAAAATCTTTTATTGTTATTCTTTTCTCTTGGGTGTTCAGACAATAAATAAAGGCTTCATTATAGTTTCTCATCATTTTACCACTTGGATGTTCATCCACCCTTATCCATAATTTACCAAACTTTACTTTGTGACAGCCACTGACAATAATCCCATTCAATTCGTACATAACTGCCCGCGAAGCATCTAACTTGAGAACCGCGGTAACTTTCCCATCGTGTAAAAGGTCGTCTCCAACTTGAATGTCTTGTATTCTTTTTACAGATTTATCTTTCATTTCTAAAACATTATTTTTGTCAAAACATAAAGAAGGTATCTTTAATACTGGAATAGAGGATCCTTGTATATTCATTATTTTACTTAATGTTGCAGTTACAATTGCAAGTGGTATAGATATTCCTAAAAATATAGCGGTTAAAGAAGATGCGAGACCCCATGTAAATGGAAGTATCCATAAAGGAATTATAATTGCAAGTAAAGAAAATAATATTATAATTAATAGTTCTATAAATGCACCTAACACACTCTTTAACGTGTAATATGATCCTAACGCTGTAAAAAGAGCAGATGTCAATATTCCTTGTGTTTTACTGATCGCATCCCGCATAGATATAATAATTTGCTGCAATGGAGCCATTACATTTAAAATGCGACCTAAGACATCTTCCGAGAATGTAGTTACACTATTGCGCATGTAATCCATCATACCGCGAATACTTTGAACCTCATTTTTAAGAGCAAGGAAAAAGGTGGCATAAGAAGACGTTATATATGTAAGAGGTTGCACAGCATTTCCCGTTATATTTTTAAGGACGTCTTGAATACAATATGTAAAATTCTCTTGTGTAAATTCTGCTATAGTTTTATCATCCGGTTTATTGATAAAACCGGCAACAGGAAGAACTTTTGGGTTGCATCTTTGATTCCCCCAATCATCTTTTATAGCTTGAGCATTCACCATTACAGTGCAATATGAATATATCACAAACCCAATAATTAGCACAAGTGTAAATATAATAACAGAGTTTCCGTACAAATCAAAGTACGACAAGTTATCATACATTTTTTTTATTGTATGTGTGCTATTTGATATATTTTCATCCATATATTATACCTTTAGAAAAGGTATAGCCAAATACACCTTTAAAAAAGGTGTAGCCAAATCTACTTTTAGAAAAAGTAGAGCAAAAAAAACACCTTTTCTAAAGGTGGAACTTAATAATATAATCTTCCCAATCCCAAAATATTTCATCTCCTATTCCAATAAAGTGATTATCTGTTATAATACAGCTAAACCATTCTTGTTTTAATTTCGGTTTCACAATAGATTCAGAGTAATCTTTCACTTCTATAAAATTACCGCGATTATCTAATATAAGATGCGATCCGGTTACAAAAATATCAGAATTGTTTACTCCTTTTCCTTTTATCACATAAATATCTTCTGAATCATTACTATTATCTATTTTCATCGTCGCTTTTACAATACTTCCATTTTCAAGGACGTCTCCTAAATTTAAATCCTGCATTTGTTTTATTTCTCCATTTTTTAGCTTCACAAGTGTTTCAGGGAAAAAACATTTGCCCAGGTTTCTTGTCATCTGGCCAGGCGGGCCGTTCCATACACTTTGCATGGTCTTCATTGTTCCATCCATAAGGTACATTAATACTGTCATTGTTCCAACAATTTTTCCTATTAAGTCAACTATTCCAATGGTAATCTTTTGAAATTCAACAATGATATTTAAAAATACTCCAAAAATATTTTCTATAATAGAAGATGCAAAATTACGTATTTTATTAAACATTTCACGAACATCATTGATAGACCCGCTTAATTCAGAACCCATGGTCCCAATATTAGCAACAATGTATGTTAAAGGCTGCAATAGATAACCCATCATATTTGTTTGCATATTTTGTACACAATAAGTGAAATCCTCCTGAATATTTGATGAGAGTGGCATATACATGGGATTGCATCTATAAACAGCCCAATTATCTTTTATTGATTTTAGTGTGGCAAAGTAATACATGGAAAATATTCCCGCAATAAATCCTAAATTCACATATGCAAAAAATAACCAATTCTTTCCTGAAGGCATTCCTATATTATTAAAAGATTTATATTATGAAAAATAAACATCTTTATCATTTCTTTCATTTAGAAATGGTGTAAAGATTTATAAAAACGGATTAAATGAAGGTTTTATTACTATGATAAATTCGTCCAACTCGTTTGGGCATAATTCTTCAACAAAGTCATTGTAGGTAGAATGTTTACTTTTTCTTGTTTCTTTGTGGTTTGTCAATGAATAAAATCCTCCCCCGTCCTTTTCATTTGAGTTTTTTACAACCATTCTCTCTTGGTCATACTCTGAATTTGTTGACACGCAACAAAATTTAACGGTAAATCTTTTATAGAATTCATGTGCAATATCCTTTGATACTTCTGCAAATCGTTGATTATAATTTTTCTTTTTTAATGTCGGATAACATGTAAGTAGCACAGATGAATCCAATGCGTTAAATCCAGTTGCAGATCTTCCTAAATCAGTAAAATAAATATTACAGTTGGTTTCAATCATAGAAGAAATCATTTGTACAAGTCCGAGTATGGACTGAAGACCCATTCTCTGATTGCATTTATCTACTAAATATAATCCTAAATGCATTACATTTATATTTTTGTATTTCCAACAAAAAGAGATATTTGCTGCAACGGGTAAGTTATTTTTATCATAAATAAGCATTATAATGTGATTCTGAAAGTGTCCCTTCATAAAATTATAATTAATAATTTCATTTAATGATTTCATAGAAACAATCTTGATATCATCTATAATAGATTTCTCATTTTTTATTGTAATATTTTTCATAGTATACCGTTTATAATAGTAATTCCTGGAAAAGTATATTTTGGTTCCATTTTGATTTAATTCGTATACCCATTTTATAAAATACAGTAATCCTATACTTGGTAATAATATATAAATCATACTAATTTTTATTAGTAAAATTTTTAATATGATTTTACGCGTTTTTTGGATTTTCTCTTACGGCGACGACGACGAGAACCTCCAACTTTGGCATCTTTATCAAATTCTGCATATGCTTGACCTTGCATCATGCTTGATGTGACTTTTGCATTTACAGAACCAATGCTATTTGACCCAGTGCCTTGTTGAGGATATGGTGTGTGCGGACTATAAATTTTTACATTTCCACCCCTCTTTCTTTTATGTTTCATTGATCTACCACGTTTCATTGATCTACCACGTTTCATTGATCTACCACGTTTCATTGATCTACCATGTTTCATTGCTCTGCCACTTTTACCACCACTCAATTTCCCCAAATTATTTAATGTGTCTGAATTTTTTTGTTGCATCATCAAAGCTGCTTTACCAGGACTATTTGCACCAACGGGTAATGCGTTTACTTCCGCACTTGGAACAACATAAGACGCCATATAATATACAAATATTTTTATATTTGCAACGTTTAAGATTTAGAAATATAATCATTCTAAATTACATAAATATGGATGATAAAGCGCGATTACAATTACAAAACATGATTCAAGCAAATAATGTGGAAGATCAGACAAATTTAATACGTGAATTGAAACACAGTGCCATTTTTAGAAAAGAAATAAAGGCTCTTGTAGATATTAAAGAAAGGTACAAGGACGAACCTGAACAAATCAATTTTGAGGCCATGTTAGAATGCAACTTCTTATTTACGTATTATACCGATCTCTACAATAAAGTAAGAAAGGATGAATTGGATCTTCAAATCTTGGACAAGTTTATTTCTGTATTGGAGAGAATTGAAAATGGAGAGATGGACCAGCACGAAGGATCTTTTTTAGTGGGAACAATTCTCAAGGAACTTTATATTGATAGCGCTTTAAAGAAGGCGGAAAAATTAGACGAACAAAACGCATCAACCGAAGAAACGTATGTGGAGCCAAATAATATTAGTTGGAAGCAATTCAAGTATTCCAAATAAGAGGAGAATCATTTCTACAAGTAATATACATAATTCAAAAACTTTATAAAAAATAATATTCACTCCATGCAAAAAGGATCAATATTTTAATCATTTTGTAAATCACTTAAATGTATTGCTGTATATAATATAGACAATTTTTAAAAAGAAAATTATAACCATGGCAAAACGATATTATACAACAAATAGTTTGGTCATTGTAGAATCTCCAGCAAAATGCAAAAAAATAGAGGGTTACTTAGGTCCAGGTTATAAATGTTTGGCAAGCTTTGGGCATTTGAGAGAACTTCCCGATTTGAAACACATTGACAAAGATTTCTCTCCTTCTTTTACTATCATTGATAATGATCTTAAACGAAAACAAATTGAAGTGTTAAGAAAGGCAATTGCTTTAACAGATGAAGTTATATTGGCAACAGATGATGATCGCGAAGGAGAGGCAATCGCGTGGCATATTTGCAAACTATTTGATTTATCTGTAGAAAAAACAAAACGAATTGTGTTTCATGAAATTACAGAATCGGCCATTCAACAAGCTATTAAAAATCCCAGGACTATAAACATGAATATAGTTTATGCTCAGCAATCTCGTCAAATATTGGATTTGCTGGTGGGGTTTAAAATTTCACCAACTTTATGGAAACATATTGCGAGAAATAAGGAGAATAGTTTATCGGCTGGTCGCTGTCAAACACCGGCTGTGAAATTGGTTTATGAAAACCAAAAAGAGATTGATGAGAATCCTGGTGAGCTAATATATCAAATTGCTGGGTATTTTACGAAAAAGTGTATTCCATTTGAATTCCAGACAAAATACAAGGCAGGGAAAGATGTGATAGATTTTTTGGATAAATCATCGGAATTTAAACATGAAATGTGTATTCCGGCTTCTACAACGCGTACATATAAGACTCCGCCTCAACCCTTTACAACCTCCACGTTACAACAAAAAGCATCCAATGAATTCCGCTTCTCTCCCAAAGATACTATGAAGATGTGTCAAACTTTGTACGAAGCCGGATACATCACATATATGCGAACTGATTCAAAAACATATAGTAAGGAGTTTCTTGAAGGATGTAAAACATATATTACTGGTCAGTTTGGCCAAGAGTATGTATCGTCTGGATTAGATGGACTCGTTTCTTCTACAAAAGGACAGCCTAAAAAGGATTCTAATAAACCTGGATTAGCTCAGGAAGCACACGAAGCAATTAGACCCACCCTTCTTTCTCTCAAAGAAGTTACGGAGAAAGTAACAGCTAAAGAAGCAAAGCTATACACACTCATTTGGAAGAACACTGTGGCGAGCTGTATGAGTCCGGCAGTATATGATTCATTATCTGTAACAATAAACTCTCCTGTAGAAGGGTCATATGTTTATAGGTGCGAGTCAAATGCGTTTCCAGGTTGGCAACAAGTTTATGGAACTATCAAAAAAGACACTGCGTATGCGTATATGACATCATTGTTGGGGTTAAAACTTCCCGCGACATTTTCTAAACTAACCGCGTCAGTGACAATACGACACACAAAATCTCATTATACGGAAGCGAGTTTAGTTCAAAAGTTGGAAGAGCTTGGAATAGGTAGACCATCCACTTTTTCCATGATCATTGATAAAATTCAGCAGCGTGGATACGTAAAGAAAATGGATCTGGAAGGAAAAGAATTTGTTTGCAATGATTATGAATTAGAAAATGGGGAAATAAGTGAAATTGAGAAGAAAAAAATATTTGGAAACGAGAAAGGAAAATTAGTGGTTCAACCTGTTGGACTTGTAACCATGGAATTTTTGGAAAAGAATTTTGGTCCTGTGTTTCAATATGATTATACCAAACAAATGGAAGATGATTTAGACGAAGTTGCTTCTGGTGAAAAAGAATTTAAGGACCTATGCTCTTGCTGCGATAAACAGTTGGCTGATCTTCTTAGCAAATTGAATGGAGCTGATAAAACCGAGTATAAAATTGATGACCAAAATTCATATATTATTGGAAAACACGGTCCAGTTATAAAGTGTGTAACCACAAACCAATCATCCAATAAAGAGATGGTGGAATTTAAGCCCGTCAAATCAGAGTTGGATTATTCTAAGATAAAAAATGGAGAATACAGACTGGAAGAGATGGTAGCTCCTACCAAATCCCAAGACATTCCATTGGGTATTTATCAAAATGAGCCTTTATATGTAAAAATGGGAAAGTTTGGTTTGTACGCAACATGGGGCAAAAATAACAAATCTTTAGGTAAAACATGTAAAGAAGCATTAACATATGAAGAAGTGGTTGAACTACTGGATGAAAATGAGAATAAATTTAGCCGTGAGCTTTACAAAACTCCAAAAATAGAAATTTCCATTCGTAATGGAAAACATGGAGATTATGTATTTTATAAAACACCAAAGGCAAAGAAGCCACAGTTTCTCTCTTTGTCAGAATTTAAAGAAGATTATAAAACATGCGACACTCAAATTATATTAGATTGGCTGAAGGATAAGTATGGTGTATAAATATAATTATAAAAGGATAAACATATTTACATACAAATAAATATGTTTATTGAATTATTGGGATGGTTTCATCTGGTTCACTGTCCGTTATTAATATTGTACCCGATTGTCTATAGTAGTTGGTTAACAGATGTACTGTATATTAAATACTTTTTTATTATCATGTTCTCATATACATTTATTGAAGGGGAATGTCCAATATCTTATGCTGCAAAAGTTAAATTAGATCCAGATTATGTTGCTGGAACAAAAATAGAATATTATCCCGAAATGAAATTTATACTACAAGATGATGTATATATTAATTACTATTTTACAATAAATACTATTTTGTATTTTGGTTCTCTCTTCTATGTTTCCCACAGAGCAAAGATATCATTTTTGTTTGTATCAGTTCCATATGCAATGCTGCTTGTTTATTTTTTACATATTCGCAATATTTACTTCAAGAAAACCACCGACTCTTTTTCTATGCTACAAAATCTAACAAGGTTTGTATTGTATTGTTATATTATTACACCTTTAGAAAAGGTGTAGCCAAATGCATCTAACAAAGGTGTAGCCAAATCTATTTTTACACCTTTAGGTAAGGTATGACCGTGTCATATCATATTTTTTCTTATTAATAGGTGTCAACATTGTAAACTCAATATTAAATGAGAATGGAAATTTACCAAAAACAATAGGGAGGTTATCATGATATCGTAATTTTATTCTTAAACGGCGAATCCTATCTTTTGGCGGATTAAAATACTTGTAAGACTCGCTTCCCTTATCGTAAAATTGAGATAAAGGAGTTGATGTAATTGGAATCTTTGCAAAAGCAGAGTTTACAACTCCATTTGTCTCATTTGTAGTTGACGTAAATTTGTTCAAGACATATGGGCTCGTCTCGTCCATACAATTTAAACTATCAATTTCCATATAAAAATGCGATGGTCCCATATTATTTAATTTGTAAGGAGCAATAATAAGACTAACTTGACTTCCCGGAAGATTTACATTTGGCATAAGCCAATATCCATTATCTCCGGGTTTTATTGCATCTCCATAATAAAAACGTGGAAGTTCATTTGAAGGAAACACAACAGATCCAACATTTATTCTCTCAAACCCCAGATTATAAGGAAGTCCAAAATTAACAAATGGAGGCACACTTGAATTTGTGACACACTTCAAATACTCCGCGTCAACTCCATAAAGTATTCCGTTTAGTAATTCAGAGGCATTTACCAATTCAAACTGAGAACTTTTATTTCCAAAATACAAGTTTTGCCCCACTTGATTGTATGCAACTACAAACTCATTATATCCTCCTTGGTTAATAAATTCTTGTTGAACATATGTAGGCAATGATTTCATTAAAAATGATGTAATTGTCGCATTCATTTTATTTGTTAATTCTGTTGCCATCTGAATAGGTGTATAAAATCCCGATTCTATATTAAAAAAAAATTCATCAGTTCCATATATATTTTGATGATAATAAAGAGCTTTATATATTTCATTCTGTAAATCATTTGAAAAACTATGATCTGATGGATTATACAAACCTATAAAACGGTATATCAATGTTATATTATACGTCGCAATAGAAAACGTATCATAGTTTGATGCAAACGTCCAACTTGTTAGCCTCGCGGAATAAACATTATTATAATCTTGAGGCAACTCTATTTCAAAATCGTTAGCTTTAGGAAATTTTATCACATCTCTATCTTCAGAATGAATACTAACATATTTTTTGTCAATGACGTAATCTTGTGGATTTGGAATAAGAGGATGCTGAAAATTTAAATTAAAATTGGAGTCCATTCTATGTAAAAGATCATGCCGTAATCTTTATTTACTTATTTAGTTAATTTAATATTGATCTAAAAAAAAGTCTTTTACTAACCTATGGCAGGCATAGGATTTGGAGGAAAACAACCAAATAATACAAGCTATATTAAGCAGTATAATTTTTTCTCTGACTTATTTGCAACAATATCATGGGTCTATCAATCTTCAAGTGTTGGACAATCTAATATCATCACTCCGTCTGATCAAAGTGTAAATGTTTACATACCTAATGATTTGACGGTAAGCGGAACAATTTATAATACATCTGATTCAACTATGAAAGAGAATATTAAAGAAGTAACGAGAGAAGAAATGGATCTATTGTTAACATTAAAACCTGTGAAATATAATTTTTTGAAAGATGATGCAAAAAAGCAACATTATGGATTTATAGCACAAGAAGTTGAGAAGATATATCCAAACTTAGTATCGGAACATAACAATATTAAAAATGTAAATTATTTAGAGCTTATACCATTGCTTGTTGATAAAGTTGGAGATTTACAAAAACAGTTAACTTTTTTAGAAGAAAAAATTCTGGATTTAGAAAAATAATTTTCGCGTTATATAGTATAATTATGCCTTGCGGACGTTCTGCCGATATCTATCTCAGTGGAGATGCAATTGATACTTGTCTCGGTAATCATATTGGTTTTTACCTTACTTACATTCCTCAGTTAGAGGGTACTAAAATGTTCATCAACAAACACAATGATCACTTGGTTCGTTGCTTAAATGGTGAAAATATTAGACTCAATGTCCAATTTTTTGACAAAAAAGATAATAAAGACGGTTCCGTGGTAACCTCAAACGTAGATTTACCAAGCGATGATTTTGCTAATTACCCTCAACGTGTGGAATGGCAAGCCCAAAAAATTGATGCTGTTTGTGACAAAGATTACAGTCCTGTTGGAATCATCTTTGGTCCTGAATCTACATTAGCATGTGCATTCAAAGATATTTTAAAACAAAGAGGTATTAAGGTATGTAAATTACCTACCGATGATAATACATGGTCAACCGTATTTGGAGGTGCAAACTACGTATGCGACGCAGATGATGAAGAACTTCCTGGATTATACGATCATTTAGTAAGCATTTTAACGAACTTAGGATACATTGAACCTGAATACAAATGTGAAAAGAAGGAGGATGACGAGGATGATGATGATGACGAGGAGGATGACGAGGAGGATGACGATGAGGATGACCTCTGCGGTGGTGCAATCAAAGCCAAGAAGAGCAAGTCTTCTGGTAAGAATAATCACGGTGGTGCAATCAAAGCCAAGAAGAGCAAGTCTTCTGGTAAGAATAATCACGGTGATGCTATTAAAGCCAAGAAGGGCGGTGAAATGGCGATGGCAAAGGTGATGGAAATGCAAAAGGCAATGCAAAAGACAATGCCAAAGGAAAAGGCAATGCAAATGCACCAAGGCGGCGAAAAGAAGAACAATTCTTCTATGAAGGGATTACTCAAAAAGTTAAATACACTTGTTGATAAATTATAAAAATATCATAATATTATAGTACATGTCAGACCCTAATATTATGAATGTTTATTCTATTGTGTATTTTTCACTCATTATTGTCGGACTTATTTTAGCATTTGTATCCATGATGTTAAAAAATGCTTCAAGCATTCCCGTTACAATTACATCATACTCCTGTTTGGCTGTTGGTATATTATTAGTAATGAGCACGCTATTATATGGAAAACAAGGATCCATGACATGGACACAATTATTCACTTTTTTCAAAGTTAATTTGGGACCCTTTTTATTAATTTTAGCACTTATTGGATATCTACTTTATTTGACAATTTACTATAAAAATTTAATATCCAGTGGACACATTTCTGACTCTTATTATACATTTAATACTATATCATTGTTATTAATTTGTCTGCAAGTTGGTATTCTGTATACTGCTATGAAAAAACCGAGTTTTTCAGAAACTGGTAATATACCTTTAACGCATAGCGCTTTCTTATATTTATTGGGGACAATTAACTTTGTGTTTGCTCTTACAATGGGAGTAATATTAAAATACTTTACAACGGATGGGTTTACTTCCCTGCACCTTTAGAAAAGGAATGTAAAAAGTAAAGAAAACTAAATAAGATTTGGCTATACCTTTCCCAAAGGTATATTTGGCTATACCTCTGGGAAAGGTATATTGTCTCCACCTTTAATAAAGGTGGGCATGGAAATCTATTATGATGGAAATGTCTATGGAATACGCTGGAAAATATACGATTCTAATAACCAACTTGTACAACAGTTTGAAAAAATATATAGCAAAAAGATGACAAAACAAGACATAGAAGAAGTCAAACAAGAATACAATAAATTGACAGAATTTCAATTATCCAATGCAAATTTCAGTGTTTATACAACATATGGAGAAGGGACATATATGGGATGGGTAAAATATGATAAAGATGTAATATATAACTTTATAAATTTTTTCAATAATTATTGAATTCCTGGAGATACCTTCATAAATTTATAGGTCAACCCATAACAAAGTTCGGTTTCCCAAATTCCAGATATTTTCAGTAAAAACGCCCCTCCATGTGTTTTAGAATTGTCTGAAAATATTTTTATACATCCACTTTTAAGCTGGTCAAATATTTTAAATTGTGGTATTTTATCCGCAAGTTTAAATTTTTTCAAAATATGTTCTTCAATCACTTTAATTTCACAAATCAATTCTTTGTGTTGTGTTATGTTAAAAACACATTTAAACTTGTTATAAAATTTTTCAATGGTTACATCTTGTAAATTTATCAGTAAAAAAATACCGTTTGATACAAACTCAGGTGTGGAATATATTATCCGAATAAATCTACCATCTGCTATTATATTATTTTTTATTGGATCGCAAAAATATATGCATTCATCTTTATATTGTTCAATTGTTGTTACAATATTCATTACTAATATATAATGTATTCATTTTATACCCTTTTGAAAATTCACCATATAAGATTATAAATTATACAAGGTATAAAAACATAAATGTAATCATATTAATCAATGAAATTTTATGAAACTCATTTTGAAGAATATATAGAATCATCCAAAAAAGAAAATTTACATCCAAAATTGGAAAAAATATACAAACAATTTCCAAAACAGTTGAAAGATTTAAAAAATATTATATTTTATGGTCCTAAAGGAACAGGAAAATATACACAAGTACTTCGTTCAATAAAACAATATAGTCCAACTGGATTAAAATATGAAAAAAAACTTAGTATTACTTTCAACAAACAACAATATTTTTTCAAAATTAGCGACATTCATTGCGAAGTAGATATGTCTCTTCTTGGGTGCAATTCTAAACTTTTATGGAATGAAATTTTTCAGCAAATTATAGATATTATTTCGGCAAAAGTGGATAAATGTGGTATAATTGTTTGCAAGTATTTTCATGATATTCACAGTGAGCTATTAGATAATTTTTACAATTATATGCAAGAAAATAATACGATGAATTCTATTCATTTAAAATATATCATTATATCAGAACATATTAGTTTTATACCAGAGTCTATTTTGAATTGCAGTGAAATTATCCATGTTTCGCGTCCAACTAAGGCAAGGTATTTAAATTGTTCAAAAAATAAATCAAGTATAAATATTGACGTTGATAAAATTACAAATATAAAAAATTTATATTCTTCCAATTCCTGCATGCATGAACACATTATAATTTGCGATAAAATTATAAATATGATTATAAACATAAACGAATTAAAGTATTTGAAATGTCGCGATACGCTATAT
>Ga0209550_10003418_pt1 | contig 15134 bp, 15 predicted proteins | sample LauGreSuBDMM15SN_2_FD_187567 | JGI IMG/M metagenome (GOLD analysis project Ga0209550, IMG submission 187567) | Freshwater lake microbial communities from Lake Michigan, USA - Su13.BD.MM15.SN (SPAdes) (version 5) | ecosystem: Environmental > Aquatic > Freshwater > Lake | place: Lake Michigan...
TGGCATGGCGATCATCAGTGGAGAACTGAGCGCCGGCTTTGATACCTTAAGCACGGTGCCGAATGTTCAGGCGGGCAAGCTCAAGGCGTTGGCGGTTACGTCGTCAAAGCGTATTGCTCAACTGCCTAACGTGCCCACAATGGCTGAGGCGGGCTTTACTAATTTTGAAGTGCTTTTTTGGATGGGTTTGTTGGCACCCGCAGGGACACCCGAACCTATCATTACAAAACTCTTTGAAGCAGCTCGGCTGATTACGACTAACCCAAAAGCTGAGGCTGTTTTAAAAAGTAATGGTGATCCGGTCATGCTAGATCCGAAGAGCTTTGCGAATCTTATTAAAAAAGAGGTACCGTTGTGGGGTGAGGTGATCCGTCGCGAGGCCTTAACCCTTGATTAGACTTTTAGCGTGTACATTTATGGTTCATTCAAACAAGAGCCTTACCCATGAAAAAAGCCTTGAGCGCGCTTGCGTTATGCTGCGCAGCTTTTGCGACCCACGCGCAAACGTTTGATACCTGCGTTGCGGGCCTGAGGCAGGCCGCGAGCGCGCAGGGCATCAGCGCTTCGACACTCGATTTGGCCTTCAAAGGAATCGAACCTGACGAAACGGTACTGAAGGCTTATGATTTTCAGCCTGAGTTTCGTACGCCCATTTGGGATTATTTGGCGGGTTTAGTCGATGATGAGCGCGTGGCCGATGGGCAAGCCAAGCTCAAAGAGTGGTCTAAGACGCTTGGTGAGGCCGAGCAAAAATATGGCGTCGATCGCTACACCATCGTCGCTGTCTGGGGCGTTGAATCGAACTTTGGGCGCATACAAGGTACGCGTGAACTGGTGCGTTCGTTAGTCACCTTGGTCTGTGCGAACAAGCGGCAGCCTTTTTTTAAGGGCGAGTTGTGGGCAACTTTAAAGATCGCTCAAAGCGGTGAAATCCCCTTGCAAAACTTGGTCGGGTCGTGGGCGGGTGCCTTTGGCCAAACGCAGTTTATGCCCACGACCTATCAACGGATCGCTGTGGATTTTGATGGCGACGGCAAGCGCGACATTGTGAACTCTGTACCTGACGCCCTTGGGTCGACTGCAAACTATATGAAACTGGCCGGCTGGGTGAGTGGTGCAAATTGGGGGTACGAGGTGCAGTTGCCCAAAGGCTATGCTGGGCCAACGGGGCGCACTGCGCGCCAGCCTTTAGCGCAATTCACCCAGTTAGGTATCAAGCCCCTCAAGGCTGATCAAGTAGTGCCCGCTGAGACCACTCAGGCGGCCTTGCTGTTGCCCGCAGGCTCAGCTGGCCCCGCCTTAATGGTGTTTCGAAATTTTGACGCCATGTATAGTTATAACGCCGCCGAGTCTTATGCTTTATCAATTGCCCATCTGGCCGATCGCCTGCGCGGGGCGGGGCGTTTCAGCACCCCTTGGCCAACCGACGATGCGGGCACGAGCCGCGCCGAGCGTCGCGAAGTACAGCAACGTTTGGTGGCTCGGGGCTATGACATCGGTGAGATTGACGGCATGATCGGCACAAAAAGTCGTGCCGCGATCAGTGAGTTTCAAACGTCGGTTGGAATGAAGGCCGATGGGCGCGCGGGCCAGCGCGTGCTGCAAGCGTTGCGGGCTGCAAGTGCTAAGTAGTTAAGTCGCAAGGGGGGGTACCCTTGGCGCCGATCTTGTAAGGTGGGCTTATGTTGCTTTTCTTTGCCTTCATTTTAAATACCCTTTTAGTGTTGGGCGCGATCTTGATTCACTGCGAAATTTTTGTTCCTGCTTGATCGAAAGCTGTGGAGCTTTGCTCACGTCTCTCCGCGGTTTAGGGTGCTGGTTGGGGTACGGTGATTTCGTCTCTCAGGGCTACTTGCGCTATCTGACCGGCGTCGAGGCCTTAACGGGTCTGATCCTAATCACCTAGTCGGCATTTTTTTTGTTTATCGAAATGCAAAAATATTGGACGGATGCAAAACGCCATGACAAATAAGACTTTTCTACAAAGATCGCACTACGGGTCGATGACGCTTGGCATTGCGCTTGCCTGTTGTTTGAGCGGACTCCCCGCGGCACGCGCCCAACAAAGCGCAGTACCCCAAGCCGTGATAGTTGCTCAACAAAGCGTAACGCCCAAGGTCAGCGGTAGTGCTCAACCAAGCTCACTTCCCAAACTTATCAAATTTGTGGTTCCGTTTGCGCCAGGCGGTAGCAACGACGTCTATGCACGTGCCTTAGCGCAAAAATTAGCGGTCAAACTATCTAATACAGTTGTTGTTGAAAATAAGCCTGGCGCTGGAGGTAGTATCGGTTCAGATCTGGTTTCACGCGCCGAACCCGATGGCTCAAGCTTGTTATTGATTTCGACGTCATTCGCGACCAACGCTGCTATACGCAATAACCTGCCGTTTGATCCAATCACCTCGTTTAAGGCCGTCGCCCTCGTTGCGAAGGGCGCGATGGTGTTGATTGTTGGTAGCAAGACCCCTTATCAAAGCGTCGCACAACTGATTGCCGCAACCAAAGATACCAATAACACGGTTAACTACAGCTCGGCCGGAATGGGCTCGATCGGGCAATTGAGTGTCGAGCACTTTAAGTCGCTTTCAAGCACTCAGGCGTTGCACGTGCCGTATCAGGGTATCAGCGTGGCGGTCACCAATATGATTGGGGGCAACATTGACTATATGATCACGACGCTCGCCTCGGTGGGGGGGCAACTGAAGGCGGATTTGGTGCGGCCAATTGGCGTGACTTCGCTTGAACGTTCAAAATTTTTTCCGGGTGTAGCGGCAATCGCCGAAACCTTGCCAGGGTACGAGGTTGACGTTTGGTGGGTGGTCTTTGCGCCGGCCAAAACACCTGATTCAGTGGTCAACGGTTTAAACGAAGCCATTCGTAGTGTGAGCGCTGAGCCCGATATGCTCGCTTTGTTTGCTAAAGAAGGGGCTGAGCCTACAACGCTCACTCCGCAGCAAACAGCCGAATATGTCAAACATGAGGTTGAGCGTTGGAAACAAGTTGCGCGAACGGGGCGCATTCAGGTCAACTAGAAAAAAATGAAACATGGAGCCAAAACATGAGTAAAGAACAGACCATCTTGCAGACATTTTCTGAGCTTTTTTGTAAGACTCAGTTTAAAGACGTACCTCTTGAAGTCGTGCATAAAGCCAAGCTGTTAACGATCGATTTAATTGGCGTGTCGATCGCTGGTTTGAAGATGGATTTTCCGCGGATGATGCTCGATTATCTTTCGAGCCTACGGGGCACTGAAGACGCGACTTTGTTTGGTTTCAAAGAGAAGGTGCCTGCCATTCATGCTGCCTTAGGGAATGGCGTCACCGCGCATGCCTTGGACATGGATGATGGCTATCGCTTTGGCGGTGTGCATGCAGGTGTCGCAGTGATTCCAGCTGCCTTGGCTTATGCTGAGACGCAACAGGCTGATGGAAAGTCTTTTTTGTTAGCGATGGTTCTGGGCTATGACATCGTCAACCGCGTGTCAAAGGCGATGAATCCGTCGCATCTGAATCGTGGCTTTCATACGACGGGAACGCTTGGCGTGTTAGGCGCGGCGGCGGCTTGCGGTGTACTGGCAAAGTTAAATAAAGAGCAACTGACAAGCGCGATGGGTATCGCGAGTTTGCAGGGCGCTGGCTTGTTACAAATTTTGGTCGAAGGTGCAATGGTGAAGCCGTTGCATCCGGGTAAAGCTGCGATGGCTGGTGTGCTGTCTGTTGATTTAGCCAAGCGCGGTGCGAAGGGCCCGATTGCTGTACTTGAGGGCGAAAAAGGTCTCTTCAAGGCGATGGCAGATGAGGTGCATCTGGAGACTCTGTTTGAAGGGCTTGGTCAGCATTTTTATTTGGCCGATCAATATATTAAGTTGCATGCGGCCTGTCGTCATATTCATCCGGCGGCCGATGGTGTCTTGGCGGTGATGAAAGATAAGAAGTTGGCTTTTGCTGATATTGAAAGCGTAGACGTGGCGACCTATCCGGTGGCGGTAAGTTTTTGTGGCGCGACTGAGATGCCTGATACCGCAGAGGGCGCCAAGTTTAGTATCGCCTACTCAGTGGCGATGGCTGCCTATTATGGCGACGTTGGCGAAGATCGCTATGTGCCTTCAGTTGTGACAAATCCCGAGATTCAGGGCTTGGCCTCGCGTATTACCTCAAGGTTAGATGACGGCTGGGCTAAGGCTTACCCGAGCCAGCGCGGGGCCTCGATGGTGATCAAAAGCAAGGCGGGCGCTGTGCATAAGATTGAGGTGCCATTGGCAAAGGGCGAACCTGAAAACCCTGCTTCAGACGAAGACATCATTGCTAAGTTTCGTCATAACGCTGAAGGGCAAGATCCGCAGCTGGTTGAGGCGATTCTTTCGCTCTTGCTCTCGTTTGAAAATCATTCGGTGGCTGAGTTGGCTGATTTGATGAGGCAACTGCAACGTTGATGTTGTGAATAACAAATGACAGCACCTTCTGCACGACCACAGCCTGAGTCGCTTAAAGACCTATTTTTTTCTTTTACTCTTTTAGCCATTCAAGGCTTCGGTGGCGTGCTCGCCTACATGGAGCGCGAATTAGTTGAGCGTAAAAAATGGCTCACGCGGGCTGAGTTTGTTGAAGAGTGGGCGGTTGCCCGTACGATGCCCGGGCCACCCGCTTTAAATTTAAGCATCATGGTGGGGTCGCGCTATTTTGGTTTACGCGGCGCCATCGTATCGGTTGCCGGTATGTTTTTTCTTCCCTCATTTACGATCGCTCTGATGGCGTTGGCCTATGCGCGCTTTGGTGCTGATCCTCATGTTATCGATGCCTTACGCGGCATGGGGGCGGTCGCTGCGGGGTTGTTTATTGCCACAGGGCTCAAACTGTTGACCGCGTTGAAAACCAATCCACTAGGCGTGCCGGTGTGTTTGGTGCTGGCCTGCTTGAGCTTTGTGGGTGTTGCCTTGCTGCATTGGCGCTTGGTCTATGTCATGTTGGGCTTAGGCGGGTTAGGCTATGTGTTGACCTTCATTAAGCTGCGGGGCAAATCATGAACGCGCCCTTAAGTTTTGTGATGCAGTGGACAGATTGGTTTGATTTGTTAACGCACTTCTTTTTGTTTTCGGTGAGTTCGATTGGTGGCCCGTTGGTGTTGTTGCCCGAAATTCATCATTATCTTGTGACGCAGCAGCATTGGTTAACGAGCTCGCAGTTTAGTGCGTCGGTGGTCATTGCACAGGCCGCACCAGGGCCTAATGTTTTGTTTGTGGCGTTACTGGGTTGGAATATCGGTTTCAACGCAGGTGGCTTATTCGTTGGTTTTTTTGCGGCCGTACTATGCATGGTGGGTATGCTGCTACCGAGTTGCGCATTGATCTTTGTAACCGCGAAGTGGGTATATAAAAATCGTGAACTGATCGCTGTGCGCGCCTTTAAATTAGGCATGGGCCCAATCGTGATTGCGCTGTTAATTGCCTCAGGCTGGATGCTCGCAACCGGTAACACCGAGGCTGCCCGAGATTGGCCTTTATGGGCCCTGACAGCCGCAACCACAGTGATTGTCGCGCGCACCAAGATCAATATGTTTTGGTTATTACTAACGGGTGCTACGCTTGGTGCGACGGGTTTGCTTACGATCGGTTGAAGCCAGAGCACGACTCGGCTTTTGACAAACCGGGTGTTTCTTTTCTGGCGTGCTGCGTGAGGAATTGAAATCGAACGATCTCAATTAGGCCGTCCGCACAATATCGCCCTTTAAATAGCGTTTCAGTATCGCGGGGTCGGGGTCAACGCCCAAGCCAGGTCCTTGCGGCAATTGCACTTTGCCGCCTGCGCTGCGTACCCATGGATCAAACGGGTTGCCTTCCATCTCGATCCACAAAATTTCAATCAACGGCTGCTCGATCAATGCCGAGGCAACGTGATAGCTGGCCAGTAAGCCTGGGCCAAAGTACGGGCAGTGTGGATACACCTCAACGCCGTTCGCCTGACAATAATGAATGACTTTGACCATTTCGCTAATACCGCCAACTTTGGTGACGCTGGGTTGTGCAATGTCGATGGCTTTTGCACCAATCAGAGTTTTGAAACCAAACAACCCAGCGACGTTTTCGCCCGCAGCAATCGGTACACCCTTTGCGCGTACGCTAGCCAAGCTATGTACGTCCTCGGGTGGCCAGACAGGTTCTTCTAACCAGAGCAGGCCATCATTTGCCAGCGACTGTGCCATCTCACGGGCTTTAACGGGTAGCCAGGCGCAATTCACATCGAGCATGATTTTGGCGTGTTCGGCACCTGGCGCCTGGATCGCTGCCAAAGTTGCCTCACGTGTGACTTCGTGCAGTTTAATAAAGCGATAGCCTTGGCTTGCGGCTTTAGATACATTTTTGGCGACTAGCGCAGGATCGGTATAGCAAAGCAAGCTTGCATAGGTATCAAGCTCTTTACGGGCAGGCCCGCCTAGTAGTTGCCAAACTGGTTGCTTAGCGCGCTTACCGGCCAAGTCCCACAGCGCTATTTCAATCCCTGAAAAGCCATAGACAAACGAGCCGTTGCGCCCCAGCAAGTGCGTGCCGTGCAGCACCGAGCGGGTGAGCCCGTTGATATCTGTGGCATCACGTCCAAGCACCAAAGGTGCGATGATCGAATCGATCGCCGCTTTGGTCGAAGCAATCGCTGCATGGCCAAAGGCTTCGCCCCAGCCGACCAAACCATCTTCAGTTTCTACCTTGACCAGTAAGATCTCAAGATGATCCCACAGTTGACCGGCGAAGCGGTTATGTGGCCCATCCATGGTGAAGGGGATTGAGATCACAGAGGTTTCGATGGCGGTGATTTTCATGGTTGGGGTCAATCCTGTTTGAGGAGTCGAGAATTTTTTTGTAGGATAGCAGCTACTTGTACGCTGCAACGCACCATGACTTTAGGCGGCGCTTTAGGCAACAAATCGTGCCAGCCTTGGTGACCTGTGTTTGCGCAAGGTTATTTCTCTGATAAATTGGCTCATCGATGACGCAAAGCATACGGTGCGCGCAGAGCTAAAGCTTGCGAACGTCGCATTGACGCAGATCACCCGCAGTATTAAATACAACAGTGAGAGACAAATGCCATCAAAATTAAAACTTCGCCCCACCACGAATCCAGATGGCACGCCGATTGCCGTGCATGTTGCGCCTGATAATTCGGCTTGGCGTGCGTCGCACCGCGAAGCCATCATTGAGCCCGAGTTGCCCATCATTGATCCGCACCATCACCTGTGGGATCGCCATGGTCAAACCTATTTGTTGCAAGAATTTATGGCCGAGGCGCAGTCTGGCCACAACATCGTGGGCTCGGTATTTGTGGAGTGTGGTGCGTTCTATCGTAAGAACGGCCCCGAGATGATGGAGCGCCTGGGCGAAGTCGAATTCGCCAACGGCCTCGCTGCGATTGCCGCAAGTCAGGTGTATGGCAAGACGCAAGTGTGCGCAGGCATCGTGGGCTCGGCGGATCTGACCTACGGTACCGAAATCGGCAAACTACTCGATGCGCAAATTGCCGCGGCGGGAGGGCGCTTTAAAGGCATACGTTTAATTACTAAGTGGGATGCGGACGAGCAACTGAATAACGGACGTTACCTGATCCCGCCTAAGCTAATGTCGGATCCAGATTTTCGTAAAGGCTTTGCTGAGCTCGGGCCGCGTAATCTAAGTTTTGATGCGATGATTTATCATCATCAGATCTCTGAGGTGATCGACCTTGCTCGTACATTTCCTGACACAACAATTATCTTGAATCACATTGGCGGTTTGATCGCCAAGACCCGCACGTATCTGGCAAAAGAAAAAGAGGCGACTGACACTTGGCGCGCCTCGATACATGAACTGGCAAAGTGCCCCAACGTCTACATCAAACTCGGTGGCTTAGGGATGGCGTATTTAGGTTTTGGTTTTGAAAAACTGACTAAGCCTGCTGATTCAACTCAACTTGCAGCAGGCTGGGGCCCGTTGTTTGATGACTGCATCGAAGCGTTCGGTGCCCAGCGCTGCATGTTTGAAAGTAATTTTCCGCCTGATCGCGCTTCGGTTGATTACCACGTGATCTGGAACGCCTTCAAACGCGTCGCAGCAAAGTATTCTGCGGCCGAGAAGCAGGCTTTGTTCTTTGGCACTGCGGCTAAAGCTTATCAATTGAAGATTGATTGAGCGCTCGCGCAAGAGCTCAGGCGCGCGACTTTGATGGATGCGTGCCAGAAGCTTAAATCGTTGGTGTTTACGCATAATCCTCCGCCATGCAAGTAACTTCTAAACCCCTGCTGTATTCATACCGCCGTTGCCCGTACGCGATGCGTGCGCGCATGGCGTTGTGGTGCGCGGGCTTGCAGGTTGATTTGGTCGAGATCAGTTTGCGCGACAAGCCTGCGGCCATGCTGGCGGTGTCACCAAAGGGCACGGTGCCTGTACTGCATTGTGCAGAGGGTTTAGTGCTAGAAGAAAGCTTGGCGATTATGCGTTGGGCGCTTGGGCAGCATGATCCGCAAGGGTGGTTGCTACAGGCTGATCAGCTCGAGCAGTTGAAGCTGGTTCAGCTCAATGACTCAGACTTTAAACATTGGCTTGATCGCTATAAATATGCCGAGCGCTATCCAGAGTACGGTGCTGAGTATTACCGCGAGCAGGCTTTGGCTTGTTTAATTGTTGAGCTTGAACAACGCTTGACCGCAACACCTTATCTTGGCGGGCAAACTCCTTGCCTAAGCGATGTGGCGATTTTTCCGTTTGTGCGGCAATTTGCCGCGGTAGATGCCGCCTGGTTTGCGCAAGACTTGTGGCCAGCGACACGAGCCTGGCTTGAGGGCTGGCTTCATAGCAGCTTGTTTAAGACAGTGATGGATAAGAACCTGGCGACGCGCCAATGCCTTGGTTGACTCACTGCCATAGGGTGAGACGACCTGTACGTTTTTTGTTTGTAGCTCGAAGAGCTCTGTGCTCAACAAAGCGATCTGCCCAGCGGGCAAAGGTTATCGCTTGTTCAGTAATGTGGCGGTAACTCGTCGCGCAGACTGGGTAGCTGTGTGTTGCGCTCTTGGGGCATCTGCTGCCGCAGGCTAGCAAGCTCTTTGGCCAAAAACTCAATTTGCTGTTGTTGCCTAAAAAGCGTCTGGTTGAGTTGATCGATTAAATCGTCGGCTAAACCGATTTTGATTTCGAGTTCGGCGAGACGCTTTTCGAGAATGTCGTCAGGGTGCATATTGAGTTAGTGTAGAAGTGAACGGCTCTAAGAAGGTCGTTACGCATCAAAAAGTGTGAGTGACGCAGAGCTGTCACTTGGGTATTGTATATTCAGAGCTAATAAATGATTCGCTGCACGGGTTAATTAAGATCAATGCACTCAAGGTCTTGCTCGATGGTACAGGCGAGTTTTCACGGAGCACTGGATGAAAGTCGGCATAAATGGTCTAGGACGAATCGGGCGCTTGGCGTTGCGGGCAGCGATGGGCGCCGCCGAGCGGCAGAGCGATGATCCGCGTGCGGGCAACCGGCTTGAGGTTGTGCACCTCAATGAACTTAAAGGCGGCGCCTTAGCCACCGCACATTTGCTTGAATTCGATAGCGTGCAAGGCCGTTGGCGTGCCAATATTCAAGTTGAGAATGAACACGCAATACGCATCAACGATCGGTCGCTGTCGTTTTCATCGCACGCCACAGCTGCCGAGATCCCTTGGGGTGACATGGGTGTTGAAGTCGTGCTTGAATGTACGGGTAAATTTTTAACCCCAGAAACCTTGCGAGGGCATCTTGATCGTGGGGCCAAGCGCGTGATTGTCGCCGCACCCGTTAAAGTCGGCAACGTCTTAAATGTTGTCGTAGGCATTAACGAACACTTGTACGACCCGGCCCAACACCCCATCGTGACTGCCGCCTCGTGCACCACGAACTGCCTAGCGCCCGTCGTGAAAGTGATCCACGAGTCGATCGGTATTAGACATGGTCAGATCACGACAATTCATGACCCAACAAACACTAATTTGATGGTCGATGCACCACATAAAGATTTGCGTCGTGCGCGTAGTGCGATGTTGAGTTTGGCACCGACGACCACTGGCAGTGCAACGGCGATCGCGTTGATTTATCCCGATCTCAAAGGCAAGCTAAATGGGCACGCTGTGCGTGCGCCAGTTTTGAACGCCTCATTGACCGACTGTGTGTTTGAGTTGCAGCGCGAAACCACCGCGCAAGAGGTGAACGCCTTGTTTGCCCAGGCTGCGCAGGGTGCTTTGGCAGGTATCCTTGGATACGAAACCCGCCCCTTAGTCAGCGCCGACTATGCGCGCGACACGCGTAGCTCAATTGTTGATGCCTTATCCACCATGGTGACGGCTGGCACGATGCTCAAGGTCTACGCCTGGTATGACAACGAAATGGGTTATGCCTGCCGTATGGTGGATTTGGCCTGCCATATGCAGCAGCAAGGGATCTAGGTCTAGATGACGACCACTAATCCCGCTGCTGCAAGAAACTACGGCATCGTAACCGCCGCTTATTGGGGCTTTACGCTGACTGACGGCGCCTTACGCATGTTGGTGTTGTTACACTTTTACCGCTTAGGCTATTCGCCGTTTACGTTGGCGTTTTTGTTTTTGTTGTACGAGGCGGCCGGTGTGCTGGCAAACCTGATTGGTGGCTGGCTTGCAACGCGCTACGGCATTACACGCATGTTGACAGTCGGGCTGTCAACGCAAATTCTCGGTTTCTTATTGTTATCGTTTTTGTCGCCTGACTGGACAGCGGCAATGTCAGTCGCGTGGGTCATCGGGGCGCAAGGTGTTTGTGGTGTCGCCAAAGATCTGACTAAAACGGCCAGTAAGTCGGCCATCAAAATCACGGCAGGTGAGGCCAGCGGCCAGTTATTTAAATGGGTGGCCTGGTTTACTGGCAGTAAAAACGCCATGAAGGGGGTCGGTTTTTTTATTGGCGGGCTCTTGCTAGATCTGTTGGGTTTTCGCGGTGCGTTGTGGGCGATGGCAGCACTATTAGCAGTTATCTTTGTGGCCGTCGTGCTGAGTTTGCCGCCCCTGATGGGCAAAAGCAAAGCGTCGAAGTCAGCCAAAGAATTATTCGCCAAAAGTCGGGCGATTAACCTGTTGGCGGCAGCACGCGTGGCGCTGTTTGGTGCGCGCGATGTTTGGTTTGTGGTGGGTGTACCCGTATTTTTATACGCGTCGGGCTGGACCTTCACCATGGTCGGTGGATTTTTGGCCTTATGGACAATTGGCTACGGGTTGGTTCAGGCCATCGCACCTTCACTCGTCCGTCGCAGCACAGATGGCTTAACAACAGAAGTGCCCGCGGCAAGGTTGTGGTCGTTGCTGCTCGCCCTTGTGCCGATTGGGCTTGTGTTGGCCGTCTGGTTCAATGTGCCCCACTTAGAGTGGGTGGTGGTGGGCGGCCTAGGCGTCTTTGGCTTTGCCTTCGCGGTGAACTCTTCGGTGCATTCGTACCTGATTTTGGCGTATGCAGGCTCTGAAAAGGCCGCCGAAGATGTTGGTTTTTACTACGCCGCAAATGCCTTTGGGCGTCTACTAGGCACCCTATTGTCGGGGCTGCTGTATCAATGGGGTGGACTACTGTATGCCCTACTCGGGTCAGCCGTCATGTTAATTGTGTGCTGGTTGGTGACCCTTTTACTGCCGACGGTGCGCACAAGCGCAAACCAGTGATGTTGGTTGGCCGTCAGTCAGTCTAAGGGTTTCGCTGAGCAAAAGCAGTCGACTTAGTCAGCTTCGATTGGGTCTTCGCTGTGCAGCCATTTAGTGCTTGCAGGCGAAAACAATAAATACAGCGACGCGAACGCTACGATCAAATAAATATACAGATAGGCGGCGACCCCGACAGCCACTTTCATCGGAATAGGTGAAACGCCAAACAACGAGGTGATCGCAAACGCGATGCCTAAGCCGGTTGTAATGCCAAAAAATGTCCGGGAGACAGTACTTTTTGCCTTTGTGATCGTATAGATGAGAAATAAGTTCATGATCACACAGGTCGTGACATACACCGCCGCGGTTGGCCCAAAGAGTTTGGTGGTTGTATTTTGATAAGCAAACACCACGACCGAGGCCACAATCATTGCGATCGTGATCAGTTCAAAGTTTTTGATAGAGGCTGGTGTTTTCACTGTTGTCTCCAGAATATATTTTTTCAGCGTGAACGATGGCTCACGCGCGCTAAGCGGTTTAAGAAAACTCGACGCCGTCCGCCTATCAGCGTCAAGTCAGAAGGATTGTCATAGCTATAGGGTTCAAACGCCACTAGTGGTTTCCCTGATTGGGGCAAACCCTTTGGTTGGAGGGCAAGGCGTTGCGTTTGTTTTGTTGCGTCAGATTGGGTATTGTGCGTTCAACGCGGCAAACTACCGTTCAGCGCGCCAAACTAAGTTAATACATCAGGAGTCACCCGGTGAAGCCTTTCCGCAATTTACAACGCGGCTTTCTCGCGCTTGCATTAAGTGTTGGTCTAAGCCTTAGCGCTTATGCCGTTGAAATCCATGTCATCACGTCTGGTGCCTTTGCGACGGCTTTCAAAGAGCTCGTGCCTTTATACGAAAAGCAGTCTACCGATACGGTCAAGATATCGTTTGGCTCATCAATGGGCGCGGCGCCTGATTCGATCCCCACGCGCTTAGGTCGTAATGAAACGTTTGACATCTTGATCTTGGCGGGCCCGGCGCTAGAGGGATTTATCAAACAGGGCGCTGTTGCAACGGGTACGCGTGTGGATTTGGCAAACTCAACGATTGGTGCCGTCGTCAAAAAGGGTGCGCCCAAGCCTGACATCAGTACCGTTGCAGCGCTTAAGAACACTTTGCTGCAAGCCAAGTCGATTGCTTATTCGGCCAGCGCGAGTGGTACGTATCTTTCGACTGAGTTATTCGTGAAGCTTGGCGTAGCCGAGCAGTTAAAAGACACGGCAAAAAAAATCTACAGTGAGCGTGTAGGGTCGGTGGTGGCGCGCGGTGATGCTGAGTTAGGTTTTCAACAAGTCAGTGAGTTGCTCTCGATTGAAGGCCTAGATTATTTGGGTGAAATTCCGCTTGAGGTACAGCAGACGATTCCGTTTTCGGCTGGGATCACAAGTACGACGCAGCAGATGAAAGCTGCAAAGGCGCTGATTGAATTTCTGGCTTCAGAAAAGGCCGCACCGATTATTAAAAAAACTGGCATGAACCCAATCATTTCTAAAATGCCGTGGTGAATTTCGCTTAGATGGTGATTGCTAATTGCGAAACTGCAATCCGAAAAATTGAGCCACAGCCATCTTGAAAGCGGTGATAGGCTATCGTTTACGTCCGGTCATAATTACGATTGCCGCAACGACATTGAGCACGGCCGCTAAACCGAGCGGCAATTGATAGCTGCCACTTAAATCGTGCAAGACGCCAAAAAAGGCGGGCCCCATCGCTGACATGATTTGTATCAGCATGGCGGCAATGCCAAAGACGGCACCAAACGACACAGCCCCAAACTCGCGTCGCACGATCACGGGCGGCAAGGTTGTTGTGTTGCCGGCTGTCATCCCGTACGACAACACCCCAACAACCAGTGCCCAAGCCTGATCCGAAAAAATACTGGCGATGGCCAGCCCAATCGTGGCCTGCAGCAGTACGCCACAGGCGATCACCCTGACATCCAAGCGATCAGAAAAGCGTGCAAGTAAAAGCCTGCCCCCAAACGACAGGATGGCAGCACCCATCACACACAGGGCCGTAGCAGCTTGCCCAATCGCGGGTAACAGTAACGCGACCTGATGGGTTAAAAAACCAATTTGTACGAGCAGCGCCAAGCCAAAGGCCAGCATGATGGTGCGCAAGGCGCGCGTTTGTAGGGCTTCGGTGCGTGTCCAAACGCGCTCGGCCGCTTTGCTCTGTGAATGCTGCGCAAGAGCGCCATCCGGTTGTAAACCCAAATCTTGCGGGCGATGACACATCACAAAAAAGCTAAGTGGCCAAACGGTCGTGAGCAGAATCAACGCAACCACGAGCATGGCCACTGAAAAGCCTAGTGAGTCGATGAGTGTGAGCAATAGCGGTACGCCAACGATGCCACCGATACTGGCACCCAGCATTGCAGTCGACACGGCCCGACCCTGGTGCTTATCAAACCATGGGGCCAGCGTCGCCGTGATTGACGTGGTTGAGAGGCATGACCAGCCCAAGCCCATGCACGCAAACGCGGCATAGACCTGCCACAGTTTGGTGACCTGCCCGAGGCATCCCAGCCCGAGTGCCATGATGGCGGCACCCGTGGCCATCACTGGGCGCGGGCCATATTTTGCAATGGTGCTGCCCACAATACTGAGCACGCTTGCATTGACTAAAAAAGATAAGGTGAGCGCCGAAGAGATCACCCCGATCGACCATTGATGGTCGCGGCTCAGCATACTGATATAAACGCTTGGCCCGTACAGCGCGAAGGACCAAGCGACAACGGCTACGACCATGCAGCCTGCAACCATCCACCAGCCGTGAAATATTTTAGATTTCACCCTTCAAGCGGGCAGGCTTGAAATGCTGGCAGGGTTTCACACCGAGCAGAAAGCGCGACTACGTTCGGAAACTGGCTGGCAACAGCAATGTGTGGCAAGCCTTTGTGCAAAAAGAACCAACCAACCGCAACGGTGATGTCGGCGAGATTGGCTTGCGTACCGCCCTTAAAGGTGCCCTTGGCTGCCAGAGCTTCAAGCATGGTCAGGCTTGCGGTGATTTGTTCGGCCAAGCCGTCTAGCACGGGTTGATGCACTTTCTCGGCTGGGCGACGGCGCGGTTCGTAGATATATTGGATGGCCTTATCAAGCCCGCTGCACATGATGGCGCAATGCTGCATGACCTGACGACGCGCAGCACCCGTGGCAGGCAACAGCGTCTGACCTGGCGTCATATCCAGGATCGAATCGATGATCGCGGCGCTTTCCATTAGGTTCTCGCCGTTATCGAGCATCAAGGCGGGCACACGCGCGATCGGGTTGTAGCCTTTGATCGCTGCGAGATCAGTGGCCGTTGAGAGGCCCTTATGCTCAAAGGGTGTGCCAAGCGTGTGCAGAACGACGCCCACACGACGAACAAAAGGCGATGCGTAACGGCCAACTAGTATCATTTTTTCTCCGGATATTCATGTTGTGAAAGCCCCAC
>Ga0209550_10003425_pt1 | contig 15122 bp, 13 predicted proteins | sample LauGreSuBDMM15SN_2_FD_187567 | JGI IMG/M metagenome (GOLD analysis project Ga0209550, IMG submission 187567) | Freshwater lake microbial communities from Lake Michigan, USA - Su13.BD.MM15.SN (SPAdes) (version 5) | ecosystem: Environmental > Aquatic > Freshwater > Lake | place: Lake Michigan...
ATTTTAATATGTCACTTACAACTGAAAAACCATTCACGGAAGTTGATTTAGAGGATGGCTCAGATCTGATGTTCTTTTTTAACAATTCTAAAGATAACAAATTAAATACATCAAATGCAGCCCTAAAAGCTATGCTATATACTTTTGCAGAAAATAGTACACGTTTTTTGAATGTGGAAGAGATACTAAATTCTATTATTGCAAAATTACCTAAAGCAAAACTTTCTGTGGATGTATTAAAAACAGAAATACTAGCTAATTTGGTAAAGCTAATTTTTAGCGGATATGTATCACCTACTTTAGAGGCATCAAAAGCTTGTTACACAGTGTCTGAAAAACCACTGGTGTCAGAGTATGTTAGAGCCCAATTAAACTGGAATCGCGGAGTTTGGGTTACTAGTGAACTTCATGGTAAAATCGCGCTTAATATATTGGATGGTTTTATATTAAGATATCTAGATGGTAAGCATACTGAGAAGCAAATTTTGGAAAAATTAGTCAGTCATGTAAAAGAAGGAGCGCTAACTCTGGATAAAGCTGGCAAAAAAATTACAGAAGAAGCTGAAATAATAAAAGAACTAGAGCATTGTGTTAAGCCTAGTATCGAAAAATATATACAAAATTCTTTATTGATAGGGTAGTGATTTATGACAAATTTAGACGCGGATACAAAACTAGACTTGAATAAAACTTCTTATGATGATTTACCATATGCTAACAATGCATTTAGCTATGCGTCTCCTGAGCATCTAAATACTGTAGGGAAGATATTTGGGTTGAATCCTGCAGATGTAGAAACAGCAAAAGTCCTTGAGTTAGGCTGTGGATTAGGTGGTAATATATTAGGTTATGCTGCACGTTATCCTAAATCCAAAGTAGTTGGTGTGGATTTATCAAAAGTTCAGATTGATGAAGGTAATAAATTAATAACTCAGCTTGGACTTACTAATATTGACCTAAAAGCTATGGATATAGTTGATATAGATGATTCATTTGGGAAATTTGATTATATAATCTGCCATGGCTTCCTTTCTTGGGTTCCTAAGGAAATTCAAGACAAAATGTTTCATGTTGCCAAACATAATCTTGCTCCCAATGGAATTGCTTATGTAAGCTATAATACATTACCAGGGTGGAATATTGTTGGTACATTCAAAGAAATGCTTCAATATCACACTGATACGTTTAAAGATGTAAATGATAAATTGGAGCAAGCTAGAGCTTTTATAAGCTTTGTACAAGATGGGTTATCTGGATCGGAATCGCCTTATTACAAGTTTTTAGAAAATGAAGCTAAAATTATCAGCGCTGCTGATAATAGTTATCTTAAGCATGAATATCTTGATAAAGGTAATACTCAATTTTATTTTGTAGAGTTCATGGAGATGGCTTCTAAAAATGGGTTGGCATACCTTGCTGATACTCATCTTTCTAATATGTATCTCGGAAATTTACCTGAAAAAGCTGTAGAAAAATTAAAAACTATAAATGATATAGTACGCGTAGAGCAATATATGGATTTTGTAGTAAATCGTAGATTTAGAAGTACACTATTATGTCATGCAGATTCTACTATACAACGTAATATACAGCCGCAAGCTCTAGATGATATGTGGATATCTATGAATATAGTATCGAATACAGCAGTTGATAAGCTAGATTTTAAAAATGAATCTTTGACCTCATCATTTACTATTCGTAGTGTTGCTGGGGAAGTACAATGTAATCCGAATGGAAATTTTATTTGTGCAGTATTATGTGCATTTAGCGAAAATAATGGCGGGTTTTTATCCATTGATGAGATTGCTAAATATATTAAAGCAAAATGTCCAACATTCTCAGCAAAAGACCATTTAAATGGAATAAAACTAGAATTGGTTACGTTGTTATTTAAAGGCTTTTTATCTGTTAGAAGCGTGAAACCTTTAACTGTCAGCAAAATTTCTGATAAGCCAGCAATATCTAAATTAGCACTTTTGCAAATACAGAACAACTTGCATATGGTATTTAACCAACTTAATGACTCTATAAATGTTCCAATGGTACATAGGATTGTAATGTTGAATCTAGATGGAAAAAACACCATAGCTCAGATTATAGATAAAGTTGATGATATATTGAATAAATCTGGACAGCAATTTCAAATTGATGGAAAAACAGTCACAGATAATGAGGTCAAGGTACGATTAATCAAAGATATGGTTAATAATGCATTGCAATTCTGTTTAGCATATGCTTTTCTTGTGGGGTGATTCTACTAGAAAATAGGTTGTGATATGTTAATTCCATATAAGCAAATAGAGCCGAGTTTAGATGAGAGCGTGTATTTGGCTCCTGGTGCTTGTGTTATAGGGGATGTAAAAGTAGGCCGTTGCAGCAGCATTTGGTTTGGGGCTGTGGTACGTGGTGATGTGGCTCCTATTAAAATCGGTGATGGTGTAAATGTACAAGATGGTACAGTCATACATACTTCTAGATTTGACGGACCTACCTCTATAGGAAATTTTGTTACTATAGGTCATAGAGCTGTTATACATGCATGTAGTTTAGAAGATTATGCGTTTGTTGGTATGGGGGCTATAATTATGGACAAAGTTGTAGTCGAAAAATACGCTTTTGTAGCAGCTGGGGCAGTGGTTTCCCCAGGAAAAATTGTGGGTTCCAAGCAGCTTTGGGCTGGTCTTCCTGCAAGATATGTTCGTGACCTTACGGAAGAAGATATACGTATGATAAAAGATTCGGCAACGCATTATATGCGATTAGCAGAGCATTATATCAAAAGAAACTAGCTATGGCGTCATTCACGCGTAGGCTGGAATCCGGAATTAGTATTACGTAGATAAAAACCGAATTTGATTCAAAAAAATAATTCTAGCAGGATAAATTTATGTTACAATTATATGATTTATCAACACAACTGGATTTCTGGTTACCCAGGAATGACACCAAATATGTATAAAAAAATAAGCTGTGTGTGTGCCACTTCAACGAAAGCGCAAGCGATTTATAAGCAAATAGCACAAAAAATTAATATACATAAAACTGTAGAAGAATCTGATCTTATTTTAGTTATAGGTGGTGATGGTGAGTTGCTGCACGCGCTGCATCAATATATGCATCTCCATATACCATTTTATCCGATTAATGCTGGTACTATAGGGTTTTTGACTAATAATTTTTCTGATAATATTTTAGAAAAAATCTCTTCTTCTGATCCAAGTCTAATACACCCACTTGAAATGATTACTGAGGATATTGATAGTAAAAAACATAAAGCCGTTGCTTTTAATGAAGTTTATATTTACAGAACTAGTAGTCAAGCTGCCAAATTTAGTATTAAGGTGAATAATATAGAACGTATGGAGGAATTGGTAGCGGATGGTGCGCTAGTTGCTACACCTGCTGGCAGCAGCGCTTATAATTTATCTGCTGGAGGTCCAATTGTACCTTTAGGATCAAATATATTATGCCTTACACCAATTTGTTCTTTTAGACCTAGGCGATGGAAAGGTGCATTAATACAAAATAGTAGTATTGTAAGATTTGATATAAATTCCCCTGAAAATCGTCCAGTAAATGTTGTCGCAGATTTTCAGGAATTTAAAAATGCTGTTTGGGTAGAAATTCGAGAAAAGAAAGATATAACAATTACTCTCTTATTTGATTATGATCATAATCTTGAAGATAGAATAATTAAAGAGCAGTTTTTGGGCCAGTAATGCAACAAGATATGGATTATAAATTTATACAGCAAATTAAAAAATTGGATTTTGTAGAAAAAATCATTTTATTTGGTTCGCGTGCTAGAGGAGATAATGCTATGAGGACAGATATTGATTTAGCAATCATATGCCCCACGGCTACTAGAAGAGATTGGTCTATATTGTTGCAGATTATTGAGGAAGCTGATACACTATTAAAAATCGATTGTATCAGGTTTGATGAACTACCTGGTAATTCAGTGCTTAAGCAAAATATTGAGATTGATGGAAAGATTATATATGAAAAAACTCCACATTAAATTTGATAAATTTAGCAAAGCACTTATCTCATTGGAAGATGTTTATTTAACGCCTAATCTTGCAAATCGTGCTAATATAGACGCTACAATTCAAAGATTTGAGTTTACATTTGAGTTGTTTTGGAAATTTTTAAAAGACATGTTTAATGATCAAGGTCTGGAATTAAATTATCCTAAAGAAGTTCTTCGTCAAGCATACAAAAACAAAATAATAGATGATGAAGAAATTTGGATAGAAATGCTGAAAGACCGTAATCTTACATCCCACACTTATGATCAAATTTTAGCAGATGAAATTTTTGCAAGAATAAAAACCTATGTGCCTGTTATTAAAAAAGCCTTCAACCTGTCTGCTAAAATAATGCAGAATTATACAGAAGATAATATATGACAGATTTGTTTACCATCGCCAATAACGCTACTACCAAAGCTAATAGCAAATCATCTAGCTATAATGCAGAAGATATAGAGGTATTAGAAGGATTAGAGCCTGTAAGACGTAGGCCTGGAATGTATATTGGTGGTACTGATGAAGCTGCACTGCACCATCTTGTTGCTGAAGTGTTAGATAATGCAATGGATGAAGCTGTGGCAGGTTATGCCAATATTATTAGATTACAGATGAATGAAGATGGCAGCATTACAGTAGAAGATAATGGTCGTGGTATACCAGTAGATAAACACCCTAAATATCCTGATAAATCTGCTCTAGAAGTTATATTTACTACTCTACATTCTGGTGGAAAATTTTCCGATAAATCATATAGCACTGCAGGAGGGCTACATGGTGTAGGAATTTCTGTAGTCAATGCTTTGTCCAGTAAGTTGCTGGTAGAAGTGTATCGCAATAAAACATTATATAAGCAAGAATATAGCAGAGGCTTTCCAGTGACCGAGCTTTCTGGGTCATCATTAGGATCAAACAAGCATGGCACTGCAGTGACATTTTATCCTGATGCAGAAATATTTGGTTCAAATATACATTTCAAAGCAAAAAAATTATATGAAATGGCTAAAGCAAAAGCTTACCTATATAAAGGGGTGGAGCTTTATTGGGTTGGGCCTGAAGATTTGTGTGCTGCAGCTTCTGTCCCAGCAAATGATAGACTACATTTTCCTAAGGGAGTTGAGGATTATTTAAAAACTGCATTAGTTGGAAGTGAAACTATAATTGATGGAATGTTTGCTGGAGAAGTGGTGTTTGGAGAAAAGGCTGGAAGGGTCGAATGGGCTGCAACTTGGACATTAGATGAAGGTTTCATTCACTCATATTGCAACACAATTCCTACTCCATCGGGAGGGACTCATGAACAAGGCTTACGCAGCGCCCTTTTACGATCTATACGTAATTATGGTGAGATTGTAGGGAATAAAAAAATTTCCAATATTACAATAGAAGATATATTACAAGGTGCGCGGATTATAATTTCTGTTTTTATACATAATCCAATATTTCAAGGGCAAACGAAAGAAAAACTAGTATCTGGTTCTGCTGTGAAATTGGTTGAAACAAATATAAAAGACCGTTTGGATCATTGGCTAAGCGAAAACAAAGCATCTTCAGATAAATTAGTTGAATATTTTATTTCTACAGCAGAAGAGCGATTAAACAAAAAAATGGCAAAATCTGTAAATCGCAAAGGCTTGATACATAAATTGCGCCTTCCAGGTAAATTAGCTGATTGTTCTATCAATAGTAAAATAGGTACAGAGCTGTTTATTGTGGAAGGAGATTCAGCTGGGGGATCTGCTAAGCAAGCCAGGAATCGTGAATTTCAGGCTATACTACCGCTTCGTGGAAAAATTTTGAATGTTGCAAGTAGCAGTCGTGACAAGATAATGCAAAATCAAGAAATACAAGATTTAGAAATAGCCCTTGCATGTGGGGTTGGTGATAATTATAAAAAAGAGAATTTGCGTTATGAGAAAGTAATTATTATGACAGATGCTGATGTTGATGGCGCGCACATAGCTTCACTTCTTATGACATTTTTTTATTTACGCATGCCAAAATTAATCGAAGATGGTCATTTATACATAGCTCGTCCTCCTTTGTATAAGCTTACTCAAGGGACTAATACATATTATGCTATTAATGACAGAGATAAAGAGAAAATTGTTGAGGAATTATATAAGAAAAGTAAGGCTAAAATAGAAGTTGGGCGCTTTAAAGGTTTAGGGGAAATGACAGCAGCCCAGCTCAAACAAACCACTATGGACATTAAAAATAGGAGTTTGACAAAGGTAAAAGTGGATGACTTAGAAATTGCTGCTAGAATGGTCGAAGATTTAATGGGGAAAAAGCCTGAAAAAAGATTTCAGTTTATTTATGAACAGGCTTTGACTAAAATGGACAAGATAATAAATAATTTGGACGTTTAATATATGAATAAAATACTGCTTATTTTGTTGCTAGTAATACATATACCTTTTGCTAATGCAAAATCTGATAAACCAGACAATGCAGCAATATATCAAAAATTCCAAGAAATATTTGAAAAAACCCAAAAAGACTACGCCGAAGAACCAGATAAGCAGAAAATGCTGGATGCTGCTATAGTAGGTATGGTTTCTTCGCTCGACCCTTATTCAAACTATATGAAAGGAGATGAGCTTGAAGGTTTTGTGGATTGGGCCAAAGGGGAATTTGGTGGTATAGGAGTCGAGATAGTATTTGAAGGTGCTAGTGCAATAAAGATTATAGCCCCAATAGATGATTTAGCAGCAGATAAAGCTGGTATTAAAGCTGGTGATTATATTATAGCTGTTAACGGTGAGGCAATAGCAAATATTGGACATCATAAAGCAGTTAAAAGTCTGAGAGGTGAGCCTGGTACTAAGGTGAATGTGACTATAGTGCGTGAGGGTGAAAATCAAGTTAGAGAATTTGAACTAACGCGCGATATTGTGAAATTAAAATCCGTGAAATTTAATAGAGATGGGGATATAGCATATATACGTATTGCTACCTTTAATGAAATTGTAATTTCAGAATTAAAAAAAGCTATGAAATCTATCGTAGAAAAATCAAAAGATCCTATAAAAGGAATCATTTTAGATTTGCGTAATAATCCAGGCGGGCTTTTAGACCAAGGTGTAGCTGTGAGTGAATATTTCCTTGATTCAGGTGAGATAGTAAGTACAAAGGGTAGAATTCCAGAAAGTAACAATGTGTATTCTGCTAGTAAATTTGTGCCCAAAGCTCCTAAAGTGCCTGTTGTAATACTTATAAACGGTGGTTCTGCTTCAGCTTCAGAAATAGTAGCAGGCGCGCTTCAGGATCATAAACGTGCTGTTATAATGGGTACAAAATCATTTGGAAAAGGTTCCGTGCAACAGTTTATGCCTATGGATGGAGGTACATCTGCTTTGTACCTTACTATTGGGAAATATTACACACCTAATAGTAGATGTATCAATGGAAAAGGAATTATACCAGATATAGTGGTAGAACAGGTGAAAGTGGAATATGCAAAACAGAATGAGACAGATAGGAAAATATCAGATGCTGTGCTTAAGAGTTATTTGAAAGATAGCGCTGAGAAGAAAAATAATGAATCTAAAGAAGCGGCGCATGAGAAAATTAATAAGGATAGTAAAGATAATGGTAACTCAGACTCATCTAAAAAAGATGTTTCTAAGAATGAAAAATCTCAAATGTCTGATATGTATCGCAATGACTATCAATATTCTCGAGCATATGATTTAATTTTTGGTCTAAGTATAGGAGCAAATGCTAGTACTCACCAAAGTACAAATAATAGCAAAGAGAAAATATGATAACGGATAGAGCGCTTAGACAAAAGATAAAAAACTGGCTATTTATCTCGATAGTAGTTATGAGCATTATTTTATGTTTTCTATGGCTATATGGATTTCTTTTTGTAAAAAACAAACAAGTCGCACGTGCTACTCAATTGGGGCAATATTATGAATTTGACTCAGAAAATTTGCCATCCAAAGCTCCTGCGGATCCTTTGAATAATAGCAGCATAACAAATGCAGATGGTGATGCATCTAATGTTGCACCCTTAGTGCAAAAGGACGAAAGGCCCAAAATTGCTATTTTGTTGACTAATTTAGGGCTGAACAAAAATTCTACAGAACTTGCGATATCATTACCAAAAGAAATTTCTTTAGGGTTTCTTCCATATACTACAAGTCTCAAGCCTTTAGTAGAAAAAGCTAAAGAATTAAATCATGAAATATTCATATATCTTCCATTTGAAACTCAAAGATATCCTATGGATTCACCTGGTCATATGCCAATACTCCTTAGCTCAAGTGATTCAGAGAATATAAATCGATTAAATGCTTTGTTAAAGCCTTTTGATGGATATATTGGAGTTTATGGTAGTTATAAAGAGGTGTTTACTTCCAATTCTAATAAATCATATCCTATAATAGATGAACTAAAACGGCGTAATTTAAAAATATTTCTAGGTCATTCCAATAAGGATAAGGCATTGAGTGGAGAGGGTTCTATACCAGTTATATCAGCAGATATTGTTTTAGATAGGGAGCCGAATATTGCGGCTATAAAAGATAATTTAGATAAATTAATAAAACTCGCTGAGACTAATAAGTCTGCTATTGCGTATGCAGAAGGTTATCCTGTAACACTCTACACATTAAAAGCATGGTTGCCAATTTTAGAGAAAAGAGGTATAAGACTTGTACCAGCTTCTCATATGATAGAAAATATAGGTAATAATGCACAACAAGCAGCCAGACCCAAATAACATAGCCGATTTGCCTTATAGGCGTGGTGTTGGTATGGTTATTATCAATCAAGATGGTCATATATTCTTAGGAAAAAGAGTAGAAAGCAAATTTGAAGCATGGCAAATGCCTCAGGGTGGAATATTTGTTGGAGAAACTCCTAGTAAGACAGTAATGCGCGAGATGAAAGAAGAAATCGGATGTGATTCTGGAGAAATTCTAGCTGAAACCAAAAAATGGTATAGTTATAATATTCCAGATTTTTTAGTGAATAAATTATGGGATGGTCGCTATAAAGGTCAACAACAAAAATGGTTTTTAATCAAATTTATGGGGCATGATAGCGATATAAATATTAATACTGATAATCCCGAATTCAGAGAATGGCGTTGGGCTGAAATGTCGGAAATGCTAGATATTGTAGTCCCATTCAAAAAGCTTTTATATAAGGCAGTACTTAAGGAATTTGCACCTATTATAAAAATGCATATTAAGTGACACTGAATGATCTTCCGCTGTAATGATACCAAAAAACCTTCTGTTGGGATCGCAATCTTATAAATCTGAGGAGAAAATGATAATACTCGGAATAGAGTCTAGTTGTGATGATACTGGAATCGGTATAGTCACTGGTGAGAAAAAAATATTATCTAATATAGTTTATTCACAGTTTAAGGAACATGCACCTTATAAAGGCGTAGTACCAGAGATAGCGTCGAGATCACATATGGCTGCTGTTAAAATTGCTTATGAAGCAGCATTAAAAGAAGCTGAAATAAATGCTCGAGAAATAGATGCTATTGCAGCTACAGCTGGTCCGGGTCTTATAGGTGGTGTAATAGTTGGTACTATGTTCGCAAAATCTTTAGCACTAGGTTTGGAGAAGCCATATATAGCAGTGAATCATATGGAAGGACATTTGCTAAGCCCTCGTATTTCAAATAATCTTGAATTTCCATATTTAATGCTTCTAGTATCTGGGGGGCATTGTCAATTTGTAGCAGCTCTAGGGTTGGGGCAATATAAAATCTTAGGATCTACATTGGATGACGCTGTAGGTGAAGCATTTGACAAAACTGGCAAAATGCTAGGACTAGATTATCCTGCGGGGCCTATGATAGAAAAGCTTGCATTAGATGGTGATCCACATAAATTTGAATTACCAAAACCACTTTTTAAAAGATCTGGATGTGATTTTTCTTTTTCAGGATTAAAGACTGCTGTGAGGGAGGTGGTTAGTACTTTCGGTCATTGCGAGGAATATAATGACGAAGCAATTGATAGATTGCCGAGTCTCATTTATGATGCTCCTCGCAATGACAATATCAAAAACCTCTGCGCTTCCTTCCAATTTACAGTAGGTGCAATACTCAAAGACCGTACTGAAAATGCTATAAAAATCTTCTCCAAAATCTCTGATTCGAAAAACTTTGCTATAGCAGGAGGTGTTGCAGCTAATCAGTACCTACGCTCTCAGTTGCAAGAGCTTTTGTCAAAACATGGTTTTACTATGTATGCGCCACCTATGGATCTTTGTACTGATAACGGAGCCATGATTGCATGGGCTGGTCTAGAGAATTTTCGGGAAGGGCGTGTGAGTAGCCAGGATTTCTGTCCAAGGGCTAGGTGGGGATTGGAGGGTGGACAACTTTATTAGATATGACAAAGTCACTGCTGTTGCAGTTTGATCGTAGGGTTTTATAAAGAAGTTTACAATTAATTAAATCCCTTACCAAGGTATTGGAATTCTGATTAATAGGGTCTATACCACGCAATTTGCAAATTTATATATAATCTGGCATAATGATTCTGAATTAATAGGAATATAGTATGCGCGCAGAAATAGAAAATTACCAAAATAAAATCAAAAGCTCACTATCCCTTCTTGCGAGGTCTCTTTGACCTTGACGCGGCAAGGAAACGTCTACTCGAATTAGAGGATCTATCAGCATCTCCAGAATTATGGAACGATCAGCACAAAGCCCAAATTCTCATGAGAGAAAAATCTACTTTAGAAGCTAAGCTTAAATCTTATGACGAACTCAATAACGCATTAATTGACAATATTGATCTTGCAAATTTGGCAGAATCAGAAAATGATAATGCACTTTTGGATGAGGTAGAAGCCCAGTTGGAAAAATTCAGCAAAATAGCAGAAAAATTCGAGATAGAATGCTTGTTTTCTGGTGAAGCAGATGCAAATAACTGTTTTCTTGAGATAAATGCAGGAGCTGGTGGTACAGAAAGTCATGATTGGGCTTCGATTATGATGCGTATGTATTTGCGTTTCGCAGAGAGATTGGGGTTTAAAACAGAAATCATCAATATTCTACAAGGCGAAGAAGCTGGCATTAAGTCCTGCGCGATAAAAATTATTGGCCATAATGCATATGGTTGGTTTAAAACTGAATCTGGTGTGCATAGATTGGTTCGTATATCACCATTTAATGCCGCAGGAAAGCGTATGACAAGCTTTGCAAGCGCTTGGGTTTATCCTGAAATAGATGATGATATAAATATTGAAGTTGAAGAAAAAGACTTAAGAATTGATACATACAGATCTTCTGGTGCAGGTGGGCAGCACGTAAATACAACTGATTCAGCTGTGAGAATAACACATCTTCCAACAAATATTGCAGTTCAATGTCAGACTGATCGTTCACAGCATAAAAACAAAGCGGAAGCAATGAAAATGCTTAAAGCTCGGTTATATGAGATTGAGCTAAAAAAACGTGAGGATGAACTAAATGCAGAAAACGCGACCAAGACAGAAATTGGTTGGGGGCATCAGATACGCTCATATGTTCTTCAGCCATATCAAATGGTTAAGGATCTACGAACGGATGTAGAGACTTCTGATACTGGGGGTGTGTTAGATGGGGATTTGGAAAGATTCGTGTCGTCCAGCTTAGCTATGAGAGTAGGAAAAACGAGGACATAAAATTATTGCGAAGAATACAATGACGATTCGTGAGAAAATAATATGCTACTAATAGAACAGTTTTTAGAAATGATGCTTGCAGAGCGTGGTGTAGCAAAAAATTCAGCTATTAGTTATAGTAGAGATCTTAATGATTTTGCTGCGTACATGCAAAATCAACAAGTAGGAGATCTGACAAAAATCATAGGAGATGATATACGTGGTTTTATATATGCTTTGTCAAAACACAGGATATCTTCTAGGTCTATAGCGCGTAAAATTTCTGCACTTCGCAGTTTTTATAATTTCCTTATATCAGAATCTCTAATCAAAGATAATCCAACGCAATTTATAGATTTACCTAAATATGCACCACCTCTTCCGATTATGTTATCGGCTGAAGAAATAAAGACTCTGCTTCTGTCGTGTGATAGTTCTTCTCCAGAAAACATTAGAATAAAGGCGATGATAAGTCTCCTGTATGCTAGTGGTCTTAGGGTTTCAGAGCTTGTTAGTCTAAAAACAACTAATCTTTCTATTAATCCTGCAACATCAAATATCAACAACTATATTACTGTTGTAGGTAAAGGTAGCAAGGAGCGAATAGTGATAATTAATGCAATAGCTTTACAAAATTTACAAGAGTATCTTATCTATAGAAAAAACTTTTTGCGTCACAACACAAAAGATTATTTGTATCTTTTTCCATCTATTTCTAAACTTGGCCATATGACAAGACAAAATTTCGCGCTACTTCTTAAATCTGCGGCAATAAAGGCAAATCTTGATCCCAACAAAATATCTCCACATGTACTGAGGCATAGTTTTGCTAGTCATTTACTAGCCGGTGGTGCAGATCTCAGGGTTATACAAGAATTATTAGGTCACGCAGATATAAGTACAACGCAGATATATACACATATACGGGCTGATCAATTGAAAGAAGTAGTGGAAAAACATCACCCTCTTAGTAAGTAAATTGGTGGAGTAATGCCCGCGTAGGCTAGTGAGTGTCATCTTAAGCAGTAGGCTGGAATCCAGTATTAATAACATTTCTAGATTCCTGCCTAGCTAAGAATAACACCTACGCAGGAATGACAAATATGCTGGCATGGTGACAAAAACGCCTACTCCTTTCTCTCTAAATGTTCATAATCATCATATTTAGGTGCAAATTTGCTATTGTTATTTACCTTGAATTCTTCTGTAGAAATATAATGAGATAATATTTTAATCAAGCCTCGTTTATGTTCTTTGATATTAAGTTCAGTTGCGTTGATGCTAATAGAGCTTATATAAGGAGGACGGCTTGCTATTTTTACATATACAAGCTCTTCAACATCTCCTTTTATTCCAGGAAAACCACCTATTTCAGCAATCATGGCTTCTATCAAAAGCTGAACAGATATGCCTTGAATTAAATCGGTTTTTGATGGGAGAGAGCCAGTTTTATAATCCATTATGTGAATTATTCCACTTTTTTTTTGCTCTAGTCTATCTGCTATTGCTGTAATTAAAATTTCCTTATCACCGAAATCTAATAGCATCTCGCCATATATTTCTGGAATTACTACAACTCCTTCATTTCTTCTCTCTAAGTCAAATTCAACGAATTCCTTGGCGATTGCGCTAAATTTAGGCCACCATATATTTACTGCAGTATCGTTTAGGTAATCTTCTTGCGCGATAATATAACCTATTTCTAATATTTGCTGGTATTTATTATTGATATTTTCGTTAAACTCTAAACTATATTTTTCTATAATTTTATGAATAAAATTACCAAATTTTGAAAGAGATTTATTATCAAAAATATTATCTAACTTACGCAATTTAAGAATATTCTTTGCGTAAAATCCATAAGGATTACGAATGAGTAGCTCAATATTTGTAGCAGAGATTTTATTAGGTAGCATTGATGATACCTGATGAAATTAATTCTTGTAAGAAGCGCGAGGTTTGAGTAGGTACACCATTTTTCTTTTCTGCTCTTGTCATATATATTCTTTTTCTATGTAACAAGTTCTTGAAATAATACCATTCTATCCCAATTTTATCTGACATATCAATTAGACCTATATTTTCTCTCATTTTAGGATTCATCCAAGGGTCAGAAGAGGTTTTATTAGGGATGCTTCCTTCATTCATATCGCTAATAATTATATAATCATATCCACATACGCTTGCATCCTCTAAGCTCATAAATATTACTTGTTCTGTGCCAATGTTTTTATGGTATCTTGCTTGTTGTGCAATAGCATTAAGGAATTCTACATAATGCCCTTCAGTTAATTCTTCAATATTCTCTATTTGGAGCACTTCATATAAAAAATCACTTAGTGCTTTGCCTTCCGTGCTATACCATAGATTTGGTGCCAATTTTTCTGCTAGACTAATATATGATTTCAACGAAGGCGATAATTGTTTTATTTCATCTTTAACATATATATTGGGCTCAAGGTTGTTTTTTCTGAATGATAGTTCAAAATCTCTGATTTCTTTAGAGAATAAGTAATGCGTTTTTAGTAATGTCATGAGCTTTTCAAGGTCAACCATATTAAACTTATCATGAGCTTCTATAAGCAATATTAAAAATTCATATGGTTTCGTCTTGACTAGACTATAACCATTGAGCTGGATGTTGCTTATCATTCTATAACTCAATAGATTGCTGCACATATTGATCAGCTCGTTATTTTGACATATCATTGCTATGGATGCCTTTTTGTTTTCATTAAGCCATGATGAGATTTTATCAACAATTAATTCTGATTCGATGCGTAGATTTGGAGCTGTAGAAAATTCAAGCAATGTGTCATTACATGTATAATTAGAATCTTGAGAGTCAGTGTTTGCGTATTGATCTGAGATTGAGATTACATCAGATATCTTTCCAAGTTGGTAATAATAATGTGTTTTAGAAGATGTATTATTATAATCCTCAAGTTTTGATATATCCATCGCAGGTGGGATAAAATAAGAGCTATTTGAAAGTGAAATAATACTAGCTAATTCTTTAATCAGTGGGCTACTCGGGAAAATGCCAGCTATAATTTGAGGGTATAAATTATTTTGAGCTGCATCTATTTCTGCTCTCAGAATATTTTTACGATATTGGCTAAGATCAATTTTACTATAATGCGATAAAGTTTTTTGCCATTCTTGATAGATTCTTTTTAAAAACTCTGCCCTATGTTTCCAATGTTCTGCTACATCGTAAAATATTTCGCTATTAGATCTTAGTATCATTTTATCTTCTAAATCATTCACATTAATAGAGAAATCGCCTAATTCATCGAATAATCTCATAATATAAAAACTCAAATCTAAAGCAGCAGAAATTGTAATATTCTTATCTTCCTTTCTAATAATGTTAGTCAATAATGTGCGTTGATGTACTCTGCTCATTGGAGTGAGGAGATTGTAAGGTATATTGTAAATATTCTCACTCCCAATACC
>Ga0209550_10003427_pt1 | contig 15120 bp, 9 predicted proteins | sample LauGreSuBDMM15SN_2_FD_187567 | JGI IMG/M metagenome (GOLD analysis project Ga0209550, IMG submission 187567) | Freshwater lake microbial communities from Lake Michigan, USA - Su13.BD.MM15.SN (SPAdes) (version 5) | ecosystem: Environmental > Aquatic > Freshwater > Lake | place: Lake Michigan, USA...
AAAGGATAATGTAAAATCAAATCTGGGTCGGAATCTAATGGGATGGCAATGGAATTAGTTACCGTAAATCCTGTAGGAGCAGGTAATCCACTTATCACACTAGAGGTTAATCCAGACATTCCTGAATCAATCGTGCATAAAGAATTCATTTATTTGGCGTGTGGGTTTTTTCAGAAAAGGGGGCAGTGGGTTTATATTAGAGGAGAGATTGGTAAATACAAAATTGAAACGCACGTAATCAAAATAGAAAGAAAACAACACGAATTTGTAATACAATACCTTATAATATAAATCGCATTTCAATGAATGCTTTCAAAGAACCCAAGGAATTTACTTCTGAAAAGGGGGTTTCTTCGCTTCCTGTGATGGAACGGAATGAGGGTCCAAAAGGCGGACCGAATCCGAAAGAGAAATTACATCAATTATTAAAAGTATATTTAGAGTCGAATCCGGCCGTCAAAAATCCCAGTGAAGGGGTCAGTGAATTGGAGGTCCGTTTTGGAACACAAAGTGCCCATCCCATTACTAAAATCCATTGGAATCGCGTGGTCCAGGAACTCTTGTCTTGTGGTTTCCAGACCGATAATTTGGAGGGAGTCCAGATGCTTCGCGTGATTCCTAAAGTTCGGGATGCGGAAACGGGGCAGTATCGCACGGATAAAATCCGGGTGGAATTGGTGGGGACCGACATGATTCAGGAGTATTGTAAAACCAATAGTGTCGAGAAAATCCAGCATCAGAGTAATTTCTATTACCATAAAATGAAAATGACGCAGAAAGCCGTGCCTAAATCTTTGCGTTCTGGAGGGGGGGGCGGAGAACCCGGAAACGTGGTGGATTTCAAGGATTTCGAGTTCCGCGTTGCTTACAATATGGAGAAAGATTTCACGGCTGGAACCGGGTTTGTCGCCGCGATTATCCGCGAGGACGAGTGGCAGAATACCAAGAAACTGTTCCGTTGCATGAATCGTGTTCAATTTTCGCATCCCCAGTTCCCCATTTTGGCCGACCTAAGTATTGTGAAGAGTTCCATGCGAAAGCGCGATGACCGCACCAAAATGATTGAGTTTTTGACCGTCCAACAGGCCGAAGTCTTCAAACGTTCCGAAACCTATGAAATCGAATTGGAAATCGATAATTCGCGTGTGGGTCGTGGAACGGCTTGGGATACACCGGAGAAATTGGGCAAAGCCATCCGCCAAGTCGTCCGTATCATCATGAATGGAATCCAAAATACCCGATACCCCATAGGATTACAAGAACGGGAAAATGTGTTGCGGTCCTACATGCAATTGATTCACGGAGATACGTGGAATGGTGCGCGAATCTTACCTCGTAATTTCATTGGTCCTTCTTCCATTTCCATTCAGATGGAAAATATTGTGCCTTTAGACAAAGCGGTGGTGGGGATTCCGAACATTCGGAAGCAATATACCGTCACGGACAAGGCGGATGGAGAACGGCGATTATTGTTTGTGGCTCCGAAAACGGGGCGTGTATATATGATTGATATGAATATGAACGTGGTTTTCAGTGGAATGGTGGCGGCAGACAAGGAATTATTCGATACCTTATTGGATGGGGAATACATTGCCTATGACCGTCACCGTAAATGGATTAATCGTTATGCGGCATTTGATGTATATTATTTAGGCGAACGCGACCGAAAACGGCAACAAGGGCGGGATGCCCGTGCGGCGGCTTCGCGTGGAAAAGAACGGGAATTTATGCATGAGGAAGTCCGTGATGCCCAGAAAGGCGGAGAAGGGGCTGTAGATAATATGGAGGGGGAAGGGGGAGCAGGGTCGGAAGAATGGGTGCGCAGTTCTTCCGTGCGTGAGTATCCGTTTTTATTGGAAGACGAGGACGTGGAAGAAAAGGAAATGGGGGTTGGGAAAAAAAGGGGGGAAGAAGGGGCCGTGGAAAGTTCGAAGAAAGAGGCGGAACAATTACGTAATTCGCGATTGTCGTTGTTGCGTCAATTTGTGGATAAGGTGCGTTTGAAATCCGTTTTACAAGGGGAGGACTCGGTTGGTGGGGGGGGCAGTGGGGATAATTTCCAATTATATTGTAAAACCTTTTATTCGGGGGAGGTTTTGGGGGAAGGGGGGGCGGAAGAAAATATTTTCGAATTATGTGGTAGAATCTGGGCCAAAATCATGGATGGGACCTATCCTTACCAGACCGATGGATTGATTTTCACTCCACGGCATTTACCGGTAGGATGTAATAAGGTGACGGAAAGTTGTGCGACGGCCAAAAAGAAATGGGCCTGGTCCTTGAAATGGAAACCGCCTGAGATGAATACGCTGGATTTGTTGGTTACATATAAAAAAGATGACAAGGGGCGTCCGGAAATCCATACTTCGTTTTCCAATGAGGTGCTGGATTTAGGCGCGGTTTCGCCGGTGGGGGAGGCGGATTCGGTTTCAGGGGTAGTGGATGTGGGTTTAGGTGTTGGAGGGAGTGTGGTGGGAGGAATGACCCAGTATCGGACCTTGGTGTTATGCTGTGGGTCGGATAAATACGGATACCTGAATCCATGGGAAGATATGTTGCAGGAGAAATGGCCGCCTTCGTTGAGGCGGGAAGAAGAAGACGGACGTGTTTTGGGGGCAAATGCGGGCCGCGGGGGAAAACGGGAATATTATGCCGTGCCGTTTGTGGGGTCCGACCCCTATGAACCCACTGCCTGTTATGCCAATATTCCGCTGTATAATACGGGGAAGGATTTGGTGATGCGAACCACGGAAGGGGCGGGGGACTTTTTCGAGGATAATACCATTGTGGAATTCAGTTATGACCGTTCGAAACCTGCGGGACATCGTTGGATTCCTTTACGTGTGCGATATGATAAAACCGCTGAATTACGCGACCCTGACCCTCGTATTCAGAATTACGGTAATGATTGGACGACCTGTGATTCGATATGGAAGAGTTTGCATCGACCAATTACCGTGGATATGATTACCACTGGCAATGGGATTTTGGATATGGAGAAACTGACGATTGGTGGCGAAGAAGGGGAAACGGTATATTATTCCCGTGATTTGGGCCAGAAACGTTATGAAAGTGCGACGAAAGGGCTGCGGGATTTCCATAATTTATATGTGAAGAGGAAATTGATATTGGGCGGATGTTCGTTGGGCGGTGGCGCGGGAGTTGGGCGTCGTGGAAGGGGGGCGGTGGGTCGTGATGGGGGAGAAGAAGGGACCAAATTGATTGATTTCGCAGTGGGAAAAGGGGGGGACTTGAATAAATTCATTCAGGCGGGGGTTTCGTTCGTGTATGGGGTGGATATTGCCAAAGATAATATTCAAAACGTCATGGATGGAATTTGCGCGCGTTATTTGGAGTCGCATCGGGTGATTGGAAGTAATAAGATTCCATGGGGCGTATTCCAGGTAGGGGATTGTACCAGGAATTTACGCAAAGGCGAGGCGTTTGGGACGGAAAAAGACCGGGTGATTAGTCGTGGAGTGTATGGCCAAGGTGCCAAGAATACCGCGGTGCTGGAACGCATGCCTTTGGTGAAACGGGTGTTTGGATGGGGGGAAAATGGGTTTGAGGTTGGTTCGTGTCAATTCGCCCTGCATTTCTTCTGTGAAAACGCTACCAAATTCCACGGATTTATGCAGAATTTGACGGAAAATATGAAAATCGGTGGGGTGTTTGTTTGCACGACGTTTGACGGGCAACGATTGTTTGAGAAACTCCGGGGGGTGTCGGAGGGCGATAGTTGGACGCTGTATGGTTCTGGGGTTCATGGGGGAGAACGTATTTTCCAACTTACCAAACGATACGCTGAGACGGGGTTTCCAAGTGATGAAATGGGATTGGGATATGGGGTGGATGTTTATCAGGAATCGATTAACAAGACCTTCCGTGAATATTTAGTGCATCCGGAGTTCCTGAAAAGTGTCATGTTCGATTACGGTTTTACACTGGTCCGTCGCGAAGAGGCGGAACAAATCGGTTTTGAACGTGGTACGGATACTTTTGATGCCTTACATAATTCGATGCTGAAAGAGGCTCGGTTCGGAGGCGGGGGTGGCGGCGGGAATGCGAGAGGGGGGGCAGTGGGTGAATATGGAATGGCGGAGAAAATGAGTCGGGAAGAGAAAGAGGTATCGTTTTTGAATCGATATTATATTTTCCGTAAAAGGCACATGGTGGATGCGGGAGAAGTTTTGAAACAACGTCGCAAACGGACCCAGGCGGAAGGGGTTTGGATGAATCGGGCAGTGGAAGATATTGGGGAGATTACGGCGCCGGTTTCTGTTTCTTCTCCTCCGGATATGGATGTGGCGGAAGATAAGAAGACGGAGGTCAAGGAAAAAGAAAAGGAAAAGAAATTCCGAAAAATATCGAAAAAGGTGGTTTTGAATAATTATTCACCTGTTGTGGAAGAAGAGGAGGTAGAGGTAGAGGAAAAGAGTGAAAATGAAATGGAGGTAGAGGAAAAGAGGGAAAAGGAAACGGAAAAAGATGTTGAGGAAAAGGGTGAAAAGGAAATGGAAAAAGTGGTAGAGGAAATCGAAAAAGTAATAGAAGAAAAGGTTGTGGGGAAAATACCTAAGAAAAGGGCGCCGCGTACAACTTTGAAGAAAAAATAAGCCATAGGTTAAAATACATATTTTATACTATTCAACTATAATATAGTATAAAAAGGGTTTTTTGGTTGAAATGTCTGCCGCAATTCTGAAAGGTTTGGTAAAATCTTTAGAAAAAACGGGTGAAACTGCTTTGAAAAAAACGGGCGAAACTGCAGCAAAATCCGCAACCAAAGCCGCGAGCAATCCAGAATTAAAAAAACAATTATTCAAAAATGTGACAGATGTGGGGACAAAAGCAAGTAAAGGTTTAACCACACAAGCAACGAATCTGGTGACAAAAGCAGCAACCCAAGCTAAATCTATGAAAGGCCAATTACAAAATATGAAAGGCCAATTACAAAAAGAATCCAAGGATTTGGTAAAAAAACAAATGAAAGAATTAAAAGCGAAGGGGGAACAATTAACCAAACAAAAAAAGGAAGAATTCAAAAAAAATGCCAAAGAACAAATCAAAAAAAGATTCGAAGAAGCCAAAAAAAATGCAAAAGAAGATATTAAAAAAAAGATAAAAGAAGAAATCAACAATAAAATAAAAGGAACCTCAAATGGTGACGGGAACGATGAGGGGGATGAGGAAATACCACCTTCTTCTGATACGGAGGTGGATGCAGAATTGGATGCAGAATTGGATGAGATAAATATGGACGATGACGACGACGACGACGATGATGACGATGATGATGACGATGACGATGAAGAAGATGATGACAAGGATACCGAAGATGACGAGGATACCGAAGATGACGAGGATACCGAGGATGAGAAGAATACTAAAAAAAAGAATAAAACGGACGAGAAAAAACTTGCGGAAGGGGAATCAGAAGAAAAGGAAAACGAGGAAGGAGTGGATACGAAAGATAATTCTATCTTGGGTAATATAAAACAGGTTGCAAAATTTGCATTAGATACTGTTCTTTTACCAAAAGCTTATTTTTCGCAATATATTACTTTATTCGGGTTTAAAGCGAAAATCCGAAAAATATTCAAAAAGGTAAGAGAAAATGCATGTAAAATTACGAGTACCGAAGAATTCTATGTTATTATTCGAGATTCTATCATAGAAACGATTCAAAATAGTCTCAATAATATTGATTTAAAGGCCGATGAGAATGAAAACGTAGAAGAAACGGAAGAAACAGAAGAAACGGAAATAAAATTCACGGAAACTCTTTATTCGGTATTGTTATTGACATTGTTGGATTATGACAACAAAGATGCACATTTATTTGTTGTAAATCAATATAATTTTTTATTGGGGGAATTGAATAAATTACAAGCGATTATCACGAGCAACGATAGTGCAGAAATTGTAGAAAAAACAAGAATAAAAATAAATCGAAAAGAATTGCTTCTGAAATCTTTTGTGGAACGAGTCATTCTTCCGAATGATTTATTTTTGGAATATATGGTGAAAAATCCGAAATTTCTGAAAAAGATGGGTGAAAATCCGGATTTTCTGAGAAAAGTTGTGGAAATACCTAATTACTATGGTTATGGAAACGAATTTTCCGAACAATTGGTGAAATATTCCAAAAACATTGAAAAAATCAAAGTCGATAATTTTTTGAAAACCTTGATTAATTTGGCGAATAAAAATGGAATTGAAATCAATAATGGGGAAATGGAAACGATTGATGAAGAATATTGGGGGGGAGAAAATCAAACACCAGGAGAAGAAGATTTTTATATAAAACAAAGAAATGATGAAAAAGCAAGAATAGAAAATGAAAAAAAAAATAAAAATACAGAAGGAACAAATAATGATAAAAATAATGAAAAAAATAATGATAAAAAAAACAAAAATACAGAAGGAACAAATAATGATAAAAAAAACAAAAATACAGAAGGAACAAAAAATGATAAAAATAATGATAAAAATAATGATAAAAATAATGATAAAGAAGGAACAGAAGAAGCAGAAACAGAAGAAACAGAAGAAGAAGCAAAAAAAGCAGCAGAAGCAACAGCAAAAAAGGGCGACGATAAAGCAGAAGCAAAAGAACCACAAAGACCAGAAGACGACGGCAGTGAAATCAAAACGAATCCACTCGACCATTCGGAATATTACAATTTAAAACAAATAAAAAATGAAATCCAAAGAGTGTTTTTAAAAATATCAGAAAAAATTGGAGAACATATGAGCAAAAAGGATTTCCACGAAACCTTGCAAACTGCTGGGAACAATGAAATTGAAAAAATTATCATCAATCAAGTCAAAGAAAACAGTAAAAATGAAGAAAATCTAAAATTTATTGAACAAACGAATAACAATGGACTCACACAAAATTCCTTTTTTTATCAACTGTATCATATTTTATTTCAATTAATCAAAGACACCCCCGATGCTTATTTGTATTTGGAAAATCATTGCAGAGATATTATTATCAATTTAAAAGAAAACGAAAAAAAAACAACCCATAAAAGTTTAGTAATCCAACAAAAACAATGGATAAGTATGTTCATTGATAATGTAATATTGCATGAGGATAATAAATATTTCATGGATTATTTATTTAAAGATGATCAATTCTGCCATACGTTATTTCATCATCGTTTGTTTCATGAATATACCATCGAAGCAGCTTATTTACCAAATTTGGTGAAATTTTGGACTACTTATGTTCCCAGTGAAAAACAGCGAGAGGTCAATTCGATAGAGGAAGAAGAAGAAGCACAAGCGATTAAAGAAGAAGGGGTATCGGATGATAATGTAAGGAAACAAGAAGATGATAGAGAATTGATTGCTGAAAGTAATAAAAAATTAAAATTATTTATATATAATTTAAATAATCAAATGTCTCGTACGTATGGAGGTAAAAGAGAAATTTGTCCAGATACCATTTTAAATATCACAGGAATCACTCCGACCAAAAAAGAGATGAATAAACGATTATCGAATAATTTGAAAATCGCGATTGGTCAGTCAAACATCGGAAAAATGTATCAAACTTTTGTATTTAATCAGATTGGTTCGTTAATTAAGGAAGACATTGAATTGATGTATAAACAAACCACTGGCAAAATTTTTTCGAAAATATACGAAGATACGGAATATTATAAATTGAACAAAAAAAAACCGGAAGATTTTGATAATGATACGTTTATTTATTCTATGACCAAAAAGGAAAATCAAAACAAATTGATTCAATACATTACAAGTGTTCCGGAAAATAAATGTTATGAAATCCTAATTAATTATATTTTGACAAATAAAAGATTGGTGAATAATCGTCTTTTTTTATTTCGAAATTTATTTGAAATGATGACGCCAACCGACATGGATTCTTTTCTTTCCGATATTGAATTTAATTGTCCGATTAAAGGTGGCAGTGGATTATATCGGAAGAAAAAAGGCGGGAATAATACTGGTGCAACAAGTGCAACAGGGGTTGATAATGAGTCTGATACAGGGGCAACAGGGGCAGAAACACCTAGTTCTACAGACACAAAAACAGCCACAAAAACAACAGATACAGATGTTGTAAATAAAAATTCATCCACCACAGACACAGAAGTTAATAAAACATCTACAAGCGAATCAGATGATGAGAACAAAGAGCAAGATGCAGACACAGAGTCCGTTGATGGAATAGAAGAAGCACTAAAAGAAAAAGAAGAAGAAGAAATGGCAGCTAAAGAAGAAGCACAAGATAAAATAAATTCATCCAAAAAAATGTTGAAAAAAGAGCGAAAAGCCGAAAAAAAAGCTAAAAAAAAACCGGAAAACAAACCTTGTTCTGAAACTATGCATAAATTTTTAGATAGAATACAAAACGAAGAAGCTTCGCCTTCACCAATCAATGGTAAAATATTAGAACAAATCATTGACCATACAATCTCAGAAAAGGTCATCGAATCATTATTCCAGATAAATGTAATCAATAAAATAAATATCCATAAACCAGACAGTGAAAATATGGTCAAACGGTTTTTGGTATTGTTATTAAATCCCAATGCATCTACTATCTCAAATCCAAATGAAATTGAGATTGAAAATAAAAGAGTTATGATTGAAGAAATGTTGTCGAGATTATCCAATTACCGAATACGTAAAATCATTCTACTCATTTTCAATCAATTATCGACTTCCCCGATTATGGTAAATACCATTGCAAAGGCAACGTCTCTTTATACGGAACGAATGAAACAATTTTATACCGAATATATTTCAGACTCTGAAGACAAAGAGAAAATGAAAAAAAAAATAACCGAAATGCTTACTGTCATCAAAAATGGGGATGGAGGCGTAGATAAAATTAATATTGTGAATAACAAATGTAATAAAACGTTAAAAACCGGTAGAGGAGGGAAAAAACAGGGAAAACGGAAAACGTATCGTAAAAAGTTTGGTCGCTATAAGTTATAGACCTATAAAATCACCGTTTCCATTTCATCTTCGGGGTTGGAGGGGTTTCGGGTGGATTTTTGATTATTGCCAAAAGGACGAAATCCGGGGGAAATATCAGGCGTTTGGAAAGTAACTTTACGTTCAATTTGCTCAAACCGTTCTTGGCCATAGACCAGTTCCCCCTTAGGTTGATATCGGGAAGTAGGAACAAATTCGGTTTTTTTCTTAGGTTGTTGGACAATACGACCGTTCGGTAGGACATGAGGTTCATAATGTGGGTCTTGACGTTCATTTTGGCCTTTGATGGCATCCGGCATATGTACGATTTTCCCTTGTTCATTCACTTGAATCCCGGTTTTCTTACGCAATTCACTTCGCACATAAGTGGGGACATAGGTTTTCCATGACACGAATATCCATAATTCTGGCACATATTTGACATGGAATCCGTCATTCATTAATTTGGTGGAAAGGTAGGCGATGCATTCGGCGTAATTATACGTGGAAACGCCCCACATCATGAAAGGGACTTGGTAGAAAATATATTGTTCTTTGGGCCGCATACGGCTGGTTGCTTTGATGCGGTCATAGACGCGTCGTAGGATTTTATCAAAAGTGCTTTTTTGTTGTAAATCTTGATTCCGTTTTTTTTCGAAAAGGTCGTCTAAATTGAATTGATAATTGGCTTCTTTTTCATCTACGGACGAGATAAAGGACATTTCTGGGGGTTGTAGGTATATATCCTTATATGACATAAAGATATATTGTGATAGAACCCATATAAACATGTTTTTGGCGCAATGGGTTTCAGGATTTTTATTGGGCTCTGGGGCAACAATTTCGACGGTGGGGGAACCTGAACTGATTCGGATGGAAAAAAGGGTGGAATTGGAGAATCAGGCCAAGATGGAAAAACAACTCGACAAGAAAATGGATGAAAATATGGATAAGGCATGGAAATGTGTTTCTAAAGCCAAGTATCGGCATTTTGTGTTTTCAGGTGGGGCAGCGGGTGGATTATATTTATATGGAGCTTTGCGGATGGCGCATCAACAGGGGCTGTGGGATTATTCGGATGTGAAAACCATATGGGGGACTTCGGCTGGGTCGATATTGGCGGTTTGCCTGGCGCTGAAATACGAATGGTCGGTGTTGGATGATTATTTGATAAAACGGCCATGGAAAGCGGTTTTCAAAATGGATATGATGCGTTTAATGAATGAACGGGGAATGATGGGGAAGGAGGTGATTGAGGGATTGATGATTCCGATATTGGCGGGGAAGGGGCTGAAGGCGGATATTACCATGGAGGATTTTTATTTGGAAACGGGAGTGGAGATGCATATTTTCACGACCGAATTGGATTCACTTGATAATGCATTTTCGTCGGTGGATATTTGCTATAAAACACATCCTACCTGGCGGGTAATTGACGCGGTCTATGCTTCGTCGTGTTTGCCGTTGATTTTCGTGCCGTATGAAATCCGCGAAATGTGTTTGGTGGATGGGGACGAACCGTTTGAGAAGACGCGGATGTTTTTGGATGGGGGGATTTTGGCGTCGTTTCCGTTTCATTATTGTCTTCGAGGGGCGGGAGTAGATGAAACGGAGGTGTTGGGATTTTATTTGAATAAATGGGAAGACGTGACGGTGAAAGAGAAGTTGCAGAATATGAAAAGGGATTTGTTTACTTTTGTGAAGAATTTCGCCAGTTCGGTGTTCAATTTCACGGACCGAACGGGTAGAAAGCCCCCCGTATCGGACAAAGCTTGTTTAATTTCTCTGAAAATGGATATTTTGGACCGTTTTGATATTGCGTTGATTTATTCGGAAGAAAAACGGAGAGAATATATTTCCAATGGTTCGCGAATGTGTTTGGAGAAAATGATTCGGCATGGATATTTGGTTCCAGATTTGGGGGATTTGGTTTCAGAAGGGGTAGTAGAAAATATGGAAGATATCCCCGAAAGAGTGGTAGAAGGGGTCATAGAAGATATCCCAGAAAAGGGGGAAGAAAAGGGGGAAGAAAAGGAGGAAGTAGAAATATAAATACATTTTCACATATTTTCTGAAATCCCCGAGAAAAGAATGGCGACTGAAACTCCCCCCAAAATCCCCACTTCTTTTTTTTCGATTGGACATCGATGTAGTTCGTCCGGAATATTGAAGAATTTGCATTTGAAAACGGAGAGTTATCCTTTTGATTGGATTGTATCCAATTTATCCACCGTCCGTCATTGTATGAAAACGGATTTCGTGGAATTTTTGAATCCCGAAAATTATGCCCGTCAGCAAACTTTCACTGCGAATATATTGGATGCCAGAGTGATACCGATATGTGATGAAACCCCTGAAATCAATACTTTCTATGACCTGAAACTCGAACATTCTCATGTAGGTATCCGGAAAAAGGGAAATACCTATTGGAAAGCATTGGCCATTACACATCATTCTATGTCGGAGAAGGGGGATGTGGAATATTTCCAGCGATGTGTTTCCCGTTTCCGGGAGCGTATGACATCAGGAGTTGCTGAGAAAAAACGATATGTATATATTCATCCATTTGTGGGGGTATATGAATATGATTTTCATAAACATATTGTCCGAAAAGAATGGCAGGAATTTTCCGAATACATGGGTGGAAAAATGGGGGAGGTTCGTGGAATGTTTATTATTCCGGTATTTCTGGATAAAGGGGCGGGGAATCGGGAGATAGTATGGGAGGAATTATTCCGTAGTCAATGGGGGGTGGGATGGAAAGTGGAAATTTCCAATTGGGGGTTCAAGGACGGGGGGGCGACTTTTTCAGGTGAATATGAACAAGAATTGCGGGCTTTCGAGGCGATGATTCGGCGGGAATTCTGGGACGATTTACCTGATAAAAAAATCCGCGAAGATTTGGATTCGGTTTCGTTGGTCTTTTCTGCATGAATGTTATTATTATGTAAATACATAAACTATGTATTTACAACCATATATTTCTGACGCGGTTTTATGCTATTCTCATGAATGGATAACAGTTCAAACATTGAAAAATTCTAAAAATTGGTTCAATGATATTGGATGCCATTCCATCGTTTTTTTATTCTCTCTATCCAATGTGCTAATACATTCTGTATAAATTTTAAAATATACAGAATGTTTATCCAACATTAAATCATAGAATAAATAGGCTTGTCTCATTTGTTCTTGAGTCATTATTTCAATGTATTTTTCTTCAAATAATGTATTGCTAACGTCATCGTCGTTGAAATTATATATTCTTATTCCGTAAATGATACCGTTGTTATATTTTCCCATATTTTAGGTGGATTATAGGAATTATATTATTACAGGAATTTATATTTATATATTTTTTGTTTCATTTCAAAATAATCGGGGAGTTCAGAAAAGGGGCAGTAGATTGATATATTGATATCCGGGGAGAAAACTTCCTCGGAGTTCGAAATGGCGTTGATTGAGGAGACTGCCTCGTTGCCGTAAAAGTCGGCATTTTTCGGCGTATTTTCGTTTCCAAGTGCGTTGGACGATTCGTAGCCAAAAAGTTTTGTCTATTACAAGGTATTCGGGTTCGGTGGGGAAGGAGTCGTGGAAAAGGTGGATGACTTGGACAATTCGTATTTTGGGGAGTTGTGGGAACCGAATATATCTCCAGTTCCAGTCTTCATAGGAAGATTGTAGAAAGTTTTCCAATTTATAGAGGGGATATCGGTAAAAGGTTGTGGGGGAAATTTTATATATCAAATTATGTATATGTGTGTGGGAATGATAGGTTTCATGATAGATAAATGTATAGGCAATTAGGGTTTTGGAATTTGTAATAAGAACGTCGGTTTGTTCGTCGAGTTCGCCTTCCAAGGAACACGGGATACTGTCTTGGTCGTCTTCGTAGTCGCTGGGGTATTCGAAATATTCGGGTTCATGTCCGTCTGGGATACTATCATAGTCGCTGTCTGAATCGGACATATTTCTGGGATTGGTTTGAGGATGATTCGATGAATTGTTCCCCGAAAAAGAGATAAAAAGATTTCAATTTTATATGATGACAAGTCGGGAAGTATTTTGTGAAATAATGTCTGAGAATCAATCTGATGCCCCTAATGTGAAAACGGTGAAAAAGGTCGCGGTGGAATTGGCGCGAGCATATCATTTGGACCAACCGAGATTGGAAATCGGATTAGACGAAGCAGGTCGTGGGCCTTTGTTTGGCCGGTTATTTGTGGGCGGTGTGGTGTTGCCTTTTCGTGGCGGTGTCGGCGGGGAAGGGGCTGTGGATGATTTTCGTTATGATTGGATGAAAGATAGTAAGAAATTCTATAGCCACCAGAAACGTGCAGAGGTCGCCGCGTATATTCGTGAAAACGCGTTGGCCTACCATGTCGCGTTTGTGGAAGCGAGTGAAATCGATGATATTAATATTTTGAACGCGGTGTATAAAGGAATGCATGAATGTGTGCGGGAAATTGCTGGTCAATTACGGGCCAAGGGGTTGGAGTGTGGTGGTGGGTTGTGGAAGGAAAAAGAGGGGATGTTTTTGTTGGTGGATGGGAATCTGTTTGAACCGGTGATGGAATGGAATGGGGCAACCGACCGCTATGAGATTCCTGATTTTATTACCGTGGAAGGGGGTGATAATAAATATTGCAGTATTGCGGCGGCGTCGATTCTGGCGAAAGTGGCGCATGATGAATATATTTTGGGAATGTGTCGTGATTATCCGGAGTTGGAGACGCGTTATGGATTATTGAAAGGTATGGGATATGCTACGAAAGCGCATTTGGAAGGAATTCGGAAACACGGCATCAGTCAATGGCATCGGCGTACCTTTGGGATGAATTGCAGGAATGCCGCTCTCTGTCCTGTTACTCTCGGGGGGGTAGTGGGTTGATTTGATTGGGGGTTTGGTGATGAGAATGGAAAGGAAAAACGTGAGTCAAAAGATTGACGTTTTTTATTTATGGGTTATTCCCGGGGGGTGCTATGTGTTGTACGAAAGGGGTTGTGGAATTTATTTAGTAAGCCACATGATTTTACGCACCAACATATATAAACCGGCTAAACCTACTACGGAATAAATGATGTTACTACGTTTTCCGAATAAATCTTCGACGAAGTTATAGCCTACGAAACCAATGGTAAGCCAGTTCAGAGCTCCGACGATGACGAGGATACATGCGATGAAACACATTGGATGTTCTTTTAATGCTTGATTAGGGGTCATTTTATGGGGTTTGAGAGTTTGAAAGAATAATAAAGGGATATAATTTTAAAAAACATTTTCTATTTCCATTTTGTTCATTTTGTCCATTTTGTCCATTTTGTCCATTTTGTCCATGGTTGTGATAAAACGCCTAAATCTTTTCCGTGTTGGAACGAACAGAATTTGAGGGGAGGGGTCGTGGGAATATTTATTGAATTTTCGGTCTGACTTTCTATATATAACACGATAAAAAAATATGAAAAATAGGACAGAGGATGGAAAAAGCGCGAAGGGAGGGAGGGGCGTTTAAAACTCCGACCATTTATTTTCATTGAATCCATTGATGGTTAATACTTTGGCGGCATTTTCTTTCCAAAATTGTAATTTTTTATTGAATTCTATTTCTTCTGGGGTAAGGGGAGTTGGTTGAGTAATGACGGCTTGGGCGTCTTGCATGGCTTTTTTATCTTTGTCGGAAATGGCGGGTTTGATTCCATAACAATTGACTCCGAAAGTGATATTGGGATTGGGGATATATCCTCCATTAACACCAGGACGACCACATTGATTGGCGGTAGAAGGTTTGGATTGTAATTTCTTCCAAGTATCCTTTTGGGTAGGGAAAAGGGCCATTTGGTCCGCAGACCATCCATAGTTACACCATTCGGCGTCGTCAGTATAAGCTTCTTCTACTTGCTCATAGGTTGCTAATTCGGCACCGTACGCTGCACATACGGCAGGGGCATCACCGTAGGTAAAATGATTTCCGGCGATATTGAAGACTTCCTTTTTATCATTGTTTGGGGAGGTGGTTTGAGGAGGTTGAGTGGTTTGAGAGTTTTGAGAGTTTTGAGAGTTTTGAGAGTTTTGAGTGGCAGATGATTTATCTGTTTCTGATTCTTGGTTATTGGGGATTGGATTTTCAGGATAAGTAATGGGGTTATTTCTATTTATTG
>Ga0209550_10003430_pt1 | contig 15113 bp, 15 predicted proteins | sample LauGreSuBDMM15SN_2_FD_187567 | JGI IMG/M metagenome (GOLD analysis project Ga0209550, IMG submission 187567) | Freshwater lake microbial communities from Lake Michigan, USA - Su13.BD.MM15.SN (SPAdes) (version 5) | ecosystem: Environmental > Aquatic > Freshwater > Lake | place: Lake Michigan...
ATCAGCATCAACGGTTGCGCCGCAAATTCTTCCTGGCATTTGACGCACAAATTCTTTTTTACAAGAGAAAAATCCCAGCAATGGACCGCCAAAATTTAAGCCAACTCCAAGTGAAGAAGCTTCGCCAACAACGATGTCGGCTTGTGAAGGTGCTTCTAATAATCCTAGAGAAACAATTTCATTTACAACCACAATCATCAAAGCGCCAACTTCATTTGCTTTGACTCTAACTTCGTCAAGATTTGGAATATTTCCTTTAAAATCTGGATATTGCACAACTACAGCCGCGCAAGATTGGTCGACTTCTTTAACGCAGCAAAATTCAGCCTCGTTTAAATCAAGCGAAGTTTGCGTAACGGCGATATAATCTGGGTGAATTTCGTTAGCTAAGGCAATTTTTTTGCGTCCTTGTTTAATGCGAAATGCCATTAAGCAGCTTTCAGCCATAGCTGTTGCGCCGTCATACATTGAGGCATTAGCAACTTCCATGCCGCTCAAAAGAGAAATTATGCTTTGAAATTGAAAGATTGTCGCCAGCGTGCCTTGCGAAATTTCTGGTTGATAAGGCGTGTAAGAAGTTAAGTATTCGGCGCGCTGAATAATGTGATCAACCGCAGCTGGAATGTGATGGCGATAGCAACCAGCTCCAAGAAAAAACGGACCAAAATTGGCGGCGCGATTTTTGCTAGCAAGCGCGGTAATAAAATTTTCCACCTCAATTTCGCCTTGATGATTTGGCAAATTCTCGATTGGATTTTTTAATAAAAATTGTGAAGGAACCGAGTCGTAAAGGTCGTTAACACTAGAAACGCCAACTGCTTTTAGCATTTCTGCGCGATCCTTTTCAGTCAAAGCTAAATAACGCATTTTTCGATTTTTAAATTAATTAAGAAGGTTGATTTTAGTGGGCGGAAAACTAGATTTAATTATCTTAATTTCAAGGGTAAAAATTTTCAGTTTGCCAAAAATTAATTATAAAATGACACAAATTTATCTAATTTCTCCGCCAAAAATAGAGTTAAATTCTTTTTCTAAACGCTTGGAGAATGCTTTAAAAACGGGCTTAGTTCCAGTTTTTCAATTGCGACTTAAAGATTATCAAACTAGCGAAATCATTAAAATTGCCGCAGAAATTCAAAAAATTTGCCGCGATAATAATTGCCTATTTCTACTCAATGATTTTTGGCAAATTGCCCTTGATTGCGGCTTTCAGGGCGTGCATTTGGGTGAGGGCGATGGTCTAGTTTCTGCGGTTAGAAAAAAAGCTGATAAAAATTTTGTTATCGGCGTTAGCTGTTATAACTCGCGCCATCTCGCCATTGAAGCGGCAGAAAATGACGCAAACTATGTAGCTTTTGGCGCTTTTTTTCCAACCACCACAAAAGAGGCAAAAACTCAAGCATCGCCCGAAATTTTATCTTGGGCGGGCGAAATTTTAAATCTGCCTTGCGTTGCAATTGGCGGAATCAATGCCAGCAATGCCGCGCAAGTTAAAGAAGCAGATTTTATCGCGGTGATTTCGGCGATTTGGAACGACGCCGAAGGTGAGGTTGCGGCAATTCAAAAGTTGCAGCGCGCTATTTTGTAGAGCGAAAATTATTTCAATTTGACTTTTTTAAAAAAAATTATTGCCAGTTAAGAATAGCTTTGTTTACATCCAAGCTCCAATGCCACTTCGCACCTAAAATTAATTTTGGCTGGAAATTTATAACAATTTAATCCACAAAAATGAAGCAGCTTCCAAATTTTCTCACAACTTTGCGTTTATTTATTATCCCGCTTTTAATTGCCGCTTTTTATATTCCGGGAATGGTTTCCAACATTATCTGCGCCACGCTTTTTGGAATTGCTGCCATCACCGATTATTTTGACGGCTATTTTGCGCGCTCAATGAAAGCGCAATCAAATTTTGGAAAATGCCTCGACCCCATTGCTGACAAGCTTTTGGTGATTGTGGCAATTGTAATGTTAATTCGTTTTAACCCCAATGATAAATATATTTTATTTCCCGGAATAATCATAATTTGCCGCGAAGTTTTAGTTTCGGGCCTGCGCGAGTTTTTGGCGGAAATTCATGTTTCAGTTCCTGTAAGCAAATTGGCAAAATATAAAACTGGCGTGCAAATGTTTGCCATTGGCGGCTTGCTTTTGGGAGAAAACGGCTCTTCCTACGCGCTATATTATTGGTTCAACGGCATTATCGAATTTGATATAAAATTTTTAATCATCAGCGCCATTACAATCGTTGCAAAAATTCTATTCGCACTTGCCGCCTTTTTGACTGTGGTGACAGGCTATGCTTACTTTCGCGTTGGTTTTAAAAATATGTAATCTTATGAGTAGAGCGCCAATTTCAAAAAGTAAAAATTATACTTGGCACCAAATTGGTGATAAGGAAAATCAACCAATTGCTTTTATAGCGCCTTCAAATGCTTGGAGTCAGGAAGTAATAAAAAAAAGAATTGATCTGTTGGTTGCTAAAGGTTTTTGCGTTATATGTCCGCTTTATAAAAGCGATTCAGAAGAATATTTCTTAGTGGATCCGCGAGAAAAACATGAAGAAGTTGAGCGTATGCGGGGTTCGATAACTCCAGCAGTTTCAGAGATTGATGGTGCAAATCAAATTATAGAAGCAATTGAGGCTGGAATTGATATTATGCCTTTAATGGGCGGTGAAAATTTCGAGAAAAAAATTCCTCACATTTTAGAATATTTTGCCAAGCATCCGGAAGGGAAAAATATGGCGGTGAGAATTTTTGGTCTAAGCAACGCAACTTTTGCAAATTATTTGGCTGCGCAAGGTATATGCGACTTTGTTTCTTCGCCTTTTTTATCAGTGATATCCGACTCTGATGATGGAAAAAAAGATTATGATGCAATTGCAGAAGCTTTGTTGAAAGTAATGAAAAGACAGTCGGGAGAGCATGTTAGGGAATTTAAGGTTATGGAAGGAGAAGATGAAGTTCGCAATATTTCAACTAAGCACTATCCACTAAATATAGGTCCACTCATCGAAGCTGCAGAAAAGAAAGTTATAGCAGAAGGCTTTAATCCCACGGGCAATTACTCAATTGAATTTGAAGGATTTATTGAAATTGGGAGTAGAAGAAGAATATTAGATATTGCCTCTATAGTAAGAAATTTTCTTAAAGCTCATAAAGATAATCCGCCGCAATTTATGGTTTGCGGAATTTTTTCTACAAGATTTGACGCGGCGAAAGGTTATAATAAGTTATCTCACGACGAAGAAACTTTGATTGCTTTGTCGGATAATAATATCGAAGCGATTTTTGCCAAAAGATTAGATTTAAAAAAAGATTTGGCTGCGGCGATAACAGATAATACAGAAAGAAGAAAAGTAGAATTTTCTCCAGAATTGACGGCAAAAATCCAAGATCAAGATTACGAGTTAACTAAAGAAGATATTGCTACTGTCATCAAACATGAAAATTTACAAATCAGGCAATTGCACGAAGATTTGAGGGGCGTGGCGCAAGAATATAAAATTCCTTTATTGCTTAGTGCGGATTTTGGTCACGCCGCTAATATGGGAATTGTTCCTTGCGGAGATTATATCTGCGAAGTGAATGAAAAAAATGTCTCAGCTTATTGCGATTTGACTTCGCGTCCAGCAAAAGACCTTCATGCTACAAAAGTTGTGAAAGCCGAAGACAAAGGTAGTCAAGCTGTGGCAAAGGCTTAACTTTGGATTTTTTTACGGCTCTTCAAAATATAAATCAGTAAAATTGCTGCGCAGACAACAAGCGTAATGACGATGATTTTTTGTAAATTATGTTCGATCAATTCTTGATTGCGGCCGATAAAAAATCCTAGAAAAGTTAACACGATATTCCACAGCGTTGAGCCAATTGCGGTATAAGTTAAAAAAAGTTTCATATCCATTTTTGCAATGCCGGCAGGAAGCGAAATAAAGTGGCGAAAGCCCGGCAATAAACGGCCCAAGAAGATGGAAATCGATCCATGATTTTGAAAAAATCCTTCAATTTTGATGATAGTTTCTGCTTTAACAAAAAAATATTTTCCGATTTTAAAAAGCAGCGAGCGCCCAATTGACGAAGCAAGATAATAGCTAAAAACCGCCCCCAAAATATTTCCAAGAACGCCAACAAAAATTATCAGGTAAATATTCATCAAACCTTTTTCTGCGGCAAGACCAGCGGGAATCATAATCAATTCGCTAGGAAGTGGCACCAAAGTGCTTTCCAAAAACATGCCAATAAAAATTCCCAGATAGCCAACTTGATTGATGAAGGCGGCGAGGGTGTTGATAATTGAGTGAATCATTTTTTGTATTTTTTGATATTTGAAAAGTATCTTCGGTATATGTCGCTAAACTGTCATCCAAAGCGAAGCGAAGGATCTCCTTATTTTGCACATAAAACTCACGAGATCCTTCGCTTTACTCAGGATGACAGTTTGTGTGGTTGAGAATTTAGCATATAATTCCCCGCTCGTTACGGTGTGACAGCGCGGCAATATTAAGAAAATTGCGCAATTAGTTTTGCTAAATCTTTTTTATCCTGCCTTTCAACGCGCTTGGCTTCAATAATAGCGCGGATTCTCTGATAAGTATGATTCAAATCATCATTCACCAAAATATAATCATATTCATCATAATGACTAATTTCTGCTTGGGCTTTTTTCATTCTTGCATCGACAACTTCTTTGGAATCTTGCGCGCGTGAGTGTAGGCGGCGCTCCAATTCTTGAAGCGAAGGCGGCAGAATAAAAATTGAAATCACCGAACTTCTATCAAATTCATTTTTAACTTGGCGCGCGCCTTGCCAGTCAATGTCAAAAAGCACACAATTGCCTTTTTTCATTTCATCAATCACGGTTTTTTTTGGCGTGCCATAGTGATTTTCAAAAACTTCAGCGCTTTCTAAAAATTCCGAATTTCTATGCATTTCTAAAAATTCATCTTTCGAAGTGAAAAAATAATGCTGTCCATGAACCTCTTGCGGTCTTTGCGCGCGAGTGGTTGCCGAAATTGAAAGTTTTATCAGAGGATCATTTTGAATAATCATGCGGCAGAGCGTTGATTTGCCTGCGCCGGACGGAGATGAAATGATGATGAGGAAAGGTTGGTGATTGATAAACATAGATCTACAAAAAAAGGGTCCAATCCCTTAACAAAAAAAAGGGTCTAAACCCTTGAGGGGTCAGACCCTATATAACTTTTATTCGCCGTCTTTAATAATAGAAAGATCTGGGGCGTCAGGAGCTTTCATGCCAACCACATGATAACCAGCGTCAACATGCAAAACTTCGCCAGTCACGCCATTTCCAAGGCTTGAAAGCAAGAATACACCAGCGCCACCAACATCTTCTAAAGTAATGTTTCTGCGAAGCGGAGCGTTATATTCGTTCCATTTGAAGATCAGGCGGAAGTCGCCAATTCCGCTTGCCGCAAGGGTTTTAACAGGGCCCGCAGAAATTGCATTAACGCGGATATTATCTTTACCCATATCCATTGATAAATAACGAACCGAAGCCTCAAGAGCCGCTTTGGCAACGCCCATTACATTATAATGTGGCATAACTTTTTCCGCGCCATAATAGCTCAAAGTAATGATGCTTCCGCCGCCAGCTTTTTTCATCAAAGGCTCGGCTTCTTTAGCAACTGCAACTAGTGAGAAAGCGGAAATATTCATAGTGTTGGTGAAATTTCCTGGAGAAGTGTCTAAATATTTTCCGCGTAATTCATCCTTATCAGAATAAGCAATTGCATGAACCAAGAAATCTAATTTGCCCCATCTTTTTTCAAGTTCAGCGAATGCAGCTTTAACTGAAGCGGCGTCGGTAACATCGCAAGGAAGAACGATATCCGATCCAATTGAAGCAGCTAAAGGCTCAACGCGTTTTTGCAAAGCTTCACCTTGATAAGTAAAAGCCAGCTCGGCACCATATTTTTTGCACTCTTCGGCAATGCCCCAAGCAATTGAACGGTTATTGGCAACGCCCATTATTAGGCCTTTTTTTCCAGCAAGAATTGTCATATTTTTGTAGTTTTAAGAGTTAGTATTTTTGTAAAGCCAAGGAGTGACCATGGCATTACTTTTTTCAAATAGGGAAATTTTATTTTCTTTTTCAAGAGTTAAACCAATATCGTCAAGACCCTGAATTAGACAGTGTTTTCTAAATGGATCAACTTCAAAATTGTAAATTTTATTAGCAGCGCGAATTTCTTGTTTTTCAAGATCGATAGTGACGCTGTTATTTTCTTGAGCAGCAAATTCTAATAATTCTTCAACTTGTTTATGAGGCAGAATTATTGGTAGGATTGAGTTCTTAAAGCAATTATTAAAGAAAATATCAGCAAAAGAAGGAGCGATAACGCAGCGAATTCCAAAATCATTTAAAGCCCAAGGAGCGTGTTCGCGGCTTGATCCGCAGCCAAAATTATCCAAAGCAATTAAAGTTTGAGAATTTTTAAAGGCTGGTTTGTTTAAAACGAAGTCGGCAATCTCGCTGCCATCTAGGTTAAAACGCATTTCAAAAAACAAACTTTTGCCAAGACCAGTTCTTTCAATAGTTTTTAAAAACTGTTTTGGAATTATCATATCGGTGTCGATATTGATAAGCGGCAATGCGGCGGCTGTTGATGTTAATTTGGTGAATTTTTCCATTTCAGGTGAAGTTGAATTAATTAGTTAACATTGTCTAAACACCTTAAAAATTACAAGGCATTTTTTACATCTTGCTCAATTTGCTTTTGCAACTCTAAAAGTGAAGAGAATTTTTTTTCCTCGCGCAAAAAATCGTGAAATTCAACGATAATTTTTTGATCGTAAAGATCTTCGCTAAAATTAAAAATATGAGTTTCAAAAATTGGCTCAAAGCTAATATTATTAAATGTTGGTTTAAATCCAAAATTAGTGACTGATTTAAATTTTTGATTTAGCGATGGAATAAAAGTTGAAGTTTTGTAAACGCCAAATTTTGGCTTAATTAAATGAGATTTATACTTTAAATTAGCGGTTGGAAAATTCATTTGGCGCGCCAGTTTTTTGCCGCTAATTACCAAGCCTTCGATGCTAAAATTTTGTCCTAAAATTTTATTAGCTTGCGCGATTTCTCCATTGCTAATTAGGCTGCGAATTAAGGTGGAAGAGCAGGTTTTATCGTCAATTTTAACGGGAGAAATTTCGCTTAAATTAAATTTATAATTTTCCAGCATTTTAAAATTTCCTAGGCGATTTTTGCCAAAAGTAAAATCATAGCCAATCACTAAATCGCTGACATTAAATTTTTTGATGAGAATTTTAGAGACAAAATCATCAGCCGCAATTTCAGCTAATTTGTGGTTGAAGGGCAAAATAATTACATAATCAATTTGCGCTTCGTCAAAAATTCGCAATTTTTGCGCAAGGCTAGTTAAGCGAAAATCGCCATTATTTTTAGTTTGAAAAAATTTTGTAGGATGAGGCTCAAAGGTTAAAACCGCGCTATGAATATTTTTTTCATTGGCAATTTTTTTTACCTTGTTGATTATTTGCATATGCCCCAAATGCAAACCGTCAAAATTGCCAATTGTCATTACAAGCGGCGGCAATTGGCTATTAATTTGATTAAGATTACGAATAATTTTCACAAGTGATGAGAAATTTTTTATACATATTTATCCTAACTTTGGCCTGCAATTTTGCCAATGCCAAGGAATTTAAAAATTATATTTCTACTTTTGACGATGCAAAATATAAAAGCAATTTTGCAAAATTTGATTATGTTGATTTAAACGCCAAGAAGGGCGGAGCTTTGAAATTGGGCGTTGAAGGCGGCTTTAATTCTTTAAATCAATTTATTTTAAAAGGCATTGCGCCAGCAGGAATTTCTTATCTCTACGATTCTTTAACGCAAGATTCTTTAGATGAAATTTCGGTGCGTTATCCATTAATTGCCGAAAGCATTTTTTTAAGCTCTGACAGAAAATCAATTGAGTTTAAGCTTAATAAAAAAGCGCGTTTTCACGATGATACGCCAATTGCGGCCGATGATGTAGTTTTTACTTTTAATAAATTAATTAATGACGGACATCCATCTTATAAAATGATTTTTCGCGATGTTTTAAATGTTGAAAAAATCAATTCTCATCAAGTGCGTTTTAATTTTAAGAGCAATCAAAACCGCGATTTGCCTTTATTGGTGGCGTCATTATCAATTTTGCCAAAACATTATTATGAGAAAATCGATTTTTCTAAAACTACTTTAGAAATTCCTTTAGGCTCTGGACCCTACAAAATCAAGGAATTTAGCGTTAATAAAAATATTGTTTATGAGCGCGTAAAAAATTATTGGGCGAAAGATTTGCCGGTAAATCGCGGAAGATATAATTTTGACGAAATTTCTTACGATTATTATCGCGATAATAATGTTTTAATCGAGGCATTTAAAGGACAAAAATACGATTTGCGCCAAGAAAATGTAGCGCGCAATTGGGCAAATGCTTATAATATTGATGCGGTAAAAAATGGTGAAATTATCAAAAAAGAAATCCGCCATTTTCTGCCGGCGCCAATTCAAACTTTTGTGATGAATTTGCGCCGCGAGAAGTTTCAAGACCTGCACTTGCGCAAAGCCGTGAATTATGCTTTTGAGTTTGAATGGTTGAAGAGCCATATTTTTTATGGATCTTATGAACGCACCAAAAGTTATTTTGAAAATAGCGATTTTAGCTATTCTGATTTTGAAGCTCCAAAGGCAGGCGGCGACGGCTTTAATCGCAAAAATTTATTAATCGCCAAAAAAATTCTCAAAGAAGCTGGCTATAAAATTATCAATCAAAAATTATATAATCCAAAAAACGAAATTGTTGAAATGGAATTTCTTATCGACAGCAAGGCTTTTGAAATGATTATCGCGCCATTTATAAAAAATTTGCGCAAACTGGGAATTCAGGCAAAAATGCGTTTTGTTGAGGAAAATCAATATCAAACACGGGTTAATAATTTTGATTATGATATTATTGTCGCCGTTTTTCCACAAAGCATGATTCCCGGAAATGAGCTGTTTTCCTACTTCCATTCATCACAAAAAAATATTAAGGGCTCGAGAAATTTAATGGGGCTTGATGATAAAATAGTTGACGACTTAGTTGAAAAAATTATAAAAACCAAAAATAAAAAAACTTTGATTGCGCTTTGCAGAAAGCTCGATTTGCATCTTTTGCAAAATTATTATTCTATTTTGCAATGGCATGGCAATAGGCATCGGGTTTTATATCGTGATATTTTTTCATTTCCAAAAATAGAACCAAAATATTCACTAGAGCTTGATAGCTGGTGGATGAAATAACTTTAATTAATTATATATGGCAAGAGCGGCGGTTGAGAGAGATGAAGATTTTCTAAAAAAATTGCGTGCGCGAGATGGCAGGAGAGAACTTCCTTCTAGGATAGAGCAGATTGCATCTTATGAGGAAAGAGTTGTTTTACGTGATGATTGTCGTTCTTCTTTCGAGGATAGGTCTATGGTAATGATGGGTTTGTTAAAAAAAATTTCCAATTCTTTAGAATTTTTTAGTAAAGGAGAAGAAGATGTAAAAGCTAATGCGGTTGCAATTGCTAAATCAGTTAAAGATGCTTTTGTTCGTTTTGGAGTCATGCATTTGTTATTTGAAGATAGGGGTGAAGATGTAGGGCGTGAAGATGGCATTAATGAAATAGCTGCAATTACCCTTCTTGCTTTTAAGGATGAGCCAAATTGTTTTGATTTTGTTAATTTTAATGAAAGGCTTGAAAGCCAAGAGATTGGAATGAGTCATGAAGCTATTTTACGATATACTAGAACACTTGCGCAAATGCAGAAAGCGCATCGAAATAACCAACAAAACCAAAGATAATTATGTTTATACAAACCGAAGAAACTCCAAATCCACAAACGCTAAAATTTGTGGTTGATGATAAAATTGTGTTAGAAAATTCTACCGTCGAATTTAAAAATCAAAAACAGGCGGCAACCAAGTCGCCATTGGCTTTGCAGCTTTTTGAAATTAGTGGAGTTGAGTCGATATTTTTTGGGCGCGATTTTATTACCGTCACTAAATCTGAAAAAGTTGAATGGAGTCAAATTAAATCAGAAATTCTGGCAACAATTATGGATTTTTTTGTCACCGGAAAAGAGGTGATGTTTCAAGTTGCAGCAAGTACTGACGCGGTTGGCGAAGAGGATAGCGAAATTGTTAAACAAATTAAAGAATTAATCGAAATTAAAGTGCGTCCAGCTGTGGCAATGGATGGTGGCGATATTATATTTCATTCTTTTGTTGATGGCGTGGTTTATTTGGTGTTGAAAGGTTCTTGTTCTGGCTGTCCAAGTTCGACAATTACTTTAAAAAACGGCATTGAAAACATGCTTAAACATTACATCCCAGAAGTTGAATTGGTTGAACAAATTGAGGATTAATCATGCTGGAAAAAGATTTTTATCAACTTTGCGAAAATGAATTATCAAAGCTTTTTGACGAATTAGAAAAATTTGATGTAAATTCAGATTTTGACATTGATTGCGCCGATGGCATTTTGAAAATCACTTTGCAAGATGGCAAAACTTATGTCATTAATCGTAATTCCGGAAATCAAAAAATTTGGTATTCTTCGCCCTTTAGCGGCGCGGATTATTTTGCTTTTAACGCAGAAAAAAAAGCTTGGGAAAATGACAAAAATCAAGAATTATCTATTAAACTTTTTTCTGAAATAAAATCTAATTTAAACTAAAAATGACAAAAAATATTTTACTTATTGAAGGCGACGGCATTGGATTGGAAGTGGTTGGTCAAACCAAAAGAATCATCGAATTTTTCAATAAAAATAGTGATAAAAAATTTGAATTTGAAAATGCTTTGCTGGGCGGCGTGGCTTATGACAAAACTGGAACGCCTTTTCCCGCTGAAACTTTAGAGCTTGCAAAAAAATCTGATGCAATTTTGCTTGGCGCGGTTGGCGGACCTAAATGGGAATCGCTTGAATATAAACATCGCCCCGAGCGCGGACTTTTGGGCATTCGCAAAGAATTAGAATTATTTGCCAATCTTCGTCCAGCAAAAGTTTTTAATGCGCTTGCAGATAGTTCAACTTTAAAACATGAAATTGTTGCCGGCCTTGATATTATGATTGTGCGCGAATTAACGGGAGATTTATATTTTGGCGAGCCGCGCTATGTAAAAACTTTAGCAGACGGCACGCGTCAAGGTGTCAACACTATGACTTATAATTCAAAAGAAGTAGAAAGAATTGCGCGCGTAGCTTTTGATTTGGCAAAAATTCGCAATAAAAAACTATGCTCAATTGATAAGGCAAATGTTATCGAAACTACAGAAATGTGGCGCGAAGTTGTTAGTGAAATTGGTGCAAAAGAATATCCAGAAATTCAACTTTCGCATATGTATGTTGATAATGCTTCGATGCAATTGGTGCGCGCGCCTAAGCAGTTTGATGTGATGTTAACTGGCAATATGTTTGGCGATATTTTATCCGACACCGCGTCAATGCTTACTGGCTCGCTTGGAATGTTGCCTTCGGCGTCGCTTGGTGCTAAGCGCGAGGGCGGAAAGCAATATGCTCTTTATGAACCAGTTCACGGCTCGGCTCCTGATATTGCGGGAAAAAATATTGCTAATCCATTGGCAACAATTTTAAGTTTATCAATGATGATGCGCTATTCATTTGGCTATCAAAATGAAGCAAATCTAATTGAAAAAGCGGTGGAAAATGTTTTGAATAAAGGCGTTAGAACCGCCGATATTGCTAAGGCGGGCGAAGAAAAAATTTCCTGCTCACAAATGGGTGATGCGGTTATTTTAGAGCTGCAAAATTTGTTAAAATAAATTTTTGAAATGAGAATATTTGCGATAATTTTTTTATTATTATTTTCTCATAAAACTCTTCTAGCCCTTGATTTATCTCGCCAAACCAGCTTTGATGAACGCGATGTTTGTGAAGGAAAAAACAATGCTATTTGGCGAGAATTTGGCAATTCGTGCGGCGATGGCTGCGAAATGCAATTTGATGAATTTAAAATTTGTGATACCTCGCTGGCAATAAGCTGCGACTGCGGCGAGAAAAGATGTTGGAATGGAAAATCTTGCGTAATGAATTCAGTTTACAAAAAAATTTACGATAAAAAAGCAAAAGAACGCCAAGAAAAAATCGCCAAGGAAAAAGAATCTAGAAGTAAAGATTTTCAAGCGCAGCGCCAAGAAATTTTAAAGAAACTAATTACCGAAAATCAGACGCGAGCAATGAGCTCGGACATTGAAGGCGCCGCCAATAATTATATCGACGCTTATAAAGGCAGTTTGGAAGATATTAAAAATAGTCAAATTGTGCAAGATGCCGGTAGAGTTGTTGCAAATGGCAATCAAAATTTACAAAATGCGGTAAATAGTTTTGATGATAAACCCGTTCCAAGCGCGCCACCAATAGAAATTGACAGCAGCAATGCTAAAGTGCCGCCGGCATTTTTAGAGCAGGAAAAATTAAAGCAAAATGGTGAAAATGCTGTTAATGCAGATGGCACAAAATCTGCTGCGACAGGCTCTAATGGCGGAGCTTTGGCGCTTCCTATAATTCCAATTCCAAAATAAATTTTACAATAAAATGGTTGCAAGCGATAGATTTTATCTACTTATATTTAGAATTTTTGGCCGCTTATTTGGGCTGGCTTTGGTTGGCATCGCCTTAATTTACGCGCTTTCTTTAGTAAGTTATAATTCTTTGGATAGTTCGTTTAACACGGTTTCAACTGAAGAATATACGCATAATTGGGTAGGAAATTTTGGCGCTTATGTTGCGGATCTTTCTTTTCAATTAATTGGGTTTTCGTCATTTTTATTGGTGTTAATTATTTTTAGCACTGGGCTTAAAATGAGCGGTCGCGAAGGCGTTAATCATTTGGCGATAAAGGTTATTTTAACTCCTTTTTGTCTTTTGTGTTTTTCGATATTTTTTGCATTTTTGCCGCAACCAAAATGGTGGGAAATTAACTCGCTTGGCGGTTATGATGGTGCGTTTATTTTAAATCATATTCATGCTATTCCGCCTTTTATTACGGTGTTTTGCGCGCTTATTTTGGGCTTGGTTGCGCTATCAATAATCATAGAATTATCAATTGCCGACTGGATTTATTTTTTCCGCTATAGCTTTGTTAGTGCAAAATTTTTATTTGAAAAAATCGCCGGTTTTGTGAGGGAAAAAGATTTAGTTAAAATGCCAAATATCTCTTTAAGAAAAAGAGCGCAAGAAGTTGAAGAGGATGAATTGGAAGATGAAAAAGAGCCTGAAGAAGAAGTTGAGGAAGAAGAGCTAGCGCCTGCGGTGGATGAAGAGGAAGATCGCGAGCAATTAAAAAAACAGCTAAAGCAAAGCAAAACTAAAAAGCCAAATCGCGCTAAAAAATCGAATTATCAATTGCCGACTACAGATCTTTTAACTGATCGCAGCAACGAAAATAAGGATAAAAAAATCAGCAAGGATTATATCGAAGAGCAATCGCAAAGCCTATTGCAAGTGCTGCAAGATTTTGGCGTGCAAGGAACCTCAATTGGCGCTAAAGTTGGTCCCGTGGTCACGCTGCATGAATTTGAGCCAATTGCAGGAACAAAAGCTTCGCGCGTAATTGGACTTTCTGATGATATTGCGCGCTCGATGAGTGCAGTTTCGGCGCGTATTGCCGTGGTTTTGGGCAAAACTTCAATTGGCATTGAATTGCCTAATCAAAAGCGCGAAATGATTTTTCTGCGCGAAATGCTTGAAAGTAAAGAATATAAAAATTCACAAAATTCTCTGCCAATGATTTTAGGCAAGGATATCGCTGGCGAAATGGTGATTGCTGATCTCGCCAAAATGCCGCATTTATTGATTGCGGGAACCACTGGTTCAGGAAAATCTGTGGGGCTAAATGTGATGATTTTGTCGCTGCTTTATCGCCTGCGCCCTGATGAGTGTAAGTTTATCATGATTGATCCAAAAATGTTGGAGCTGTCAATTTACGATGGTATTCCGCATTTATTATCTCCCGTTGTCACCGAGCCAGGAAAGGCTGTGATTGCTTTGAAATGGGTGGTTGCCGAGATGGAAGAGCGTTATCGCCTAATGTCAAATTTTGCGGTGCGAAACATCGCCGGCTATAATGAAAAAGCCGAAAAAGCTATTATTACTGGCGAAAAATTTGCCCGCAAAGTGCAGACAGGCTTTGACCCTACAACAGGAAAAGCCATTATCGAAGAAATTGAATTTGAGCCAAAAAAATTGCCATTCATCGTGGTAATTGTTGATGAAATGGCTGATTTAATGTTGGTGGCAGGCAAGGAAATTGAAAACTCAATTCAGCGCCTCGCACAAATGGCTAGGGCGGCGGGAATCCATATTATTATGGCAACGCAGCGTCCATCAGTTGATGTGATTACGGGTGTAATTAAAGCCAATTTTCCAACGCGAATTTCTTTCCAAGTGACTTCGAGAATTGACAGTAGAACAATTTTGGGAGTGCAAGGCGCCGAGCAGCTTTTGGGGCAGGGCGATATGATTTATATGTCGGGCGGCAGTAAATTGATGCGCACTCATGGTCCATTTTGCTCGGATACTGAAATTGAAAATGTGGTTAATTTTATCAAAAGCCAAGATGCTAGCGAGTTTGAAGAGGAGGAGGCGATTTCTTTTGATGTGCCAATTCCAACTATAAATCCAAATGGCGGCGGCTCGTCTGATGATTCAGAAGGCGGCAGCGGCAGTGATGAAGATTTATATAACAAAGCTGTTATGATAGTTCGCCGCGATAAAAAGGCCTCAATTAGCTATGTGCAAAGACAGCTCCGCATTGGCTATAACCGCGCCGCAACCTTGATTGAGAAGATGGAAGAAAATGGCGTAGTGACCGCGCCAAATATTTCTGGTAAAAGAGAAGTTGTTGAGGAGTAGTATTTTGGTTTAATGAGCGAATTTGAATGCAGGCTCTAATACCATTTTAACCTCAAAATACTCACTTTATGCTTCATATTTTTGGTCTAAAATTTAAAAGAAAAACCTTTTGTATATCCTGATACAGGCGGTTTTTCTTTTAAATTTTATCCTCAAAAATATTTTGCCTAAAGTGAG
>Ga0209550_10003431_pt1 | contig 15110 bp, 16 predicted proteins | sample LauGreSuBDMM15SN_2_FD_187567 | JGI IMG/M metagenome (GOLD analysis project Ga0209550, IMG submission 187567) | Freshwater lake microbial communities from Lake Michigan, USA - Su13.BD.MM15.SN (SPAdes) (version 5) | ecosystem: Environmental > Aquatic > Freshwater > Lake | place: Lake Michigan...
CCCTCGGGCGAGACGATGATGACCAAGAGCCTGCGCTCAGACAAACGCATGAACTCGATGTGGCGAAACACCGAGCTGCGCTTGGGCGACATGACCACGCCCACAAAGTGCGACAAGCTCGACAGCATGTGCGCGGCGTTGCTCAACACTTTTTGCGGCTGGTCGGGCGCCAGGGTTTGCTGGGCCACCAGGGCTTCGAGTGAGCCGGGAGCGCGCCCGGTGGTCAGCATGGTGTCTACAAACAAGCGATAACCCCTGGCCGTGGGAATGCGGCCGGCCGAGGTGTGGGGGCTGACGATCAGACCCAGTTCCTCCAAGTCGCTCATCACATTGCGAATGGTGGCGGGCGAGAGCTCCAGGCCCGAGGCTTTGGACAATGTGCGCGAGCCCACGGGTTGGCCGTCGGCGATGTAGCGCTCGACCAGGGCTTTGAGCAAAAGTTTGGCGCGGTCGTCCATGGTGGACTGATTCTAAGGACACCCACCCGTGTGATGTAATTTGTCAATGAAATCTCATTTCAGGCATGTGGCACTCATAGGCAAATACCATGCGCTGGGCTCGCGTTCAGCGCTGGAGGACATCGCCCAATTCCTGCATCGCCAGGGCTGCGAGGTGAGCTTGGAGACCGAAACGGCCAACAACACCGGCCTGCTTGGCTACCCCGCCTTGAGCGTGAGCCAAATTGGTGCGCAGTGCGACTTGGGGTTGGTGGTGGGTGGCGACGGCACCATGCTGGGGATAGGCCGGCAGCTGGCGCAGCACGGCGTACCGCTGATTGGCATCAACCAGGGGCGGCTGGGCTTCATCACCGACATTCCCTTTGACGGCTTTCAAGCCACGCTGGGCCCTATGTTGCAGGGCATGTACGACGCAGAAGACCGCACCATGATGCAGGCCCGCGTGGTGCGCGACGGCCACTGCGTGTACTCGGCCACGGCGCTCAATGACGTGGTGGTCAACCGCGGGGCCACGGCGGGCATGGTGGAGCTGCGGGTGGAGGTGGACGGCCGCTTTGTGGCCAACCAGCGGGCAGACGGGCTGATCATTGCCACACCCACGGGCTCGACGGCCTACGCCTTGTCGGCAGGTGGCCCGCTCATGCACCCCTCGATTGCAGGCTGGTTGCTGGTGCCGATTGCCCCGCACACCTTGAGCAACCGGCCCATTGTGCTGCCCGACCGGGGCGAGGTGGCCATTGAGGTGGTGGCCGGGCGCGATGCCAGCGCCAACTTTGACATGCAGTCCCTGGCCACCTTGCTGCACGGCGACCGCATTGTGGTGACCCGCTCTGAGCACCAGGCGCGCTTTTTGCACCCCCAGCGCTGGAGCTATTTCGACACGCTGCGCAAAAAAATGCACTGGAACGAAGGCGGCGTCTGAGAAGCTGTCACACAGGACAGTTACGATTTTGCACATTACCCTCGGCATAGCCAGCATCGCTTAAGCCATGAGCCTCAAAAGCATATACCTCAGGGATTTCGTCATCGTCGAAGAACTCGAACTCGACCTGAGCGCGGGCTTTACCGTGCTCACGGGCGAGACCGGGGCGGGCAAGTCCATCTTGATCGACGCGCTGCAACTGGCGCTGGGGGCACGCGCTGATGCGGCGGTGGTGCGCGAGGGCGCTCAACGCTGCGAGATCAGCGCGAGCTTCGACGCCTCCCCTGCCCTGAAAACCTGGCTGGACCAAGCCGGGCTGGACGCGGGAGATGAGCTGCTGCTCAAGCGCACCATTGATGCGCATGGCAAAAGCCGGGCTTGGATCAACGGCAGCCCCGCCACCGTCACGCAGCTGCGCGAGCTCGGCGACCAACTGGTGGACATCCACGGCCAACACGCCTGGCAAAGCCTGACCCGCCCCGAGGCGGTGCGCGGCTTGCTCGATGCCTACGCCGGGTTGAGCACGGCCACACTGAACGCGCACTGGACGCGCTGGCGCGAAGCAGGCAAGGCCCTGGCGCAGGCCCACCTGGCCCAGGACAGCTTGGCGCGCGAGCAAGAGCGACTGGCCTGGCAAATCGGCGAGCTCGACAAACTCGCGCCCGGCGATGAGGAATGGGCCGAGCTCAACAGCCAGCACAGCCGCCTGTCCAACGCCCAAGCCCTGCGCGACGCGGTGCACACCGCCGTGGAGGCCTTGCAAGACGCCGACGACAACGCCTGCAGCCTGATCAGCCGCGCCATCCAGGCGCTGCAGCCGCAGTCCAGCATTGAGCCGCGCTTTGCCGGCTTGGTGGACGAGCTCTCCAGCGCCCTGGCGCTGGCCGAAGACGCCGTGCACTCGCTTCACTCCTATGCCCGCCACGCCGAACTCGAGCCGCAGCGCCTGCAAGAGCTCGATGCGCGCTTGGGCCAATGGGTGAGCCTGGCCAGGCGCTACAAGCGCAGCCCTGCCGACTTGCCTGCGCTGCTGAGCGGCTGGAAGGCCGAACTGCAACAACTCGATGCTGCAGCTGACTTGGCCGCACTGGAAAAAACCGAGGCCAGCGCGCGCAGTGCCTTCATGACCGAGGCCCAAGCCCTGAGCAAGGCCAGAAGCAAAGCCGCCCCGGCCCTGGCCAAAGCCATCACCCAGGCCATGCAAGGCCTGGGCATGCAAGGCGGGCAGTTTGAAGTGAAGTTGGACAAGCTGGACGAGCCCCAACAGCACGGCCTGGAGCTGGTGCAGTTTTTGGTGGCAGGCCACCCTGGCGCCACGCCCCGGCCTGTGGGCAAGGTGGCCTCGGGGGGCGAGCTTTCCCGCATGGCGCTGGCCATTGCCGTGACCACCAGCCAGCTGGGCACGGCCCAAACCCTGATTTTTGACGAGGTCGACTCTGGCGTGGGCGGCGCCGTGGCCGAGACCGTGGGCCGCCTCATGAAGCAGCTGGGCCAAGACCGCCAAGTCATGGCCGTGACCCACCTGCCCCAGGTGGCGGCTTGCGCAGACCAGCATTGGGTGGTGGCCAAGCACACCCAAGGCGGGCGCACCACCAGCGGCGTGCATGCGGTCGAGGGCGAGCAGCGCGTGGCCGAAGTGGCCCGCATGTTGGGCGGCGAGCGCCTGTCCAGCACCACGCTGGCCCATGCCAAGGAGATGTTGGGACCATGAACACCAAGCCGCCCACCGCCATGGACATGGTGCTGATCACGGGCATGTCGGGCTCTGGCAAGTCCGTGGCCCTGCATGCGCTGGAAGACGCCGGTTACTACTGCGTGGACAACCTGCCCCCGGAGTTGCTGAGCAGCTTTGTGGCGCTGGAGCAGCGCCATGGCGCCAAAAAAGTGGGCATTGCCATGGACGTGCGCAGCGCGTCTTCATTACCTTTGGTGCCCCAGCAACTGCGTGAGTTGCGCGAGCAAGGCATCTCGGTCACGCCCATTTTTCTTGATTCCAGCACCGAGACCTTGGTGCGGCGCTTTTCTGAAACCCGGCGCTTGCACCCGCTGACCCGCATGGAGCTGTCGGACCAGCACCGCGCCTTGGTCGACGCCATTGAGCTCGAGCGCGAGCTGCTGGGCGAGTTGCGCGAGCAGGCCCATGTGCTGGATTCGAGCATGATCCGGCCGGCGCAATTGCAGGCCAGCGTCAAAGCCTTGATAGCCGCGCCCAACGACCAGCTCACGCTGGTGTTTGAATCATTTGCTTTCAAACGCGGCGTGCCCATGAACGCCGACTACGTGTTCGACGTGCGCATGCTGCCCAACCCCCATTACCAGCCCGAGTTGAAGTCGCTGACCGGCCGCGACGAGCCTGTGGCCGCCTACCTGCGGGGCAGCGCTGAAGTGGCCGACATGTTGGCGGGCATTGAGGGTTTTATCAACCGCTGGCTGGGCGCCCTGGCCCGTGATCACCGCAGCTACGTGACCGTGGCCATAGGTTGCACGGGCGGGCAGCACCGCTCGGTGTACTTGGTCGAGGCGCTGGCCCAGGCTTTCAGCGCGAGCTGGCCCACGCTCAAAAGACACCGGGAACTGGATGCCTTGAACCCCAAAGTCTGAGCCTCAAGCGCTCAAGAGCAGCTTGCGCACCGGCGCGGGCAAGCCAGCTGCCACCCATTTGGGTTGGCTGAACCATTGCCCCCCCTCAGACAGGTCAGCCGCCTGCGGCCAAGGCAAGCGCACGGGGTGCAGGTGCAAGTCGCGGTGCGTGAGCACATGCAAAAAAGGCTGCAGCACTTGGGCTTTTTTAAGTTGCCCCGGCGTCAAGCGCTGCGCCAGCGCCTCTTCGTTGTCAAACACCGGCAGGCAATATAGCCCACCCCAAATGCCTTGGTCTGGCCTGCGTTCTAGCCACACACTGCCGTCTGCCCGCTGGGCCCAAAGCAGCCACAGGCTGTGGCTGGAGCGTTTGATGCGGCGGCTTTTGACCGGGTAGCGCTCGGGCTGGCCCTGGGCGCGGGCCGCGCACAAGGCGTTCATGGGACACAGCAGGCACTGCGGCTTTTTTTGCTGGCACACGGTGGCGCCCAAATCCATGATGCCCTGGGTGTAAGCGGGCATGTCCTGGCCCTGCGCGGGAAGCAGCTCCTGCGCCAAAGCCAGCAGCTCTTTTTCAGCGGCGCTGCGGGACAGGTCGTCCTCAAAGCCCAGCACCCGCGTGAGCACGCGTTTGACGTTGCCGTCCAAAATGGCGGCGCGCTCGTCAAAGCAAAACGAGGCCACCGCCGCAGCGGTCGAAGGGCCAATGCCGGGCAAACTCGCCAGCCCTTGAGCGCTGCGGGGAAACTCGCCGCCATGGTCGCTGACCACCGCCTGCGCGCAGCGGTGCAGGTTGCGCGCACGGCTGTAGTAGCCCAGGCCGCTCCACAGGCCCAGCACCTCGTCGGGGTGGGCGGCCGCCAAATCTGCCACGCTGGGAAAGCGCTCTAAAAAGCGCGCGTAGTAGCCCAGCACGGTGCTGACCTGGGTTTGCTGCAGCATGATTTCAGACAGCCACACGCGGTAGGGGTCGCGCGTGTGCTGCCAGGGCAACTGGCTGCGGCCGTGCGAGCGCTGCCACTGCACCAGGCGCGGGGCAAATTCCAGCACCAAGCCGGGGTTGGCGGCCTTTAAAACGTCTGGCATTGCGGGCAGTAATAGGTCGAGCGCTGTTGCTGCACCATGCGCTTGATGGGTGTCTCGCACAACCGGCAAGGCAGGCCGGCCCGGTCGTAGACCTGGGCACTCAGCTGAAAGTGGCCGCTTTCCCCCAAGGCGTTGGAAAAATCCCGCAGGGTGCTGCCGCCCTGGTGCACCGCCTCGGCCAACACCTGCCGGATGGCCGCGTGCAATTTGGCCGCGCGCGCCCGGCTGATCAGGTGGGCGCGCAAGGTGGGCCGAATGCCGGCCATGAACAAGGCCTCTGATGCATAAATATTGCCCACGCCCACCACCACCTCCCCCGCCAGCAGCACTTGCTTGATGGCCGTGTGTCGGGCTTTGAGCTCACGCTGAAAATCCGCCAGCACAAAGTCCTCGCCCAGAGGTTCTACGCCCAGGCGCGAGAGCAGCTTGAGCGCCACTGCATCGGCCTGGTGCTCGGCGTACACCACGGCGCCAAAACGGCGAGGATCGTTCAGGCGCAAGTTGCCCAGGCTGGTCTGCAGCTCAAAGTGGTCGTGCTTGCCCGCAGGCGGCAAGTAGCGGTCAAACACCACGCTGCCCGACATGCCCAGGTGCATCAGCAGCAGGCCCTGGGGCTCAAGGTCAATCAACAGGTACTTGCCGCGCCTGCGCACCGACTGCACCTGCCGGCCCACCAGGCTGTCCGGCGGGCAGCCCAGCGGCCAGCGCAAGGGCTTGCCCAGGCTCACGCCCAGCACCTGGGCGCCGGCGATGCGGTCGGCAAAACTGAGTCGGGTGACTTCGACTTCGGGGAGTTCAGGCATTTAAATGAAAATAAGAAGGCTTTTAAAAAAAGGCACCTGCGCCAGGGTGGGTCAAGCCGGACGCAGACCCGTGGGGAAAAACCATCCATTATCATGAGCCAATGAAGAAATCGCTGATCTGCGCCTTGCTCGGTTGGGGACTGTGCACGCCTGTGCTTTGGGCACAGAATTCAGCGCCGCTGACAACCAAAGAAGCCCGTGCCAACGCCTCATCGAGCGCGCAGCTTTTTTACCAGCTCTTGGTCGCAGAAATGAGCGCCGCCAACGGTGACGTGGGCTCGGCCGTGAGCTTGCTGCTAGACGCGGCCCGCAAGAGCGGCAATGCCCAGATTTACAAGCGGGCCACCGACCTGGCCCTGAGCGCCCGCGCCGGCGAAAACGCGCTCCAAGTGGCGCGCAGCTGGCGTCAAGCCCTGCCCCGCTCGGCTGAAGCGACTCGTTATGTGCTGCAGATTTTGCTGGCCCTGAACCGCTTGGGCGAGGCCCAGGAGCCCTTGAAGACCTTGCTTGAATTGACGCCCGAGATAGAGCGAGGCGGCCTGCTGGGCTCATTGCCTTCACTGTTTAGCCGAGCCAGCGATAAAAAACTTGCCGCCCAAGTGATGGAGCAAGCGCTTGTCAACGCACTGGCCGATGCCAAAACCGCCGCTTCGGCCTGGACCAGCGTGGCGCAAATGCGCGCGGGCGCCTCCGACTTCCCCGCCGCACTTGACGCCATTGGGCGCGCGCAAGCAGTCAATGCCCAACACGTGCCCGCCGCGCTGACGGCTGTTGACCTGATGGACAAAAACCGTCCCCAGGCCGAGCAACGCGTTAAAAAATACCTGGACAGCACCGCCGCACCCGCCCCCCAGGTGCGCCTGGCCTATGCCCGCAGCCTGATGGATTTGCAGCGCCTGCGCGACGCGCAATCGCAGCTGGAACAGCTGACCCGCGAGCGGGCCGACCTGGCCGAAGGCTGGCTGCTGCTGGGCTCTTTGCAGCTGGACATGCCTGGCCAGGCCCAGGCCGAGGCATCACTCCAGCGTTTTTTGGAGCTGAGCCCGCCGCAAGCGGCCAACCAACGTGGCCGGGCCCAGGCGCACCTGATGCTCGCGCAATTGGCTGAAAAAAAGGGCGACCTCGCCGGTGCTGAACGTTGGTTGGCCATGGTGGGCAGCAGCGAACTGGCGGTGCAAACCCAAAGCCGGCGTGCGGCACTCTTGGCCCGCCAAGGCAAGATGAACGAGGCCCGCGAGTTGATTCGCACGCTGCCCGTGCGCGAGCCAGGTGACGCCCGCACCAAGCTGCTGGCAGAAGCGAACTTGCTGCGCGAATTCAAGCAGTACGCGGCCGCTTACGACCTGCTGACTCCTGCGCTGGCCGCCGCGCCCGACGATGTGGACCTGGCCTATGAGCAGGCCATGCTGGCTGAAAAAATGAACCGCTTGGACGACATGGAGCGGCTGCTCAGGCGCGTGATTCAGGCCAAGCCCGACTACCACGCCGCTTACAACGCCCTGGGCTACTCCCTGGCCGACCGCGGCCTGCGCCTGCCCGAGGCCAAGCAACTGATCCAAAAGGCCTTGGAATTTGCACCTGCGGACCCTTTCATTCAAGACAGCTTGGCCTGGGTGGAATTTCGCCTGGGCAACCGCCAAGAAGCCTTGCGGGTGATAGAGATCGCCTACAAAGCCAGGCCAGACGCCGAAATTGCCGCGCATTTTGGGGAAATTTTGTGGAGCCTGGGCCAGCGCGAGCGGGCGCAGCTGATCTGGCGCGAAGGGCTGCAACTCAACGCCGAGAACGACACCCTGCTGGAAACCCTTAAGCGCTTGCAGGTCAAGCTTTGAGCCCTTTGGTCATGAATGCCATGCGCATGCCACGCCGCAATCTGCTGCTGGGCGGCACCGGTGCGGCACTCCTGCTTATGGGCTGCGCGCCACTCAGACCACCAGGGCCCAGGCCGCCTGATCTCTGGAGCGGCAGGCTGAGTTTGTCGGTGCGCAGCGAGCCTGCGCAATCCTTTTCGGCTGGTTTTGAGCTCAGTGGTCGCCCCGAAGCGGGCGAGTTGCTGCTGAGTACCCCCCTGGGCACCACCTTGGCCCAGGCCCGCTGGAGCCCCGGCCAGGCTTTGTTGGTCTCAGGCGCGCAAAAGCGACGCTTTAACTCCATTGATGAACTCTTGCGCGAGCTCACGGGCACCAGTTTGCCGCTGGCAGCGCTTTTTGATTGGCTGCGCGGCATCCCCACTCAGGCGCAGGGCTGGGAAGCGGATCTTGCCCACAGTGCGAACGGCCGTCTGGTCGCCCGCCGCTCAAGCCCGGCGCCTCTGGTGGAGTTGCGGCTTTTGCTGGACCTCTGAGGCCGGAATTTTACTTCGGTTTTTTGCAAGCACGCTTTGCCATGAAAGCCCTCTACGACGTGCTGGCACCGGCCAAGCTCAACCTTTTTTTGCACATCACCGGCCGCCGCGCCGACGGCTATCATCTGCTGCAGTCGGTCTTCATGCTGATCGACTGGTGCGACAGGCTGCACTTTGAATTGCGCAGTGACGGCATCATCAGCCGCTCCGACACCAGCGCCCAACCGCTGCCCGCCGACGACCTGTGCGTGCGTGCCGCGCGTGCCTTGCAAGCGGCCACGGGCACGCGCTTGGGCGCTCACATTCACTTGGAAAAGCACATTCCCGCTCAGGCGGGCATGGGCGGCGGCTCGTCTGATGCGGCCAGCTGCTTGTTGGCCCTGCAGCGCCTGTGGGGCGTGCGGCTGCCCGCGGGAGAGCTTGGGGCTCTGGCGCTGAGCTTGGGCGCCGATGTGCCTTTTTTCCTTTTTGGCAGCCACGCCTGGGTGGAGGGGGTGGGCGAACAGCTCAGCCCCATCGCTTTGCCGGCAGCCCGCTTTTGGGTCATCAAGCCGGCCAGTGGCTTGTCCACGCCGTCAATATTTGGCTCGTCGAGCCTCAAGCGAGATTCTGAAGCTGCTACAATGATCGGCTTTGCTGCACACAGTTCTGACCAAATTTTTAAATTTGGCCGCAACGATTTGCAGCCGGTGGCCCAACAGCTTTGCCCGGACATCAGCCAAGCGCTTGAATGCTTGTCTGCCCAGGGTTTGCAAGGGCGAATGACCGGCTCAGGCAGCGCGGTGTTTGCGTGCATTCCTGCGGATTTTTCCGCAGTGATTGAGACCAACGCCTGCTTTCCCGGCTTGCCGGACCAGTGGCAGGCCAGACCGTGCAGCAACCTGGAAAAGCATCCATTGGCGGGTTGGTAAAATCATCCATAGGGTCTCTAGGCGATGAAATAAAGGGTCGCCCGTCGCTTTCGGCGGGTGTCCTGTGTAGGGGAGTAGCCAAGTTGGTCAAGGCACCGGATTTTGATTCCGGCATGCGAGGGTTCGAGTCCTTCCTCCCCTGCCAAAGCCACAACGGCCTTTGCCGCGAGCGCAGCCATGCAACGCACGGGCAAAGGCCTTTTGTCGAGTCATCATTGAGTTTTACCTCGCCCAGACATGCAAGCTCCTCAACCTGATTTCCTGGTGTTCACTGGCAATGCCAATCCGAGCCTGGGTCTGGAAATTGCCACCCACCTGGGCTCCACCTTGGGTTCGGCCCAAGTCGGCCGCTTTTCAGACGGCGAGGTCACCGTCGAAATTCAGCAGAACGTGCGCGCCCGCGACGTGTTTGTGGTGCAGTCCACCTGCGCGCCGACCAACGACAACCTGATGGAGTTGCTGATCATGGTGGACGCGCTCAAGCGCGCGTCGGCCGAGCGCATTTCAGCTGTCATCCCCTACTTTGGTTATGCCCGCCAAGACCGGCGCCCGCGCTCAGCGCGCGTGCCCATCACGGCCAAGGTGGTGGCCAATATGCTGCAGGCAGTGGGCGTTTCACGCGTGCTGACCATGGACTTGCATGCCGACCAAATCCAGGGCTTTTTTGACATCCCGGTGGACAACATTTACGCCTCACCCGTGCTCTTGGGCGATTTGCGGCTCAAGAATTACAACGATCTGATTGTGGTCAGCCCCGACGTGGGCGGCGTGGTCAGAGCACGGGCGCTGGCCAAGCAGCTGGGCTGCGACATGGCCATCATTGACAAACGCCGGCCCAAGGCCAATGTGTCTGAAGTGATGCATGTGATTGGCGACATTGAGGGCCGCAACTGCGTGATCATGGACGACATGATCGACACCGCAGGCACCCTGGTCAAAGCCGCTGAGGTGCTCAAAGAGCGCGGGGCCAAAAAGGTCTACGCCTACTGCACACACCCGGTGTTTTCGGGTCCGGCCATTGAGCGCTTGTCCAAGGGCGAGGCCCTGGACGAAATTGTCATCACCAACACCATTCCGCTGAACGCCACTGCCCAGGCGTGCAGCAAGATTCGCCAACTCTCTGTGGCCCCGCTGTTTGCAGAAACCATTCAGCGCATTTCCAAGGGAGAGTCGGTCATGAGTTTGTTCTCGGACCAGGACCACCTGTTCTGACCCGAAAACATCAAGCCGGTGGCCCAAAAGCCGCCATGTTGTCACGAGGCGCTGACTGGTCGCGGTCCGCCTCTTTAGGAGAAAACCATGAAATTCGTCGCTTTTGAGCGCAAGCTGCAAGGTACGGGTGCGAGCCGCCGTCTGCGCAATTCGGGCCGCACGCCCGGTATCGTTTACGGTGGCTCGGGTGAGCCCGCTCTGATCGAGCTGGACCACAACGCGCTGTTCCACGCCATCAAGAAAGAAGCCTTCCATTCCTCCATCCTCGATATGGAATTGAATGGCCAAGAGTACAAAGTCTTGCTGCGTGACCTGACCATGCACCCCTTCCGCCAGCAGGTCCAGCACGTGGACTTTCAGCGCGTGGACGCCACCACCCGCATGACCGTGAAGGTGCCGCTGCACTTCAGCGGTGAAGAGAACTCGCCCGCTGTCAAGGCCGAGAAATGCCTGGTCAACCACGTCGTCAATGAGCTGACCGTGACCTGCTTTCCCGCCGACATCCCTGAGTTCATTGCGGTGGACTTGAGCGAGATGAAAAAAGGCAGCTCGCTGCATATCAACGACATCACGCTGCCCAAAGGCGTGAAGTTCGTGGTCAAAGGCCAGGCCAACCCGGTGCTGGCGTCGGTGACCGTGATTGAAGAAGAAGTTGAAATCGCGCCAGTGGCCGCACCAGCTGCTGACGCCAAAGGCAAAGGCAAGAAGAAGTAATTTTTCCGCCGCCGTCAATAGGCCCGTGTCCTCGCAAGAGGCATGGGCCTTTTTTTTGAGCAACCCGCATCCTTGACAATCCACAAATGATCAAACTTCTTGTCGGCCTGGGCAACCCGGGCAGCGAGTACGAGGGCACGCGCCACAACGCAGGTTTTGGGTGGGCCGATTCGGCTGCGCGCGAACTCAAACTGTCTTTGGCCATGGACAGGAGCTACCACGGCCAAGTCGCCAGAGGCCAGGTGCGCGGGCAGACGGTGTGGCTGCTCAAGCCGCAAACCTTTATGAACCTGTCGGGCAAGTCGGTGGCTGCGCTGGCGCGATTTTTCAAAATCCAGCCGGCCGAAATTTTGGTGGCGCACGATGAACTGGATCTGCCGCCCGGGCAAGTCAAGCTCAAATTTGGCGGCGGCCATGCGGGTCAAAACGGGCTGCGCGATATCCATGCGCAACTGGGCTCGAGCGATTACTGGCGGCTGCGCATAGGCATAGGCCATCCGGGCGACAAATCAGAAGTCTCCAACTGGGTGCTGGGCAAACCCAGCCCCGATCAACGCACAGCCATGGAAGACGCTGTGGCGCGCAGCATCCAGGCTTTGCCCTTGCTTTTGGCGGGCGAAATGGAAACAGCCACGCAGCGCATCCACACGGCCGCACCGCCCCGGCCCAAGCCGCCCAGAAAGGCACCTGATGCGCCCAAAGATGCCACCGCGACTGCTGCGGCAAACCCATCAACCACAGCGCCACCCCGCACTTAAGCGCAGGCAGCGCTGGGCCTCTTAAGGCTTGTCCACCCGCGTGGCCAGGCCCGCCAGGCTTTGCAGCCGGGTGTACTTGTGCATCAGTTGGTCCCGGCTTTCCACATGCTCTGGGCTGACGGGAATGCAAGACACCGGGCAGACCTGCACACACTGCGGCTCGTCAAAGTGGCCCACGCATTCGGTGCACTTGCTGGCCTCGATTTGGTAGATCTCTGGCCCTAAAAAAATCGCCTCGTTGGGGCACTCGGGCTCGCAGACATCGCAGTTGATGCATTCGTCGGTGATCATCAAGGCCATGGCGCAGCTCCTTTAGGTTGAAGGCACATGGGCGGCCAGCAGGTCGCGGGCGATGGCGGGGCTGACCATTTGCGTCACATCACCGCCCAGCTTGCTGATCTCGCGCACCAAGGTGCTGCTGATGCACTGCACCTGGGCGTCGGGCAGCAGGAACACGGTTTCCACCTGGGGCCGCAGCTTGCGGTTCATGGCCGCCATTTGGGACTCGTAATCAAAGTCGGTGAGGTTGCGCACGCCGCGCACCACGACCGTGGCGCCGTGGGCGGCGCAAAAGTCCATGATCAGCCCCTCAAAAGGCAGCACTTTGACATGGGGCAGGTGGTGTACGGCACCTTCAACCTGGCTCACGCGCTGGGCCAGACTGAACAAGGTTTTTTTGTGGTGCGCCACCGCCACCGCCACCACCAGCTCGTCAAACAAGCCAGCAGCGCGCGCGACCACGTCGGCGTGTCCCAGGGTGTAGGGGTCAAAAGTTCCGGAGTAAACCGCAATGCGGGGAGCAGGTAAGGCCATGCTTAAATTATGCCCCTGACACCCTGATCTTGAGGACCGCAAGCCTTTGTCAGCAGGGCAAGTGGTCTTGTATGACTTGGGCCAACACAGCGATGCCAGCGCGGATCTGCGTCTCGTCGGCGGTGGTGAAAGACAGGCGCAGGTTTTCTTGCACCGGGTTGGCCGCAAAAAACGCCGCCCCCGGCACAAAGGCCACGCCACGCGCCACCGCATGGGGCAAAAGGGCCGCCGCGTCCATGCCTTGCGGCAGTTGTAGCCACAAAAACATGCCACCCAGCGGGCGGTTCCAGCGCACACCCAGACCGTTCATCTCTTGCGCCAAGGCGCCCAGCATGGCCTGGCATTGCTGTTGATAAAGGGCGCGGATGGTGGGCACATGGCGAGCCAAAAAGTCGCCTTGGAGCACCTCGACCACCAGCCGCTGGTTGAAGCTGGGCGTGTGCAAATCGGCGGCTTGCTTGGCTTGCAGCAGCTTGGGGTAGAGACTGGGGGGCGCCACCACATAACCCAGCCGCAATCCCGGCGCCAAAATTTTAGAAAACGAACCCAGGTAGACGCTGGACTCGGGACAGCGAGAACACAAGGACGCAGGCGGCGGTGCCTCAAACCAGAGGTCGCCATAAGGGTTGTCTTCAATCAAGGGCAAACCGCCCTCTTGCGCCACCTGCACCAGCGCTTGGCGACGGCCCTCACCCATGGTGCGCCCCGTGGGGTTTTGAAAATTCGGCAGCAGGTAAATAAAACGCGCTTTGTGGCCCAGCTGAACCAAAGTAGCTCGCAAGTTCTCAGGCACAGGGCCTTGCTCGTCGCAGGCCACGCTGTGCACCACGGGTTCCATGGGCGCAAAGGCCTGCAGCGCGCCCAGGTAGGTGGGTGACTCGACCAAGATGGGACTGCCCGCGTCTATCAACACCTTGGCCAGCAGGTCCAGGCCCTGCTGGCTGCCCGTGGTGATCAACACCTGCTCGGGGCTCACGCGCATGCCCTGGTGAGCCTTTAGGTCTTGCGCCACCCATTCGCGCAAAGCGGGCAAGCCTTCACTGGCGGCGTACTGCAGGGCGCTGCGCCCCTCGGTGCGCAGCACCTTGTCGCTGGCTTGGCGCAGCGCGTCCACCGGAAAAGTGTGGGCCGAGGGCAGACCGCCTGCAAAGCTGATGATGCCTGGCCTGTCCGTGACTTTGAGAATCTCGCGCAGCACGGAGGGGTTCATCTTGTGCGCGCGCTGGGCCAGGGTGAATGTCATGTTGTGCCTTGAAGTGACGGGCTTCAATATAAATCAAGGTATTCATTTGGTGCTTTTGACGCGGGTGATAAATCACACCAAACACCTTCAAACAGCGGCTGTGGTGTCACATCAGGCCAAGCCTGCAGGGCCCCGGATTTTGTTGGAGCTGGCCTGCAAGCGAATCGTGCAAAAAAACAGGCATCACCTCAGCCCACGAATCGCCAGCAGGCTGGCTCCTACAGGGGGAGGTGCATCTTGCATTTGATTTTGTAGGAGCTTGCCTGCCAGCGAATCGTGCCAAAAAACAGGCACTACCTCGGGCCACGAATCGCCAGCAGGCTGGCTCCTACAGGGGAGGCGCATCTTGCATTTGAATTTGTAGGAGCTTGCCTGCAAGCGAATCGTGCCAAAAAACAGGCACCACCTCAGGCCACGAATCGCCAGCAGGCTGGCTCCTACAGGGGGAGGTGAATCTTGCATTTGAATGTGTAGGAGCTTGCCTGCAAGCGAATCGTGCCGGTCAACGGGCATTACCTCCTGCGAACATTCGCCAGCAGGCTGGCTCCTACAAAGTGAGAAAAACCTCAGGCTGGGCGGCGCACCACAAGGTGAAAGTGCACCATCCCCGCCTTGCCTTGGCGGTACGGCGCCAGCCCCAGCGGGGCCAGGCGCTCCTCGCCCCAGGGCTCAGGCGCTTCCAGGTAAATAAAACCAGGCTCGGCCACGGCGCGAGCTGCCGCCTCCAAGGCGGGCGCAAACAGCGCAGCCTCAAAAGGCGGGTCCAACAAGATCAGCTGCTGGCTGGCTGGCGCCAGGCGCCTGAGCAAGGCCACGCCGTCTGTGCGCTCAACCTTGACGGCGGCGGCGCCCAATTTAAGCTGCAGGGCTTTGAGGCGCAGCACCAAGTCGGCGTCTTGCTCGCCCATGAGCACGGAGGCTGCGCCCCGTGAGGCGGCCTCCAGCCCCAGCGCACCAGTGCCGGCAAAGGGGTCCACACAGTGCCAGCCGCTGAGGTCTTGGCCCAACCAGTTGAAAAGGGTCTCGCGCACCCGGTCGGGCGTGGGCCTGAGACCTGGCTTGTCGGGCACGGCCAGCTTGGTGCGCTTGTAGAGGCCGCCAATGATGCGCACCTCGCCTGGCGGGGCGTGGGGGCGGCCGGGTTTAGCACCCGGCTTGGCTGGGGAGTTCAACCTGGGTGCCAACTGCTTTTTCATGGCCCGCCCACCACCACAGTGAGCATGCGCTCGGGTTGCAGCTTGCGCTGGAAGGCGGACTTGATGTCGG
>Ga0209550_10003433_pt1 | contig 15105 bp, 1 predicted proteins | sample LauGreSuBDMM15SN_2_FD_187567 | JGI IMG/M metagenome (GOLD analysis project Ga0209550, IMG submission 187567) | Freshwater lake microbial communities from Lake Michigan, USA - Su13.BD.MM15.SN (SPAdes) (version 5) | ecosystem: Environmental > Aquatic > Freshwater > Lake | place: Lake Michigan, USA...
TCACCGGACTCTCACCAACAAGCTAAACGGCTAGGGTCTGCGTATCAGCAGTCACGGTATAAATCGGCAGTTAATTCAAGACCACTCCAGAATCCTTTAGGAATCCTAACACGACGTTGGGGAGACGAAGTTGATGAAGTGGTGTATGTACCTTCGGTACCTACAGTAGGGGCGGATTTCTGTGATACATCCAGCGTTTACAGCTCCTCTGAGCAAGGGGCTAAACGCGCTGCACCACCTTGGGAATTCTTGATGAATGATTTCGTCATTCTAGTCACCTCCTTATTAGATTGCCTGCCCGCCCAGGACCGAAAGGATTTCGAAACCAGTATCTCACAGTGTTGTGTCGGCGAACCGAATACATACCAAACTATCGAAGAACTGCTGGTGCAAGCAGGTGTGGAAGGCGGTATTTCACCGTTATCACACCTTAACAAGCCCCGCACGCCGGAAGATATCAGTAAATTCTGGTCAAGCGTGAATAGCCTACGGAAGGAGCTATCTAAAATGCATCTGACTGATAAGAAGCTGAGGGGGATAATCGTCCTCAATGCTCTGGGTTACGTTCTGAGGGTGTATTACGGAATCATACTAAACAAAGAGCATATACATTTGAAGGACGTTAAAACCGCTATACCTTCAGATGTGAGCGCTACTGTACCTTCGGGAGTGGAGCTCGGGCCATTTAGACATCTGGGAAGCCTTCGGAATACAATGGGGCATAGGCTCGAATTATACGGAGGTCCCCATACCACTCGAGTATTTGTGGAAAAGTACACTGTAACACGGGAGCACAGTCGGGTGCTATGTGCTGATTTGTTACTACCCTCCTCCACGATTAGGACACTGGAATCGTTCACGCGCCAACTATTCAGGGGGCCATTCCAAAATGAGAAACCGTATGAGTGGGGTATCTGGGTGAACGGTATAAGGATAGAAGACTTTGACCTCAACTCCACTATTCAGTGGGAAGACCTCCTCGGAAAAGTAATATTCGTTAAGGCTCAACCCCTCATAAGACTCGAGGCGTTAATACCAGGTGGCGCACCTGTCGCATGCCAAGGTTTTGACTTCGATACAAAACCCATACCTATCGTTAATTGGTACAAGCATGTCCCGCAATGGTCTGACTATGTAAATTATAATTTCGAATCGGATGCAACCGCTAATCCTTTCATGGCAGGACCCGAAGCGAGTCACTCGGAAGCCTCCAGTAGTCTGAACACTGGCTCGGGATCGGTAAGCACTCAGGTGGCAGATGCTTACACGAAGATAGCACTGTATAATAACATAAAAGCCATGCGTGGACTCTGGAAGACTACCGATATTAATGACGATAGTATGGACTTACTATGGCAAATCGATTTCTATGATCAGTGCCGCTCAGATGATTTCACTAATCAGTCCGCGACACCTATCACACCCGCGATCGTTGAGGCAAGAAGCAGACTAGCTTGTACGCCTGAGCAAATAAACCTCAAAGCCTGGGCCATAAAGGGGGTAAATTACGCTCGGAGGGAGGCAGAGGTTGCGCTATCTAAAACCGATATGAACGGGAACCGACTATCTCATGCGGGAGAAAAGGTACTTCGTACTATTCGAGAGGTACCCATTGAAACTCATAACCACGGTTACATATGCTTAGGACCCATCATGCGAAAACAACTGTCCGAAGGTACAAACACAGGTGTAACTGAGCTACTAGATTCACTCCGCCTAACACACCTGGCGAATGAACACCTGTATGATAAGCTAAATAAGGAATCGTCGCATGAGTTGTCATTATCCATCGAAGGGAAGGAGGCACTGAAGGTGCTCTCTAAGCGGGTAGGGAGCCAACATGATCTATACCTCGATGCTTTATCCAACAGTATGCTACACGAGCCGTTGCTCAACACAAAAGCCTCAGAATCAAATGAAGGTGGCTCTGAAGTAGCCAGACTGATCGACGGATTACAACTCGCGCTTGCCGAAGCACGGGAATGCGAGGCGTTTTTACGCCGCCCTGCCCTGCCTCTATTCCCAGACTTAGATACAACTAATTTGAATAAACGCCACAGGGAAGATACGAGTATGTTTGACGACAACCTACGCCTCCCTATGTGGACAGAGGCACCAACCCCTCACACCCTGGGGAACGCGGCCCCACCCCCGCAGTATAATGCTGGTCTGAACATCATACCTCCATTAACGTCCTTATCGATAGAGACACCTCACCAAGAGTTGTTAACAAGATATCGCAATATCGCTTCCGGCAACTGCGGAAGGGGCGAAGGTTCCGGAAAGGGTGAAGGTTTTGGTGGCCGCGGAAAGGGCGAAGGTTTCGGAAAGGGTGCAGGCTTCGGGGGCCGTGGGAAGGGGCGCTCAGGCCTCCCGCTCACAAACCCTGCGGCAAGTGCACCAAATGATTGGCCATCACCGATCACGTGGGAGTATATAGAATCGTGGAGCCGTTGGCCAACCATCAGGTCAGATGAACAATGGACGCAATTCTTTACCTTGGAAGGTAAACCAAAATCTACAGCGTTCATCCTAAAGGATATAATCATTAATAACCGGAAAAATAAGCATGGCATTGGCCACTTGATGAAACACGACTCGTTGAAAGTGGCATTAACTGCCTGCATGCAACCGAGTGAAGGTCTGAACTGGGTCAAATATGTTGAAGCAGTGAAAAGCGGGAGCGACGGCTGCTCCTATAAAGTGGTATGCAACTCCACAGAGGCTGTGTTAGCCTTTGCAACATCCTTGACCCGTACCAGACGAGGTGACCGTGTAACCCTCATCACGTCACCAGTGACTATGACTTGTGTCGCACCGACAGCCATTAAAAGTCAGGAAAACGAACTCAAACCAGGTCAGCCTTTGACACATTCCGATGTGTGGTTCAGTTGTGGAAAATCAGTGGCTAATAGTCCACATTTCTCCATCCTATCAGAGGTCCCCTCGTCACTCGTCCGTGGTGTAACACAACCAGCAATCACACCAGCGGCCGCCCCTTCTCCGGCTGCCCCTATTGTCGCTAACGCTACAGTCGCCACAGCCCCAGCTAAAAGTTCAACCCCACCGAATGTAAGCGGTTCGAAACAGGAGGGCGGTTTAAACGTGGCCCCCGGTGCGAAAAAGCATCGTATCCAGGGTATATTAAAAGGTGCAGGTGCAAGTAAGGAAGACGTCGCGAGCGCATCATGTAATACACCGTGTACAGAGCCTGAAACTGAACCTATGGAATTGGCCGGAAGTAACGACTATAGTGATATCAATGCGGCAGCTGATAGTGATGCCCTTGCGGATATAATGGATGAACCCGAGGACACACCGATAGGTGACCCTGCTAACACTAACTGTGTAGCACTTCCACCTCGCGACGGTCCGCCTTCGCTGCATAACCCATCCGTTCGAAACAATTGCTTCCCGAGAGCAATCGTTATGATACAGCAGTCCAGTACAGAAGTCAGTACCGATGAGGTGACAGAATTCTTGGCTAAGCATAGCTTTGGACACATGGTGGGTAAGAGATTTGACCACGCAGCTCAACAAGAGCTTATTGGCCAAATGTGTATCTGCGTAGCTTGGGTACGCCCCATGGAGAAGCAAATTGTACGCATTCACGATTACACAAAAGGGGAAAACCGCTGTTACTATGTATTGAAACTCACCAAGTCTAATCACTGTGAGCCTGTCAGCGACAGTAGAAATAAAAATAAGCCCATGAAGCCGTGCAATACTTCGGAACTGAAATTGCTCGCCCAGCACTACGGTTACACTATAGTGGACGGCACCACCCCAACCGTGGGTGCCAACCACCCCATAGAAGAAGTCGATCATACGGAGACAACTAACCTAGATTGGCACACACGTAACCGGATAAGAGCCAGCATACAAGAAGCCAGAGGGCCACTCGAATCCCTCGAAGTGCGCGCAACCCGGGCTGATTTAACTCACAGCACTAAAGGTTGGACCACACTACCACCGTCCATACTCATAGCAATGGAAGAGTTTAAAGCTGCGGGTGATACCCCACTAGCAAGAGCTACGCTGGAAAAGCTCCTTTCTACCACCACCTACGTTATATCCGCATTCCAAGGTGAGCGTAACCTACTAGAGGAGGCACACCAGGATGTAACTCACAGAATTGGTCTGGCTGTTGCACGTGCGCAGGTTTCGACCCCGGATGACTTAGCTGAAGAGACATCAGAGGAAATGGACCTCATGGAGGCCCTCCAAAACGGCCTAGCCACTATGCTCAAGGACACGGAAAGTCCCCTCGCATCGCTACGGCAGTTCTCCCAGTCTCTGAGTGAAGAGTTAGAGCGAGGGTTAAACACCCAGCGCAGTAAAATAGCGCCGGGGGGGGTAGGATCGCCTAGTAATATTCCGCGAGTGCTCTTTGAGTCAGAAGAGAAAAAGAGTGAGTTGGGGACCACCGAGCGAGTAGAAAACTCTAAGGCTAATTACTCTGCGTTCGACCCGGATAAAAAGCAGTTACCAGGAGTATACCGCCCAGAAATGGGGAGTAGAAAAGAGAGTGTAATAATCTCACGTGATCCAACGAGTTCGGATGCCCCGCTGAGTGATGTAGGGATCATACTAGCCAGTGTGCAAGAACTGAGTAAAACAAACAAAGATAGTTTTGCTCTGCTCCACACAAAAATCTCAGAACTCGCATCTAGAGTCGACAGCCTTGAAGTACCCGCAACAGATCACCGACCGTCGAAGCAGGTGACGTTCACACCCAGAACTTACCCTGCTCTCAACCTCGGATTATCTTCGCCCTCACATTCGGTTACGGTAGATGTAAATGGTAGATATGTTAGACCACTGGTAGGCGCCGCCTTAACTCCGCATACTCATGGTGGAATGCGGCCTCCGCACCTCCCGCAAGTTGAGCTTGGCTCTGGAATAGATACACCAGGTCGCCCAGGAGCTCAGGTGCCAGGCAAGGCTACCCTTCAACCACTGTCAACGATACAACAGGCATTAGTTGATAGAAAAAATGGCATACCAACATCGGGGCTGAAATTGGCATACTTACTAGTTGTCAGTCACACTGTATTAGTAACAGAAGGAGAGCACATCCAATTAGACCAGCATCTGATTGGAGACCAGTGGCTTCCCCTCTGTACGGGGCGAACATGTTCACCGGCTTTGGGTCAGGCACTCATGCAATTCGGTATACGAACTGACGATCAACCGTTTGACCCAACTATTGTCCAACGTGATGCTTTAACGCAGAGGGCGCGTAACTTGTTTTATATACCCGTAGTTACAGCTATTACCGATACGTGTCTCACGGTGCCAGAGTTTTCCCGCCTATCGGTGGATACAATTCATGCATCACGAGACCTTATCACAATATCAGTATCACATCATGAAAAGTGGCCTAAAGATTGGGTAGTAATGAGCCCGCCTGACTACTTTGTACTAGTACGCATGCACGCTGGTTTCGATAGATCTATGTACGGTAGCTTAGCGCAGATATATAATATGACAGCCCTGCGGCAGCAACTATCACTCGTACGTCATACTTTCGCTGACATACTGCAGCAATTCGGTGTGAATGTGTCTGCTATCACAGCCTCATTACCGGGCCGTCGAGTGCTATCATACCTAGATGCAAATTATAGAGCGTCCGAGACAGAAGAAGTTCCATTAAATTTATTGGTGCAAGCATCAGCACAACCACCGAGCTTATACGACACCGATGCATACTCTGGGAGGGCTGTACGCTTGCCGGAGGGACGCCACGCCTACGATCGTGAGGACCGTGACAGCCAACACGGGTCCACTCATACGCACCAAAGAATCCCAGAACTTAAATCAGCGTTATGTATCCAAATAGCTCGTATAGAACCAGCAAACCTGAAGAGTTGGTCAAAAGGATCCATACAGTGGTGGCACCTCCGATTCCTGCATGCGTTTACGCATGGAGTGATGAAGTGTATGATAGACATGCTACTTGCCCACGGTGCCGTTAATGCATACGATGCACTAAAAACATTGATAGTAGATCGCATAGGTGAAAGGTTCTCGCACTTTTTAGATCTGTTTACCTACCCTAATTTTGTCATGTTACTGTCGGACACGATAGCTGCCCAAGCCATCAGCCTACAAGAGGTAGTATCTTCCACAGACACCACTTCGGTGCAGGGACAGCAACGTAGAGCGGATCAGTTCGTGCAGGGACTCTGCCGGATCCTCCTTGTCATCCGCTCGATACCCTACTCCGCAACAATTGATGAGATGGCCCGGTCAGAAATGAAAAGACTACAGTCCCTTAAACGCCCTGACGGTCTATCTGACCCACAATGGTGGACAGACGTAGCTAGAAGATTTCGTAGCTGGTTGACTCTAGAGGGACGTGAGACGATGGCTCAAGCTGGTTCTGAAATCAGAGACTTTTTGCATGCCATGCTTATACAAGTCACTGACAGACACATGAGGAATGAAATTATCCGCCTGTCGAACACATGGGTATCTGGATTACCTGCACATTTTGGTAAACAATCATTATACGCGTTGCTGCAATATGATATAGCGCCCCCAACGCGCGCCCCTATGTATCCTATAGTGGAAGGAGTGCAGTCACCTGCACCAGCTCTAGCTGTGTTCGAGAAGTCACAAGATCTAAGACAGATACACGATATGGGTGAAGTGTTGCGAAAACAAGGATATTCCACTAGTGGCCCAGAACTCACTCATCTACTCCTTGACTACACTGTCAAGTATGTGGGAGAGCAGGGAGCTGCAGCCGCGATCGCAAATACGCAGGGCGATACGCAAGTGCTCCTCGTTAGAGCTGAAGCGGTGGGACCTGAAAATGCTCTAGAGGTAATTGTCCTTGTTAACGATGTCCTCTACTCCACAGAAGCCTGGCCAGACATGAGGTCATGCATCCCAGATGTGTATCCTACTCCTCGCGCATCACACGCTAGAGCTGAAACAAAACCAAAACCGTCGCAGGTTTTGCCTCGTGATGACACACTGCAAAGTGGGATCTCTCCTGTGTGTCTAACTGCTAATGTATCTTCCTCGACCTCGTCGCCTACGCCTGTGAAAGCGTGGGAAGAGGATACGAAAAGACTAGAGCACATGATCAATACATCGAACACGCACCTCACCACCCAGCTGGCGCACTTTGGCGACCTTATTCGCACTCAGTTGCAAACAGTCGCCCCACCGTCCCTGCGCCACGCGCCGCCCTTAGCGAATGCTTTCAGCACGTCTCGTACCCTTCTTACGGATGCGGATCATGACTCTGATAAAAACAGAAAGAATTTAGGTGGCGGTCGTGCTAATATAGGTAAAGTTAAACGCACTGAACAAAATGGGATGAAATATATGGACAAACCAGCCATCTTATACTCAGAGATCGATGAAAACGGAAAAACACATTTGGCTAGCGCGCTTGACATAAGTAGCGAAGCAGATTGGATTGCAAAATCTAATGTTATATGCCCAATATGTCCTGAAAAAAATCACTACCTGAATAGGTGCCTGTCCATCTGGTGCTGCACTGGTAAAGGACGTAAATTCTTCGGAGCAGACAAAGCTGCATTGCGTTTCCGCCGTGCCCTCGTCGACCGTCGCCCGAACAATATAACATTAATGGACATATTTGCGACATATGACTCGGCGTGTAGCGACTGCGATCCTGATGGGAGCGAGGGTATAATTGATGGACTTGACATGTTAGTAGATACATCTAAAACGCTCTCACTCATCTGTGACGGTACCATCGATAATTACGATCCGATATTTGCTGTCCACGAATTCGACCACGCCCGTATTACGTTCCTTCAGCTGTGCTCACGTGTATCGAAGGAATGACTAGCCTCACCTACGTCTTCGCTTGAAGGGGGGGTTAGTACGACCACGGCTAAAGAAACTAAGGTGGAATTAGTAATAGACAACATAGCAATAGACACTATAGCAATAGAAGATACTGGGCAGATACAGCAGAATAAAACTAAAGAAACTAAGGTGGAATTAGTAATAGACAACATAGCAATAGACACTATAGCAATAGAAGATACTGGGCAGATACAGCAGAATAAAAGCGAAGACGTTGGGTGCAATAACATAGCAGCAGCACGCACACACTTTGAGCATAGTCAACTAACACGTGCTCTTACTGCATATGAGAAAGAAATACGTAGACTGAAACAACAACTCACCTACACCGCCGGAAAATACATAGATGTACTACTAGACACTAGACTAACGTCCGAAAACGTCGAAAACTCTGAAGACACTGAGTGTATTGCTAGGCTTACACGAGAGATGAAATCATTGGAGCAGGAGGCACGCGGACGTCACATGCCACTACATGTACCCACTCTACCGGAGGAAAGGAGAGCCAGGGAAGACAGATATCGTGCATGGTCAACATCGATGACCAGACAGACACACGCTAGCAAACTCCGAATACTCGAAACTGAGTTACGACAACTCGAAACATTAGTGCCAGCTATTAGGGCCGAATTACAAGAGAACTTAGGATCACAAACAAAGCAACAAATACGCCCAGTCACCAACCCGCTCGCGACTGATGAGGAAGAACCTCAAGCTCGTTTTGCAAAACTAGAACCGCCAGAAGAAAATACTATGCAGATATGGGTAGACACGCTCATAGAAGCAGATGAATTCTTCCTGGCAGGAGCGGTAAACCGACTGCATGACTCGGTGTCGCCTGCATACCACGCCACTGCTATGCAACTGCCATTAACAGATGAGGCTGGGAGGCAAGCTACAGTACGAGCTATTGTAGACAGCGGAGCAGCGTGGAGCGCAATCGATTACGATACTTTGCAAACACACTTCCCAGGTATACCGGTGTCAGCAAGTGACCGAAAGTTTAAGGACGCTAGCAGTAACATGATGCAAGTGAAGGGTAGAATAGCGATCAATTTTGAAATAGGTGACCTGAAACTCGCCACCACCGCTTATGTGTTCCAGAACTTAGGTGCGCCTTTCCTCTTAGGGGTCAACTCACTACACGACCACCACCTATCGCTATCTACACAAAGACGCGTCATATTCTCGGAAGACGTACACGCTTCACCAGCTAGCATGGCACCTATAGCCTTCGCTTACCTAAGCGATACTGTCTGCAGCAACTGCCCCGATCAGACCGCGCCTATGGCGGAAAAGACATGCCACTGCGCCCATGCCAACAACCTTATGATAAGTTGTAACACCATCGATCATAACATCACTGTTACTAGACCAGCGGGCATAGACGTAGTACCGTACCAGGCAGAACGAGTACCTATAGCTCACGTGCTCCACACTAAAGAGAGCCGTACTGCTACTGTGGGAAAGTACGAGAGTTTACTCCGCATCGATAGAGATTATACAATACACCCCGGGGATAGGGCAATAGAGATCCGACTAACATACGATGCGTATTGTGCAGGTCAGGTGTGTGACCTGAGGGTGAGAATACTTGAGGCCTTCGAGAAGGAACACACCGGTAAATTAAAGTGCGTAGTAGAGCAGTTACATAGCTCCATGAACGCCAGTGTACCTTGGCTTCTCACTGCTAATGCAGGACTCACAGAGACACTTACCTTAAAGAAAGGAACGCCCGTAGCAGTAGCCACCTGCGATACCACGCAACCGGATGAGGTGGCTGGAGTTAACACCATTGACACTTCGACTGCCATCACTCTCAAGACTGTACTTGACCCACCTGCTTCACCATTAATTTGGAAAGTGTCTCGCTGCCCACCTGGTGCTCCTGCTTTACTGAACGACCACCACTTAATAGTCGATCGCTGCATAGAAGCACCTGAATTACTAACGCGTTTACAGAAGGATACTGTACTAAGCCCGGAAGACTGGGCCAGCATCAGACCACCTGTACTACACGGAGTGACCCTGCGCATGAGTCATCACTTGATTGACGCCCATGGCAACATATACCAACCGGCACATGAACTCTCTTTTCAAGAGGGTGGGCGCCCGAGGACACGCGAAGACTTAAACCAGCTAGGATTTAGCCTAGAGACGTCCATCGACCCTTGTGGTCTAAAGGATAAGGATGGCAATTACCCGTTACTGTCCGAAGTCCACAAGCAACGATTATACGACATAGCTCTTAGATGGTATTGTGTGTGGTCTAGAGATGCCAAGACGCCCGAACTCTCCAGACTCATAGTCATAGATGTACCGACCGGTGATGCCCACCCTATCGCACAGAGGCCCTATCCCATACCCTATAAGTATCTTGAAGCGGTGAGGAAGGAGATACAAAAGCTATTAGATGGTGGATTGATTGAACCCACTGTGAGTAGCTGGGCCTCTCCCATATTAGTGCGCCTCAAGAAAGACTCTACGCCTAATGACATCCGCCTAAAAATCATAGTTGACTACCGTCGGCTGAATGAGGTCACCGTACCAGATGCTGCGGGATTGGGTAACCAAGAAGAAATATTGCACGGATTCGGTGGCAACCAACGCTACTGCGGTATCGTAGATGCGGCCGGGGGATTTTATCAATTCCTCATAAACCCGCAGCACCGCCACCGAACCTCTTTCTGTTTACCCACCTCGATGGGCGGCACCTCCTTCCAGTGGCGTGTGGCCCCTTACGGACTGACCCGTAATCCCGCGGGTTATTCCAGAGGCATGATGTTCGCACTAAAGGGTTTGAGTCAATGCGAACTCCCAAGCGGTACGGGGGGAGCGTCTTCGTGGATAGATGACGTAGCGATGCACACTGATAGCATAGGCTCATTTTGCGAACTTTTCGAAACAATACTAATGCGCATCGCTTTTGCTGGCATGTCTCTTAAAGCCTCTAAATGTTACCTGTTACATCAGAAGCTTGAGGTGTTGGGTTACCACGTGACTCCGGATGGTCTGATTATGCAAGAGGATAAACTTAGAAGCATACGGAATAAACGGGATAAGGAAGGAAGGATCGTTGCACCCTCGAACGTGAAAGAAATAAGAACCTTCTTAGGAGCGGTACAATTTTACCGACGCTTCGTGCCTCGTCTGGCGATGTTAGCGGCACCCATGAACACATTACTCAAAAAGTATCCTGACGGAGACGTACGTATGCAACCGGGTACTGACGAACATAAGCTGGCCATGGATGCGGTACAACAATCTTACGAAGCCATACTGATGTTTCTGCAATCCTCCGCCGTAGTGGCAGCACCAGATTTCCAAGATCCGTTGGCCGAGTTCGTGATATGTACAGACGCATGTAATGTTGCGGTAGGAGGAGTATTACTACAGTGGCAGTGGCCCATACACGGGGAGAATGGCCCAGGTCCGCCGGCAGGCACGCCGCTCAGGGGGGGGAAGGGAAGTGACCCACTCACCCAGTCTTGGCGATTAGCCGCAGGATGGACGTTACGTACCATCGAATATTACTCCAAAACACTTGACTCAGCCCAGCGTAACTACCCCACGTTCGACCTAGAAGGTGCCGCTGTAGTTTTGTGTTGCCGTAAGTGGGCACAGTTAATCACTTGCCACCCGACCACAATTTACACTGATTCGTCAGTAGCTGCCACTATGCTTTCCAAGCACCTGGGACCTCCCCGTCTACAACGTTGGGGAATGGAACTGGGAACGTTTTTACCGTATTTAAAAATCCAGCACCGTCGCGGTGTTGAAAACGGCATGGCCGATTTCCTTTCACGTTTTCCCACGTTTGAACGGTACATGTTTAACTCTGCTGACGTGGCAAAGTTACCTGTAGACGACTACGTTGATGTAGCTGAAATCCCTTTATTCACTCATGAATTAGTGAGTGCAAACGATCAAACAGTCCGTAACTGGCGATATAGACTCGTAGAGGACACAGCCGCAAAAGAGCCCACCGTGATATGGCAAGGTCATGTGGAGGGAGTTGTGCAGACCGGTGAAACACCTGGTCGAATTCAGAATGAAATCTATTTAGAAGGTCTTATGAATGAACTACATAAGACCGTGAAGGACGGATTTTTTTGGCGAGAGCAGCGGGCTTTCGACGCTGAGTTAGATGACTGGCAGTTATATGCAGACATCTTCCACTCTACTCATGGTAGGATGCCTATACTTTTTGATTTATACTGTGGTGAAGGAGGTTTCTCTAGGGGTGCCCGTGCTGTTGGATGTGAATGTTATGGGTTTGACATCAGCTCTGCATGCCGATATAGGTATGAGAATGAACCCTCCCTAGATGGTCAGACTACCCCATCGTGCATGACATTCCACTGCGCAGATGTGAGTAGTGATCGTTTCTGGAGTAATCTGGCTACGCTGACAGTGAACGGTGTGAGCGTACCGCGGCCAGACATGGTGCATGGTAGCCCTCCGCGTCTGACGCCCCATTGCACTACTCGATTCCGTACCGAAACTACTCCTCCATCAGACATGAGCGCCCTAAATAAGCTCATTAATCGGCTTAAGGAGTTTGAACAGTTGATGCGAGCTAAGGATGGACGCCCTCTTATGTGGCAGATAGAAAATGTTCCTGAGAGTAGACCCCATGTGACGGAACCTGTCCTCACCACAACTCTACTGTGCGGTACCATGATGGGCCATCGATTATTCCGTCACCGTTTGTTCTATAGTAATTATACTCTATCGGCCCCAGCTCGTCACGATCACACTGATAAACTGTTGGAAGGTAGGGGGGGTCATAGCTTCACAGAGCCAATTACTAGGTTAGCCACTAGCCACCAAATTAACATGTACGGTGTATATGCTAAGCCTCCTCATGTGCGTGGTACTGCGAACGAGCTACACGGCTCCTTAGGTGCGTTACCAGGCACTTATTCTGCTCGAGGTATAGTAGGATGCTTACCCACGGGATATGGTAGGCTCACCGCTAGCCAAATGATAGCTCATAGTCTACACTACGAGTATGGGTGCCCGGTATGGCGTCATCATGAAGCAAGCACACTTGACAAGTTATGCCTTGCGCGGTGGGCTGAAATAGGTTACCAACCTCTCCGGCACGCTGTGCCGTATGAAACTTCTGTTACTGCTGCAGCCATTTGCTCCCTAACTGTTATAGATCCTGACATTCACAAGGGTGAAATGGTCCCAATCACTGCTGAAGTAACGACAGGAACTAAAACCGCCTTCGACACTTGGCAGTGGCCGGATGAACCTTTCGCTAATGAGTTTACCGTGACGCTTGCCGAGCAACAACGTGATCCAGTACTCTCGGGCATTCTACATAAATTGCAGTGTAAACAGCCTGAGACTTTTGGGAATCATAATACGCTCTACGCTAACTATGCACTGCGTAGTGATTTGCTGTACCGTAAGGATTTTTCCACTACTGACATCAAATACAGATTATGCGTACCTGAATCCAAACGTACGGCCCTGATGATACTGTATCATTATTCAAATCACCGAGGTCATGAGACTCTATTAGATCAGTTAAACTCTTACTGGTGGCCTAACATGACAAAGGACTGTGAGGATTTTACTGCCCAGTGCACTGTATGTGCTGAGAGACGATCAGGTGGCCTTCAGCGGATTCCTCCTCAGCCTATACCCACCCCAGCTCAACCTTTTTCTGTTATACATGTAGATCACAAAGGCCCATTGCCTCGGCAACCCGGAAGTCGTTTCACCAACATACTGGTGGTTGTCTGTGCTCTAACTCGATTCGCACTCTTTATACCAGTCGAAGGGACCACCGCCGATGAAACGTTACGTGTACTCACGGCTCGCGTGTTTTGCGTATTTGGAACACCTGCCGTCATAGTTAGCGATAACGGACCTGCCTTCCGCAGTGAGCTTTCAGCAAAGGCCAGCAGCTTTTACGGTTATCGTCACATACATACCCTACCGTATAACCCCCAAGCTAACGGTATAGCTGAATCTGCTGTAAAGAGGATTAAAATGCTCTTGGAGAAACAGACTAAGGATTATGCCGATTGGCACCGTCTATTGCCACTAGCCCAACATATGCTCAACACCACGGTGCACACCGCATTTGGAATGTCACCTTATGAGGCCCTGTTCGGTCGTGAGCCTGTGGGGCTAGAGAAGTTAGAAAACCCTGCCTTGTACCCTACTGGTGATGGTAATGAGTTTCTAGCATCAATAAAACAACGCATGCTTCACTTACACGATGCACTCCGCATCTCATCCGATGCCATCAAAAACGCCCGTATAGATGCAACTAATAAATACGAATACGCTCACCTGCAGTCTGCTAAGCGTGGTACTATATTACCGAGTTCCCCCGGCAATGATAAGTATGTATGGCTGCTATACGGTTCAAAGGAAAATGCTGACTATATACGAAAACACGGCCATGGTGCGCCTTGGCGGTATCGCTACAAGGTACTGGAAGTCAGACCTCATGCTGTACGCCTCGAGATTCCTAAAGATGGATCGGTGCCACGAGTGCTTGAGTGGCAGTCGATGAGACGTGTCAGCGCGGCCCATGATCACGTACATGCTCCTACTGGTTATGAGCCGTACATGACAGAATATGGACTAACCATCGATAAACCCGGAGACGGTGGCCCTACAGATGATGACCTTGCCGATGTAGACACTTATGAGATTGAAAATATAGTGCGTGCTGATCGGATAGGACGAGATTATAAACTATGGATCAAATGGAAGGATCACCCTCAAATTACACCTCGCTGGCGTAGTGAACTTTTGAAGGAAACATCTAATTCGGAAATTTTAGCGGACATTAAAAGAGTCGTTGCGGAGGCTAAACTACGAGCTGATGTAGCCCAAGGTCATTTAGATGAAGAAGATGAAACTTTAGATGATGATACTAACGATCATGATCATAATCATGACGATGATGCCGGTCTCACAGGACCTTCTCAGCTTAATATTTCCGCACCAGCCAGTGATCTTCCCATAGCTAAGCGCTTACCACTCAGAGGTACTCGAAATAAAACAGTCAGCATGGCCCAGGCCCAACTTGTACACGCTTTCCTTTGTGATATCGCTTTCTCTAGTCTGATTGCTTTTCAGACATCGCAATGCGACCTCATATGAGCGTAGCTTACAACCCTTAGCTTAGAAGTGTGTCTTCTGACAGTGTGGGGCTGTAGCGTTCCCGACTATAGTGCTAAGGGTCGTGAGGGCTACGCTCGGGGGCCGCTATTGCTT
>Ga0209550_10003434_pt1 | contig 15104 bp, 8 predicted proteins | sample LauGreSuBDMM15SN_2_FD_187567 | JGI IMG/M metagenome (GOLD analysis project Ga0209550, IMG submission 187567) | Freshwater lake microbial communities from Lake Michigan, USA - Su13.BD.MM15.SN (SPAdes) (version 5) | ecosystem: Environmental > Aquatic > Freshwater > Lake | place: Lake Michigan, USA...
TGATAATGATGATAATGATGATAATGATGATAATGATGATAATGATGATAATGATGATAATGATGATAATGATGATAATGATGATAATGATGATAATGACGATAATGACGATGATGACGATGATGAAGTAAAAGGAGATAAAGTTGTAGGCGGTCTAACAAAATCACTTACTAAATTCAAAGCTGCATCTTCTCTTATTTCTAATGCAGACACATGGAATGTCTACCCTGGTGCGGATACTACCAAGTAAAACCTCTGTAGTATATATGGAGCCCGACACTCACCCTTCATTTGATATAGTGAAAGGTGGTAAGCGAAAAAAAGTTTCCAAGCCTGACAAACTATTCGGTGATCTAAAACCAAATAGTGTAAAGGCACGTGAAAGGTTATTAAATTTAAAGCATAATACTCGAAGAATAAAAGATACAGAAATGTTGGTTACACACAAAAAGAAACAGGATCTAAGAATAGCTCCGTCGGAAAAACTTAAAACCATGAAACAAGTTATTAAGAAAAATACATCAGTAAAAGTAAACCCTAAAAGCACATTTGATCAATCCGTTCAAAAAATACGCACTTCAGTAAAGAGTAGGGAAATACCACAAACTGGGCTTGGTCTTGCGCTTACGAAAACGAAACTTAACAACTTGGTGAGTATCCCTTCAAATGCGAGGATTGATTCAACCAGAACGACCGTTAAAGGTAGTATCGTTCATGAATCTAAACAACAGGCCCTTAATCTGCAGGGTATGAGGGACCCAACTAACATACTTAATACATCTATTACAGAACTTCCCCGTGAAGCCTCCATACATGCGCTTTTGAAACAAGAAGTAGCGCAATATCCCGATAAGATAAAAGTGGTAGGAGGAAGTTTATCTGGGTTCGAGATCGTTATAAGAAACGTAGCGTACAATCTAAAGGAATGTATTGAGGGAGCTGCAGACATTACACAATCTACAACAAACGCACGGAGGGACGCCGACAAAGCTCGAAAAACTCTTGGAGATGATTCTTCAGGTAAGATACATGATCATAAGACCCTTAGTGCTACAGTTGCCGCGCATTCTCCTGACCCTCGTATCGAGTTCGCAATAACTGCTGCTAAAGATGCAGATATCTTTAGGAATAGACGGGACAGTAACGATGATCCTTCACAGAATGGATTACATAATAAGATAAACTCAGATGCTTCTCGAAATCAGGCACATGCAGACTCTTTCCTACATGAGACAGCTATGGTCAATGCAGCCACCCGCAAGAAAGATAATATTTCAGGTATGAGCTCAAAACAGAATGAACATGAGACATTTGTTAGAGGGCTCGATACTCCTGATAATGCGATTAGTATGCATTCTAATAATATAACACTTGTTGGTGATAATCTTCAGTCTGTATTAAATCCTAAGAAAACAGATGCTCAAAATGCAGTAACACGTGCAGAGGGTATGAAAGAACAGAATGAAATCAATGTAGAACGTATACAGGGCGAAATATCCAATCGATTCTCTGAATTTCGCGATGCGACTAAAAATCGCGACGCCTGTGCCAAAGATATCAAGGATATTAATAGTAAGTTATCTAATCTTACTACAGAAAGTGCAGGGTATAAAAATGACCTAGATAAAGCCGAAGCTGGATTGTCGAATGTAGAACACGATCCTATACATGATGATAAATTCACACGATTGGAACAAATACGTGATAAAGATCTCGCTGGAACTAAAAATGCATTACGTGAAGCGGGTAAACGCCGTTATACTGCGGTAAAAGCAAAAGGGTATCTTGCGCCAAATAAAGATATACCAGATATAGAACTCTTCAATGCTAATAGCAAGGATATCAGAATAAAACTTACTTCTGTAATAGATTTATACGGTCCAGAAATTGAGAATAAGGCTCTCATTGATAAAAGCATCCGCACACGTATAACAGAAAGAGATGTCATTAATCAGCATTTAGGAGATATTAAGGCCAGAATACACGCATATGAGCCTACAAAACCTATAAAGGATTCTTCGCCACCTCGAACCGAGAGGAAAGATGATGTAACTATGTTAGCCGATCGCGATATGGCTTCAAGCCTGATTAATAGTTATTCAAAAAAGAATGCAGTGCAAGGAGCTGGAGCTAAAGATGTAAGTGGTATACTTTCTGCTAACACAGCACAATATGCAGAGGCTGCTACAGGGCTATCAAATCTGTCACAGAAACGTGAAATCAACTCTGAAATGATAGAAGTTGCAAAAACAAATCGGTTTAAATATGATTCCGCTAGAGAAGGGGTAAAAGCAGATATTGAAGGTTTCGTTGCAGCTCAAAAGAAGGTTTTTGCCGAAGTTGCTAATGTTTTATCAAACTCTACAAGTATAACCGATACGATTAATAGTATTAAAGAGGAACAAGCGATACTTAATAATGGAGTAGTCGACGCCATTAAAAATATGGCAGGTGATGCCCTCACTACATCTCGTGATGCAAAAATACAGGCGCAGATAAGAGATGCTGCTAAGGATACTGCTATAGGAGGAGCAAAAGATATGGATATAATAAATAGGGCGCGCAATGAGGCGGAGAATGATGCGAAAATACATAATACTCAATCTAATAATGCTGCGAAGCGGCTTGTTGATGCTAAATCTGGGGATAGTTCCGCCAAAAGTAGGAATATTGCGGAAGATATGAGTCAGCCTGGTTCCACGAGCAAGTATAATGAGGCATTAACAGAAGTGGATGCTAATCTTGCATCACTAATGGGCGATATGAATAAGGCGGCAGGTATGCGCAGTAATGCTGAGCGATTAGAGAGAGGAAATGTAAAAAATATTGACAAATGTATTGCAGAAGTCAATACTAAAAGTGCTGAGTTTGGTACTACAACTAGGCTGCATGCGAAGGATCTTGATGATATAGCAGAGTGCATGGGTAACTTGGAGCATCTTGCAAATAAGCCTGCTACCCTTAAAGGGGATGTTGATGCGGCATTTGCGCGTGCTGAAACAAATCGACCTAAGCCAAATGTTGATCTAGGCGATAGACCTGCCCTAGTTAAGCAAATGAAGGATGAATATACTGCTAAGCTGCGTGAATCTATTTTGAGACACCGAGATGCGGAAGAGAGTTTGAAGGGGCTTAGTTCTGTGTCGACGAAGCCAAATCCGAAAATCGCAGAGAAAGTTACACTCGATAAAACGCTAAAGGAGGCATATGATAAGGAGAACGCAAAACTTGAGTTAATAAAGAAAAATAAGAAGCCAGTTGATGAGGATTTGGCCAAGAAGCTGGCGAATAAAAACAGATTAGTTACAAACGCCGGTAATAGTTTATTGTTAGTTGGAAATCTGATGAACTTCTTTTTAACTCCAGAGATAATCTCGAACAGTGTTTCTAGTTCGATCACTCCAGAGTCTGAACCTGCTGCAGATAATAGTCTAGGATCAGATTATACAGATGGCTACAATCTAGGAATGACCCAAGGAAAGATCGAGGGTCAAAAGGACGGCAGTAAAGTGGCGAAGAATATAATATCACGTATGGATACCGAACCCGTCGATACACTCATTAAAGAGGTCGAGAAGATCACTAACGGCGATGAAAACCTAGAAGCTGCAACGGTAGATGTGTTGAAGGGGGTAATAAAGGGTACAATGAAAGGAGGATACGAGGAGGATGAGAATGGTACTATGATACCGAAAATGGAAATATATGAAGGAGGAGCATCCCCTACAGAGGATTTTGATGACGGATATTTTACTGCTTATAACTATGCATATAAACTGTGGTATAACGCAACTATACAAGTTACTATGTCACTGCGCGACGAAGCTTCGGCAACATCTGCTACTTTATGGCCTGTGAATACAAAGCCTGTAGAAACTTCTCTTCCTTTATCTGTCCCTGTAGAATCTTCAGATAAACCTTCAGCATCAGGTGGTGGACTCAAAAACGCCAAACGCAACCTCAAACGCGGAAATACTTTCAAACAACACGAACACCTGCTAGGACAAATAAAAGGTAAAACCATATCTGTATAGAATCAAAAACCTCTGGTGGATCAATCATTAACACCAAGTCTGGTCGGTCGAGAATGATTGACGCCATTATATTCTGATCTTTCCCGATAAATCTCCCAGCATGCACATATTTCACGAGCATTTCATCATATGCCTTGCTCCAGGATATCCAACTACTAGCATCTCCCGCCAAGATTCCCCCACCCACCGTATTTACCTTCTCAAATCTCCCAGGGATTCCATCCTCAACCACACCTTCAAAGGGATTAATGCGCAGAACCAGCATTTTTCCATTAGGGACCATATCCCGCCTTGGAAATTCCTTCAAATGCGGGATCCATTCCTTAAATCGACAGATTCCCGCGTCGCACCAGATGAACGAATCTGACCCGAACGGATTCTTCTCTATAACGCGTAGGACGAACTCCTTCTTTTCATACCAGATTGCATACAAGTCTGGCGAATGCCCCGTTTCATTATCAAGTTGTGCGGTCTGTTCCCAGATATGCGGGCCAAGTTTTTGAACGGCAGCGAGTTCCACAAAGGGCAGACCAATGACCAGCGTCGACTCCCGCCCTTCAAACATATTCCGAAAAAACGGGACAAGTTCCTCCGATGTGAAAAAGACAAGCGGGCACGAAATATTCGGCCAAAAATCCTTAATCCAGTTCATGTATCTATCTATAGGATGTTTGCTGATTATTGGATAGTATGCGGTGACAACCGTGGGCTGCTCCATTGCTTATAACATCTAATGCAACTTTAACCCATGATGCAGAAGAAGACCCTTCACATCCTGTTCTTTCGAGTTAAATGCCGACGCACGATGCAGCCGATGGTTCACGAGATAATGCGGAATATTATAGAACTTCTTGCTAATAAGACGTAACCAGAGATCATAATCATCGAGGCCAATGAAACGATCGTCCCAGCCAGCCAACTCTCTACGAAGAATCGCGCTTGAGTTCACAATAGGATTTGCCAGAATGAACTCTACCTTTGGTATGACTCCCTTCGGCAAGGAAGGCCCATTTGATACGTAATCCCCGAAATATTTACAGAAGGTCCCAATCACATCGAGATCAGGATACAAATCCACTGTCATGCGCTGAACGAGTAGTTTATCGCGCTCCCACGTATCATCGCAGTCGAGGATTGCGATCCACGCCCCTACAGTACGCGGTACAAGTGCATTCAACGCCTCCGCCTTTCCACACACTTCAGGGAGATTCACGACGTGGATCTTACATTCTCCAATATGCTTCTCACACTTCCTCTTGATCTCATACGCCCTTTGGAGAACGTCGCCGCCATCTCCGTGACCGTTGATACCGATCCACCACTCCCATGTAAACTCCACTTCCTCGTATTTACAGTTCTGAAGGCATACGCTCAAAGCGCATTCCTCTAGAAACTCCACACCGTTGTACACAGGAGTAAGTATCGAAACCCATGGTATCATATTCGGTGTAACCCTAAATGCTCCCACTCGCTGCTCAATTTTAATAACAAAGCCATAGGATGTAGAGGAGGATGACGGAACTTGCTATCGCTCACCGCAAGATAAATCCAATGCGTCTTGAATGCCATTTTTACGAGATTGGCATATGACGCCCCCCTGTTTGTAAGAAGTTCCTTCATCGCGGCCTGGACCTCCTTCCCAGCACGATCTCTTATGGCCGGCACAGACCACATAGAGGCCACGAGCTGGAAGAGATCACGGCCCTCTTTTGGACACGGGTCAACCACAGGAAGGATACCATCACTCAGACTCACTATGGCGTTCCCTTCTCCGTTCCCCAGACATGCGAAACCAAAGTCCAGGATTACTACCTGGAAGGGGGCTTGGACGAGCCACTTCACACCTCCTACCGTCAAGAAATAATCGACAGGTTTCTGCCGAATCCAGAGATTATCCGCCTTCAGATCACGGTGATCGAGATGGATTCGTTCCTCCAAAAAGCCGAGAAGAAGACTGACTTGTGTCAGAATCTTCAGCCATAGAGAATCAGGATCCGCCGCTCTCGCCACAGCCTCTATAGCACTCATACCATGTATGAACTCCATCGTGAATCTCGTCTCGCCCGCATATTGAAAAATATCATAGACGTGCGGAATGGCCCCATGAATACCGGCCAGACGCAACGCGTTACTTGCATGGGCCTGGAGAACTGCTTCCGCAGTGAGTGAATAGGTGGTATTGATCGGAGATTTTACACAAAGGTCAGCACCAACGGGGGGTGTGCGACGAACCTTTGTTATATTCGCATAACCACCCTTATTCTCCTTTTTCCCGTATTCCAGAATACACCGCCTTTCCTTATTTACCAGTATTCTTCCATCAATATATTGCTTCGGAAGATCTTCAAGAGGAACATGTATACCTTTCGTAAAATCTACTGTTTGTGAAATCTGAAATGGCCCTAATGAAATGGTATAGTCCATCGCTAGATTGATTGGAGCTTTCTTATAATAGCGTCGTCTGTCTGCAACTCTGCGTCGGCATACTCGACTGCGAGGAGTTCATAGGGGTGTTCTGGTTGCGGAGGATTCCCATAGCGGGCTCCGAAGGATGGAGGCGGTTCTCCGAAAAGTGCTCCATTACGCAGATCGAGCCATTTGATGGAAACTCCGTCAAGGGTGGGATAGTCTTCTCTGACAAAAAGAGGTAGGGGAACGTTGTATGTTTCCCAGGCCCAGAAGGGCGTGGCCATCGTGTCTGGATTCAGCCTACAGCGATCGGCGAACTCTGTAGGGATTCTTGCTTTAGGTATAGGCGTCCATCCTTCTTTCTTACAGGCGGATGACCAGAGTTCGACATTTCTCCTTTGGTGGATGTGGACGGCCTCATGGCGTAGGGTATTGATGAGAGTGTTCTTATCACCTATCGAGGAACTGGGCATACAGATGAGTGAGTTTGGGCGGGTATGTGGGAATCCGTTGTCTGCGGATGCATGCAGAACAATCACGTCCATGGTACTCAATATGGGAACCTTTCGCATGGCTTCATTCAGCTTTAAAAGTTCTGTCCGTTTCAAAAAATGTGGGGCATAGGCTTGCTTTTCACGTGCTGCTGCATTAAGAACGGATGCATTACAACTCGCTCTATAGCCGTCTATTGATTCTGCTTCTTGTAGGGCCGCGCTGGCTGACATTCTACATATCTACAGCCTTTGTATCTGGTTTCTTCTTTTCCAGTGCGTTCAAGAGGAGCCTCTGCATCGTGAGAGTTGTTTGGACCTTTACCTTGGTCTCAACCTTGCTGCGGGTACGTTCTGCAACGGGCTTTTGAGCTGTTGTAGCCGCTGCTCCTACAGCTGCTCCAAACATGTGAGTGAGCGTTCTCGACGTCGCCGTCTTATCACATGCTGCCAGAGCATCCCTAAAGAGATAGTCTGTCGCCGCAATCTCTCGATCCGCCTCGGACGCCTTTGCCCAGTTACCCCCAGGCGCCAAACAACCGGGGAGTTGTTCCACAATCAGCGCAAATAGTTGCGCTAGCGGATTCATAAGTTGATGCTCCATGTAATACTTGAAATCAATCCCCAGCCGTTTCTCCTTAATCCAGCTCGGGGTCTCAATCCGATCCCCCTGAAGCTTCGAGGCCAGTTGCCCCGCCTTTGGAAGAATATACAAGAAGCTGATTCGATCTCCAGAAGCCGGTGCATTCCCGGGATCTCTCGCCTTGATCCGATCCGCCAACATCTTATGGGCCGGTGGTGTAGCCGCCTTGTACTCTGCACGCAATGATTTCGTCAAAGTCAGTTGTGTCGTACTCACCTTCCCTTTTGCGAGATCCATCAGCTTCTCCCGAACAAAGGTGGCCGCCGCGACTGGGTCCCGATCCGTCAAGAGAATGCGGATGGCCCCTCCGTAAATGACTTTCACTACGCCGGCGTAGTCCCGCCGTTTCGTGGCGATCCCCATACTGTTCTGGTAATAATCATCCGGTGACTCCTCATACTTGTTGCCCACGTAGCGCTTCTTACTGAAGATGATGAACGGCGAGAACACTTTATCGTACTCGAAATCATGGGGCTCCGCCAAAGACTCTGAGACCCGTTTCCCAGCCTCCTCTGTCAACTTCATTGTCGCCACGATCGCCTCCTTCCCTTCCAAAGGAGCGCCCGAGACCGGATCCCGGACCTTGAAATCAACGAACAGAGAATCCGTATCACCATACACGATACATGCCTCACAATCTGGCCTCCCTGACGCCTTTCCGTAGAACCGCTCAATCACGCTCTTGGCGAACATGATCTGTTTCCTCCCGTAGGCCGTTACGGACGCAGCCAAATGCTGGAGGCGGATCTTGAACGTACTAGATCCGAGTTGGCCATAGAGCGAGTTCGCCGTGAGTTTGTAGGCCAGCTGTTCCGCATCGAGGAGTGCCTTCTTGAAGGCATCGGGCTCCTTCTCCGCCTCCTTTCGTTTCGCCTTTCGAGCCGCCAGGAGTCCCGCCACAATGTCTGGGAGAGTTCCCCGAATATTTGCTGCATATCGGCAGATCCGTAGCCCCCTTTTCACCTTTTCGGGCACCTTCCGTGTGTCGCCCTCCTTCGTGCCCCAGACATCGAACTCGATTTCCCTACAGTCCTTATCAAGAGGTCCGTTCGCCTCATCCGCCTCGGAACCGTATGCGAATCCGACGAAGCGTCCCGAGAGATCATAGTCCTTTACCCAGACGAGGGAGTCATAGGAGATGTTCTCGCTGATGATCGTGCTGGGATAGAGCGATGCAAAGTCGGCAACTCCTACAGGGGATTTGAAGTAGAAGCCGGGTTCGGGCGTGAGAACGATCGCGCCTTCGTAGGAATCCTGTTCCGTCTCTTCGCCGCGGGGAGGGCCAGAGAGTACGCGGACACATTGACCGCGCTCGTAACATTCGCGGAAGATGAGGGACTCAATCTTGATTCCCTGGCCGCGTGTGAAGATGTAGCCAATGGGAACGGAGCAAGTGTTCGCCATCGCCATTGCATTGTTGAACACGTCCAGCTTCTTGTAGAGTTCCACCGTGAGATCGCAATCCTGGATACAGTAGGCGGCCACCTTGGCGCGGCCAGCGGCACCACCCGTCTTGTGGAGTTTGAAGATGTCCTGGGGGCTCACATCGTCCTTCACGGTGGCCCATTTCACCACATCGGGTGTGGCGGCCTTCAGATCCTCCAGATCATCGCCTGTCGGGGCCTCCAGAATCAAGGCGGCACCTGGCTTCACGCCCACAATACGCAGCTTGTCCACCACCACGTCCCCCGTCTCATCCAGGAGAACGACATAGCGGCCTATAACCACATCCGAAGTGCTCTTCGTCTTCACGACCCATTCGGCTCCGGAAACGTCGACGCCTCCAGACTTCCCGCTCATGAAATGCTGACAGACATAGTCGAGCTTGTAGGCTGGGAGAGAGAAGTTCCGTTTGATGTAGTGGAAGAGATCGACCTGGAGACGGCCATGTGCCGACCAGATGTACATGGTGTTATCGCCCATGGCGGAACTGGAGAGGAACTTCTCGTCGAGGGTCACGCTCTTATTGAAATCTACAAGACGGGAGAGGGCCTGGATGTTCTCATCACCCGTGATCCCGAGTTCCTCCGCACGGTTCCAGAGATACTTTTCATCAAAACCGAAGACGTTGTAGCCGGTGAGAATGTCGGGGTTCCACTCTACGACGGCCTTTGCCCACGCCTTCAGGAGATCGGTCTCAGTCTCGTAAGTATGGACCTTTGCACCTTCTACAGGATCACAGGAGCCGAGGACGAAGATGTGCTTCTCACGGACGGCGGAACCACCTACGACGACGTTTCCGATCTGGATGATGGGATCACCGGCGAGAGGGAGTACGGCTTTCAAGCAGCGGACCAGAATCTTGGTAATAGCCTCAATGCGATCATCACGTGAGCATCCTGACAGCCCCTCCTTTTTGGCTAGCAGGGGGGCGAGATCACTCAGGAAGGTCTTGCCCTTGGATTCCTTACAGCCTTTACATGCACCGGGACAGGGGCACTCGGAGAGACCGATCACATCACGTAGGCTCTTCAAGTTTGTCCGACAACTCTTGTGGCGGAGCCCGTCAATATCGGCAGGAGGTGCATCAGGGTTCGTTGCGGCTGCGAGAATGAGTTCGGCGGCCTCCTCGGGTGTCTCGGCGACAGCGTAGAGCTGTTTCGCCAGACGATCATAGCCCTTTTTGGCCAAGGGAAACTCGCCGTTGTCGGAGTTACACTCAATATCCCAGAAGAGGTTCACGAAGGGCGCGGAGGCCATGGGTGGGGCGGCAGGATGGATATCTAACCAATCGGTTGCAAGACTACCATCCTCCAGTTCGGCCTCCGTTTCCACCCATCCGCAGGGCTTGATTTTCCGCAAGTGGAAGAAACGGAGCATGGGGTCGAGATTCGCATCACAGACCTCTAGAGGATTTGTTCCGGTGTAGAGCTTGAACTTCGGCTCGTTCGTCTCGTATTCGAGGAAGATCTGACGGAGTTCACGGAAGGCCTTCATTGAGGGAACGGATAGCTTTGCAAAGGGGAAGCTCTTATTGGCCGTGTAGCCAAAGAGGAGTTTGCGGGATTCGTACTCCACGGTGGTGGCGTTGAACACCCATTTTTTAGCGCAACCCTGAAGTTTGTTCATGAAGGATGAGCGGGTCTCGAGCCTACTGTCTGGAAGACGCACATAGAAGAAGGGCTTGAACCCTTCCACGGAGGCATGCAGATATTTGTTATCTGCTGTCCGGCCAAATAGGTGGATCATCATACAGAGCTTCGAGGGGTCTTTGGGGGCTTCCTCGGTTGTTTTGCGGCGTCTGACAAGACGTATTTCTCCGTCATCGTCTGACATATTCCCACCACGAGGGATCACTTCGCGCGTGGTCTCGGTCTCCTTTGCGATTTCCACGTCCTCGGATATTGCATCCAAGATGTGGAAGATTGTCATTCTCTTAGAAACTCCCTACGGGAGTTTGTAAAACAATTTTAAGCAGGGCGTTAGGGCTGGGCCGTCGCCATAGCTGTCATCTTGCGTTTAGGGCGCCTAGTCCCCTTCCGCCTCCTACTACGCGTCATCGCCATCCCCGTCAGCAAAGCTGGTGCCGCGATATCCTTAGCCGCCTCCACGAGAGAAAGATAGAGAGATCCCCCCACAGCCTTCTTCACAGGCTCTAACTGCTGTGTCGACATGATATCGTCTTCCACACTGGGGGGATTCTGAACCACAGTGGAATCATCGGGGCTCACATTATCAAGTTCGTCAACTGCATTCTTCCCTTCCTCTTCCCTATAAGATTCTGCATTGCGTGTAAGCTTCACCGACTGTTGTTCGTCGCTTGAGATTTTCTTGCTACCGCGTGGGTTCGTGCTGACAATCTTCTTCATCGTCTCGAAATCGTTACTGTTAGAGAGAGCATTCGTCTCCTCTCCAGACTCATCCTTCATGCTTGCTGGAATCATGTCGTTGCCGACGAGGGCCGTAGAAGGGAAGCCCTTGAACTTCAGGCCCGAAAGAGGGGTTTGGGCGAGGATCTTCTCATTAATCTGGGCCATGCCGACCTTTCGGTTGGGCAGATTTGCGAGTTTGTTCCAGACGCCCTCCTTGTATGTTCCACAATGGCCGCACCAATCGGCATAGATAAGAACAAGCGTAACAGGATTACTCTTGATGTGGCGTGTGAGCTTAACTATATCCTCTACAGTCTTCACATCGATATTATCATGACGCTTCGCCTTGGGCTTCATCTTACGTGATTGGGCTTTTTGCACCTTTCCCTTTCTTGTAACCGCCATCCTATTGTATCCTCCTACTTAAATTCATGCTACAAAGTTAGAAGAGTCGATGAAGGGAGAAAGCTTATTTATGCTCCTCTTTGGCTGTATAGTGCTAGGATATGCCTTTCTGTTTCTTGGAAAAAAGGAGGGATTCCAGTCTGGAGCAGGGGCTAATAGCCCGACAGTAGGGCAGCTATATCCTACCCCGATGCCTGTGAACAAGCCTGATACACCCCCAAGGCCTTCTTCTGGCCGGGTACTTATGGAATATACGACCTTACCACCTGTCGCAAAGGGTCAGATCCAGAGCCTCGACGATTATGAATACAACTATGTCTATCAAAACGAATCCGACAGGGCGCTCTCCCAGGGACTCAAGAATAAGCTGATGTCTCAGCGACCGATGGAGTGGGCGGGACTACCTCCTTCTTCACAGCAGTTTCAGGCGGGTCTTCGCGAATCTTTCCAGAATGCCACGCCAAGTGTCCCAGATAACGCACAACCCTATCAGGCAATCAGCGGACAGGATATGGTGCCTCCTGATACGCTCTCTACCGAGATGGAAGAGCGCAAGGTCTTGCAGACTTACAAGGCGCCTTCCGCACTTGATCTGACAAGCTACAATCCTGATGAGGATCCGCAGCTAATGATCAAGAAGTTGTACGATGTCAAGGGCCTGATCCCTATTGTCGCACATAAAGAAGGTACAAATGTCTATGAAGTGATTGGAGTCCGTAAGAAGGATGAGAAGATCCTATACGAGGATGAAGAGGCTCCGGCGTCGAATGCCCCGTTAAAGGGGGTGGGAGAGGCAAATATCGTAGTGCCTATTGCTGCATACGATACGGCGGCTGCGAAGGACCCCTTTTACGATACGAACGTGGGTTCAGGAAAGACTCGTATTGGCAAGTGGGATTATCAGGCTTGGACGCCTGGACTGGATCGTATGTTTGGACCGACGAACGATACGCAGAACTGGAACTAAATGTGTTTATTATGTTTACCATTTTCTGTCTACAGATTAGATGGTGAGTAAGAAAATAAGAAAGGTTGGACGTAAAAGTCGGCGCAGGTTACGGGGTGGTGATGCAACAGGTCAAGTAACTACAACTGGAGGAGTAAGTACAACTGGAGCAGTAACTATAAGTGGAGAAGCAAAGAAATTTCGATTTGGTGATAAATCCATATCAATCACTGGGCCCACGACAATAAGTATAGGTGTTCCTACTGACTACACGGTAGAACCTGTAAAAGGATACGTTGATTGGGATACAAATCAGTTTCTAAATGTCATTTTAAAGATTACTGACCCGACTGGTGATGTAGATCAAGTTAACGGTGCTAAAACGTATACATTTAATCCAAAATTCGGGGGTAAGTATACACTCTTCGCGTATGCATTCGATATGGGCGAATGTTATACTGATACTACTTGTCCAAGTGTGATAATGACGGTAAATGTAGTAGCACCCGATATATCTGCGAGCGACCTTGCCGCTGCACAACAAAAGATGAATAAATTCATGACTGGTATTCCAGATCTAGTGACTTGGTTTGATGCAGCAGATCCTAATACTGGATCTGTACCACCACAAGACGGTGCAAACATGACGAACTGGAATGATAAATCAGGAGCCGCACGTCATGCAACTGCTATAGGGAGTATTGGCGGAAAGTATAATAAAACCATTTGTAACGGGAAACCAGGAGTTTCTTTCGGAAGCCCTGGAACAAATGGATTATCCGTTACAGCCGGCGGATTTATCACGCCATCGTTACCCAAATCTCCCTATGTAACTGTATTTTTTGTTTTTACACCATCTGCTAATCAAGTTACTAATCCTGCTGCTATTGCAAGCCCATGGGCTCAGGCTACAGGTCCTGGAGATCATTATATCACTCGTCTGAGTTTGCCTAATAACTCATCTATGTTCTTGCAGGGTGACACTAGTGTAGGTACAGCTAAAGTAACCCAGCTGAATGGTCCTGGTATTCTTACACTTGCGGCAATGACGCCCCCAGAGCCAATGTTGGTGACTCTAGTTACACAGGCGTCTGGAACGAAAATGACTTGTTATGCAAATGGTTTAACTGATTTACCCGCTTCAACTCTGAGTGGTACTTGGTCTTCCACACCTAACCCAACTGGTTCAGCCCCTGTAATACTTGGGACGGATGTTGGGAGTCAAGGTACAACCTTTTTGTATGGTGCGTTGTCTGAAGTTATTCATTATAATACGACACTTTCAAGTGCAAGTATAGAGTATATACAAGGCTATCTTGCTAACAAATGGGGGTTATCATTATATCTTCCAAAGTCACATACATATTATAATAAAAGCCTTTCTTCTATTGCTGATGGCGCATCGGCTGCAAGCTACGAAAGGGCATCAGCTGCAAGCTATGAGGGTGCATCGACTGCTACTTTTCAAGGTGCATCGAGGGCTACTTTTCAAGGTGAATCGAAGGCTACTTTTCAAGGTGCATCGTCAGCCACTTTCCAAGGTGCATCGGCGGCTACCTATTTAAGTGTATCAGCAGCCACTTTCCAAGGTGTACTGCCTGGCTCCATAACTACAACTGGAGCATCAAGGACGTTTCCAAGTGGTGTTAAATCCATATCTATAGTTGGACCTGCGACAACTACTGTAGGAGTTTCTACAATCTATAAAGTATTCGCTGTCTCAGGATATCCTTCTTGGATAGAAACCGATCCCAAACTAAGTATCCATTTCGTCATCACATTTCCGAATGGTACTATTAAGAATGTGTACTCTGATAATGATATTTATAAGTTAAAGGCAACAATCCCCGGTAACTATACAATACTGGGATATGCATTAATATTGGGTGAATGTACTGATGCAAATAGTTGCCCAGTTGCGTCAATGACGGTTAATGTTAAACCCAACCCTAATGCGATTATTAAAACAGAGCCAGGAGCCCCCGACACTGGATCAAGTGGCTCAAATGGAACAAATACTGAGGGTGAACCAGTTGAGGATACACCAACTGTTGAGCATGAACCAATTGAGGATGAACCAGTTGAGAATAAACCAATTGAGGATACACCGAATGTTGAGGATACACCGAATGTTGAGAATAAACCAACTGTTGAGGATCAGGAAAATGAATCCAAAAACGCAAATACATCAAATAAGACAAATGAATCCAAAAACGCAAATACATCAAATAAGACAAATGAATCCAAAAACGCAAATACATCAAATAAGACAAATGAATCCACCAACGCAACTGCATCAAATAAGACAAATGAATCCACCAACGCAACTGCATCAAATAAGACAAATGAATCCAAAAACGCAAA
>Ga0209550_10003435_pt1 | contig 15102 bp, 15 predicted proteins | sample LauGreSuBDMM15SN_2_FD_187567 | JGI IMG/M metagenome (GOLD analysis project Ga0209550, IMG submission 187567) | Freshwater lake microbial communities from Lake Michigan, USA - Su13.BD.MM15.SN (SPAdes) (version 5) | ecosystem: Environmental > Aquatic > Freshwater > Lake | place: Lake Michigan...
TAATCCTCTTATCTTGAAGCATATTTTTAAACCATCTACCCGTCAGGATGCTCCTTACAACAGCACACCACTTTTACTGTCGCTTAGTCTCGATGGCATGAAGAAAGGTCTGACGGACGCGATAAGCCTGGAAACTAGGTGTTTCAAGATGCTGAATGGAGGCAGCGCAGCACCTTTAAATCTCGCGTAAGCAAGGTTCTGCACAGAAAGTGTACCGATTAATGCTTAATTCTGAGCCAGTGGGTGGGTATCATCATTGACGGCTCACTTTGGCCCGTAAACCAAGGATCCGGTGCAACAACTAGCGGTGCTTCCTTCTCTGATAAAAATGCACCCCACCAACTGAAAGTCGAGTTGGCAATTACGTAAGCACAACCCAAGCGCATTGCCATCAAGGATGCGGCGGACTGTCCATCGACATCTGAAATATATTTCAATCTTTCTTGTGGCAACCAGGCAAGTATCTTTTTCGCTTCACTAACTTCATCCGAAAAAACCCATATCGGATTATCTGCGTAGAAAAAATCGATTTTCTCGATTGCTTTTCGATAGTAGTTTTCGCCAAGTAGTCCAAAGGTAGCCTGAGTTTCATAATCTCCCCGTCGAATGTGCACGACCACCGGGGAAATGACATTTGCTTCTATCCTGAGTGACTTAAGATCTGGACCTTCTTTAACAAGCCTCAAGGATTGTAATTTACTGCGGACAGATTCTGGCCAAACATACGACTGGAAATATCCAACCAAAGCAGGATCGAATAACCGATCTATGGTCTTTCTCGTGCGCATTTGATGATAGCCAATTTCTTGACTTAATATAGAATAAAAGAATTTACGCAGATAAATTGATTGAATAGATGTTGTTACTAGATTTGCTAGGAATCGAGTCAAGAAAATTCTTTCATTTTTTCTTGGTGAAGCACTACTTCGCAAATTAAATCCCAAGGATTTTCTTAGCAGCAGACCGTCTTTTTCTCCTCTGCGAATACTTGTAATTTGATCAATTGAAAGATTAAATAGTTCTGGATCCCCATTTAAATTTAAGCGTGGGCGCCCAGGTTTTTCAAAAGTATAAATTTGTGTTCCTTGCGCAAGGGATAAAGCGGCAGCGAGCTGAAAGAGTTGATTTCCCAAGCCACCTGTTAAATATATTCCAACAGTTTTTACTCTACGCATCTTTGCTGCTCTTTCTTTGTACCCTAATCGAACGTAGCAAATTCACAAGGTAAAATGGGTGGGAAATAAGGTAGATTGATAGTCGGAACTTCTTTGCAACCCCCACGTTAGTAGGTAGATTCTTGATCACCGAAAGAATAAGTTTTTGAATCGTGAATACTTTGAATTCACTCGCTATTCTCGTTGTTGGTTCGAGAGTCTTCAAACATTCAATTACTCCACACATATCGCTCATTACAGATTTGTTACTCGTAAGATTCCATTCGCCGTTATGAAAATATTTATAGACGATTTGTGAGCTCGTGTAAATTTTAGTCGTTTGATTAAGCGCCAGGTTGGCAAAAAGGTAATCCTCGCCCATTCGATGATTCATAAACCGAGTACCTCTGAAAAGTTTGGTCTTAAATACAAATCGCCACAACCCCAAACCATTTGCAAGGTGTATAGGTAGAGATCCTTCGTTTATGTTTGGTGGCGAATACAATTTCTCAACACCAGATCTAAGGTCATTTGAAACATATGAACCGATTCCAATTTTGTAACCCAAAGAATCTGCATCTTTGGTGAGATTAAGCAAATTAGCAATAAGGACTAGGTCGTCGGAATCTGCAAAAGAAAACCATGGGGTGTTTACTAGTTCCAGGCCCGCGTTTCGGGCTAGGCCTGGGGACTTTACGTCAATCTGATGAAGGGAGAAATTCTTACCTGTTGCCAATTTTTCCAGTTCAATGCTAGTAGCATCAGTGCTCTTATCATGAACCAAAATTACATTTACATTTAGCTTGTGTGCACTCTCGAGCCATGACGCCAGATTGGTTAAGCGACCAGCCATGTTATGAACTGGAACGACAATTGTCAGTAGCGATTTTTCAACTTCTGAGTCCATTTTACCCACCAATCAAGTGTGGCTCAGTTTAGTCTGAAATAATTGTTTTGATCTGAAGGCACAGGGGGTTTCAATGGAAATCGTTTTTGTACACTTCGGGTCTCGTGTTCCCAAATATCTCATGCGAAATATAAAAAGAACCTGTAATTTTTTCCCTGAAACAACTGTAACCCTTATAACTGACATTTCTTCTAAAGTAAGTATCAAAAAAAGTAATTTTCAAAAGTATAACTTTGAAATGAATGACGATTACGTCAACCTTGACCAATCTTTGAGTCATCCAAAAAATTTTCGTAACAATTTTTGGTTTACCTCTTTAGCAAGAATCCTTGTTTTATGCGATTACGTAATTGCAAGAAATGTTCAGATTTTACATATTGAATCTGATGTGCTCATATCCAGTGATTTTCCATTAACCCAATTTAGAGCTTGCGATCGCCCTGTTGCATACCCAGTCATTGGAAAACAATCGGCCGTTGCAAGTACTCTATGGATAGGAAACCCTGAAGCTGCTCGTCGACTACGGTCGTACTCAACAACCTTGGTGCAGAATGATCCAACGATGACAGATATGAAAATCCTCGGGAGGTTTCAACAAGATTTTCCAAAATTTGTCAGAGTATTGGCCAGTTTTCCTACGGGAAGTGAAGGAGCATACTCGCCGCCTTCTCCAGAGATTTTGGAAGATATGAGGTACACCGAAAACCTATTCAATGGTTATTTTGATGCGGCTGATGTAGGTAGTTATTTACTGGGCGATGATCCGCGAAATCATAGAGGGGTTAAATTCCTTCGAAAGCAACTGGATACCAGCTACTTTAGGCCTAGAAACGTTCAGTACGTTTATGCCAGTAAAAGGAAGTTTCTTAACACATCTTCTGGCTTGATTGACCAATTCTATTCTTTACACATACACTCAAAAAATTCTCAAGTTTTCAATGAAAGAAGAATTAGCAATGTTTTAGCAAAGGCAATCAAGAATCAGGGCAAAGTCGAGAGGCATACATTAATTATCTTGGTTCTTATTAGTTCGATTCTACATTCAATAAAACGCCGATTGAAAGTTTTAATTGCAAGGCGAAAATAAATTCATTAAGAGCCTTGCGCTTATGCAGTAAAGTAGAGGGCAGCCTTAAGCCTTTGTGTTTCTAAGGAGTTTTGGAATAAACATTAATCATTTTCTTAGCTATTGATTGATAGCTGAAGACGCTCTTTGCCATTTCCTGTAGAACCGACCGATCAGATAACTCGTAATTTAGCATTGCTTCTACTAAACCTGCCTGGTCTCCACTTTCAAACAAAGTTTGACTGAACTTGTCAACTATCTCAGGAATTCCACCTACATTGCTCCCAATCAGACCTGCACCGCTCATCAGTGCTTCACCTAAGACATTCGGTAAATTATCATGCGCACTAGGAATCACCAGAACATCGATGGTGTTAAGCACCTTTTGAAGTTCTATAGTTGAAGTGACTGCCTGCTGTGTAATATTTGAATGTTCAGTTGAATAATTGCTTCTTGAATTACCCACAAGAGTAAGGGTGTATTTGTCTGGTCGTTTCTCAGTCACTTTTTTGAAAGCTGCTAAAAGTAAGTTTAAGCACTTGAAGGGATTATCTAGATCTTGAGCTATAAATCCAAAACTAATGCGATTGGCTCGAGTCGGTATCTCAATTAGTGAACTAGCCACGTGTGGAATTGGATTGTAAATTTGCTCAAAATGTGTTCTGGATAATTCAGGAAATGCACTCATTGCACGCTTCATTATCCACAATGATGGACAGACAAATGTGATATCAAGATTTTCTCTAATTAACTCATTAACATTATGTCTTTGCTTAGCAACTATCGGCCTAAATGGAATTCGCACTTGAGGGCAATGCTGACAACCATTGTTTATTTGTTCACACTCCATTTTGTAATGACATCCACCAGTGAAAAATCTCTCATCGTGCAAAGTAACCACTTTTCTCTTATGTGGGTACCTACTCAAGAAGCTTTGGACTGATACAAGATTATAAAACGCGTGCAAATGAAGTAAATCCGCTGATTCGATTTCAGAATTCGACCAATCCAAGAGATCAATTGAAACTGGACTAACTGGGTAAACGCTTTTTTGGATTACTTTCTCCTGTATTAGTGTTAGGGCTGAAGAGCCAAGGCGCAAAATAGGCGCAACTTTCTGTTCCACTACTGGAACATTAACTTTATTGCTCGCTCTTCGGGCAATTGAAAATATCTTGGAATCGCAATCATTCTCCGACAAGGACTCATGTAAACGCACAGCAGCCTGAGCAGCGCCACCGGTAGTTGAAGTTACTAGATGAACTATTTTCAATTAGTTTCCTTAGTCAAAACCTTTATGTTTAACCATAGTATTGATATAGCCTAAGCGCATGGGAGAGGCTCGCAGGAACAAAACTAATGGGCTCAGAAAATTTATATGACGAGATTCGGGACTCAAGCGAAAGTTGCATACCTAATCAACTTAGATCGTCGACCAGACCGTTGGAAAGATTTTATTGAAAATTCATCAGGACTTGATATACCAGTTACAAGGTTCTCTGCTATCGACAGCTTAAAGCTCTCAGCATCAGATTTTCGATTACCTCCAGCGGTCGCTGCGTGCTGGCTATCGCACCAGGCAGTCGCAAGAGATTTCCTACAAAGTGCTGCGGATCATTGTCTGGTCCTTGAAGATGATGTTGACCTGAATCGGGAATCTATTGATGCACTAAATCTACTTTGGAACAAAGAAACCCACGGCATTGACCTGCTTCAAGTTGGTTATTGTGTTCACCATAACCGCTTATCGAATCGAGTCGTATATAGCCGTCAGTTTTTAATAGTTGAGATTCTTGCGCGACTTAGACTATTGGGATTTTCGATCATTCGGCGAATCTTAAAGTCTATATATGGGTATGAATTTAGCTATCTTAGAGGTCTTAAGAAGCCTGTCGCAGAAACAACATTCGAATTGGGCACTCACGCGTATTTGATTTCAAGAAATTTTGCCGCTGCAATGATTTCATTCAATAATCCAGTCCACCTTCCTGCAGATCTGGCAATGATGGAATTAGTTAAGACTGAGAAATATAGGGTAGCGCGCTTGAATAGATCTTTGATTGCACAGAATAATTCCCCTAGTTCGATTTCAAATGCTTCTTCGAACGCTTTAGAGATTGAGATTTCTAGACTTGCTGCGGCTTGGACCTCTTGAAATGATTCATATCGCAGGAACATTTCAGTCCTGGAAAGAGTGCAAACAGATAATTTCAGAATTCTTACTAACTGAAGATGAATTTCTCCTCTTTCCAGAAAATGAAAACCTTCCTATACAACTGCTTAATTCGCCTGACATGAATCTTCCCAACTTAGACGTAATTCAGTTTTGTAGCTTAAAGTTGTTTGAACGAGGAGAACTTGGGATTCGTGAAATTCACTGGAGGTTTTCTGAATTTATCACTAGCTGCGACGCTATTTATTCACTATTACAATATCTATCGCGATCTCGATTCAAACCAGTCATTAGGGTGGTCCAGCGCCTCAGGTTGATGCGAAGCAGAAGGAAAGGGCTCCAAACGCTTTTGAATGGTTTTGCCAACTACGGAATACCAATACCACACTACATCGAACCTCAAAGCTCAACAATTATGGTCTCAAAAACTTTTGCCCAAAGCTTGATTGAGGTTAACTCAAAGGGTGACTTATTGTTTAATAGAGCATGTTTTGCTCTTGCACGAACAGCAAACTTCAAGTGCGTTAGAATTTCTGGCTTCAGCAAATGAGTCATACAAAGATGGTAGTTCTAAGCGGCGGTCTTGGAAATCAGTTATTTCAGTTCAGTTACGCTCATTTTTTAGTCAATGACCCAAACGTGAAAATAGAGATCTATGCCCCAAAACAAAAAGGATTTGGGGGGCGGGATTTTGCCTTGGAATCTCTTTGCTTAGAATGCTCGCATATTTATCGAGTTAGATCAAGAAGGTTGTGGTGGATCGACTTTGTCTTCAAATGTAGAGGTTTCATTCAACATCGTTTCGGCAATTTAGCTCAAGATTTATTTAATAAGTATTTATATGTAGAAAGCAATGCATATGAAGTCGCCGATGTTAACGTTTCAGTTCGGGTTTATTCTGGATATTTTCAAAATTGGCAGTATGTATTTGAAGTCATGCCACAAATTTATTCCGAACTTGTAAAAATTCTCACCAAGGCTACGGGTACAGCATCAATCCGATTAGGCGATAGCGTTTATGGAGTAGTGCACTTTCGTCGAGGAGATTTATTGAAGTATCGAAAAACAATGGGCATTCTTGCTGACGATTATTTTCTAAAAGCGATAAATTCTGCGTTTGCAGACTTGAAACAACAAATTAAACTAGTGGTTCTAACAGACGACAAAGAAGCCGCTGAAAAAACTTTTGCTGGTCTTGCTGATGAAGTTTATGGTCCTGACGATGTTAAGGAATGGGAAGCTCTTAGTATCATGTCAAATGCAATTTTCGTCGTCACATCGAATAGCACTTTCTCTTGGTGGGGAGGATTGCTTTCATCTAAACAAGGGGGTGCTGTATATGTACCTTCACCCTGGTTTCTAGACTGGTCACCGAATCCAGGCGAGGCATTCATTTTCCCTAATTTTAAGAAAGTACCTGCACAATTTACTTAATAACTTTAAGTATTTGATAGGTCCGCACAGCAAGATATTTCAAGTACCATTTAATGGTTCCATTACTCGAATAGATTAAACAGTCACGACGCCATTTATGTTCGATATTTTTATTGTTGTATTCTAGAGGCGATTTTGAAGCATTATATTGGAAGCTATTGTTTAGTTGTTGAAAATACTTAGAATGATTCTGAATTGTCGCGTGGGTACCGCTAAAACCATTATCCCGATACCGGGATACGTTACTTGTTGCTACAAACCCTGTTTTCATTAGTGGTTCAACCCAGGAATCCCACGGAATTGCTCCCTTAAATTTCTGCAGTCTCTGCATTTTGAACCTTTTGAATGATTTGCTACTTATTAGTGATGCTGGCCCATGCAGTCCATATCTCAATCTAGAATAAGATCCGAGATCTGCAGGCTTTTCAAAGGACCCATAGTTAATGCCCCAGAAATTTTTGGAATCTACATTCTGCTTCAATACTTGTTCAGTGAAATCAAAAATGTCTGGCGCAACTTCTACATCGTCCTCCAAACAAATTACAAATTGGTGTTCCTTCTCAATTAAGGGCAATTCCCAGGCCCGAAACCTATTGCTATTGATAAGTTCCTCTACATCTGCACCTTTACTTTGAATGTGTGAAATTTCGGTAATGATACTCTTATGCTTGTTCAATACTCGCAAGTCATCTTCTAGTGCATCTTGAATTATGATGTAAACTGGATACGCTTTTTTATACATTGCATCGTTCACGCTCTTTAGACACAAATCTAACAATTTACTTCTACGGTAAGTGATGATCGATACCGCCAATACTGATTTTTTCATTCTCTAATTGTAGACTTATGTGCGTATATTGTTCCTTCAAGTTAATGTTAATTAATCTGATTTGGAGTAAGTGATGTTTTGTGAAGTTTGTGGGGAGTCTTTTGGTGACCTTACCTTGGATTTAGGTAGTCACCCTTTGTGTGATGATCTCTATTTCATAGGCTCAGAACAAATTGTCCCTAGCTACCATCAGCTAATCTCACTTTGCAAAAAGTGTCTAACTGCCCATCAAATGATTCCAGTTAAAAAGGATTTGTTATTCAAATCTTCATACCATTATCGAGCGGCGCTGACTAAAGATGTTCTTAGCGGAATGCTTTCACTGGTTCAAAGCCTAAGGAGCAAGATGGTTGAACGCGGAACCCCATTGACTGTGCTAGACATAGGTTGCAATGATGGGAGTCTTCTAGGAATTTTTAAGGATACCTATGGTTGCACAACGATTGGAGTTGATCCAACTGATGCAATTTTAGAAGCTGGAAGTAGAGTTGACTTTAAGATTAAGGAATATTTCAGCGAAGATACAGTAAAATCGATCAAAGCAGTTGCTCCTATAATCAACATCATTACATTTACCAATGTTTTTGCACATATAGAGAACCTTCCAAGCCTGTTAAAGAATTTAAATTCTTTAATTAGCGATTCAACTACTTTAGTGATCGAAAATCATTACCTAGGTTCAATCCTTGATCGAAATCAATTTGATACTTTTTACCACGAGCATCCAAGAACTTATAGTCTTAGGTCATTTAAGCACATTGCAAGCTCGATGAACCTACGTATTACTGGCGTGGAGTTCCCGTCAAGGTACGGGGGCAATATTCGGGTGACTATGACAAGACATGGACCAGATATGGACTTGTCTTCATACAATGCGCAGGAAGATAATTTCATTGAAGCTTTTGGTGCTCTGCAAAACACTTACGATGCGTGGAAAATTTGTGCAAAAGAAACAGTTACTCAATTAAGTACTCGCAGCCGGATGTATGGCAAGGCATTGCCAGGACGAGCCATTATGCTAATAAGCACCCTTGATATAAATGAAGCAATGATGCCTGCAGTTTTCGAACAACCCAATTCTCCCAAGATAGGCAAGTATGTGCCTGGAACAAAAATTGAAGTTCAGTCTGATAATGATATTTTGGCTACAGATCCAGAAATTTTGATTGTTTGGTCCTGGCACATAGTTGAAGAAATTGTAAAGTACTTAGATTCATTAGGGTATCGGGGTGAAATTTGGGTGCCACTTCCTGAGTTTCGGCTGTACCGACCAGCGCTGTGAACAACCAGATACTTATCCTTGGCGGTGGCTTCGGATTATACGGGTACCTTCCCGCTGCTTTACAAACCAATTGGCAAGTGACAACCCTTAGTCGCTATAAACAATTTATAGAAAGTAGGACTGAGTTATCTGGGTTTATGGATCGAATAAACTTTATTGCCGAAGAAAATATTGATCCCAATTCTTATGGTGGCATAGTTATTGCACGTACTCCGCTGCAACAGTTTGAGTTCATACAAGAATGCCCATCTTTCACAGGTCATTTCTTTTTAGAAAAGCCACTTGGGCAGACACCAAGTTCCACCTCTGAATTACTGGATACTTTGCAATCTCGAAATTCTACTTTTTCCGTGGCATATCTTTTTCAGTACCAAGAATGGTACAGAGAGGTGGTTTCTAAGAAAACTTCCGGGTCTAAACTATTAATCGACTGGAAAATTCCATTAAGTACGATTCCATCTTGGAAAGATACCCAAGAGTCAGGTGGGGGTATCCTCGCCTATTTCGGTGTTCACCTGTTATCACTTGCTATAGAACTCAAACACGATGTAGATAGTCTTCGAATAACTTATGCACCAGATTCGTTAGTAATCAGATCCATAGTTTCACCTCTTGAGTTAGAAATTAAGCTCTCTAGAGGTAAGGATTCAGAATTCACGGTAAGTATAAGTGGGGATAATTGCAATTACTTTTGGAATGCAGAGTCTCCATTCGGCATAAAGCCCACTCGAGGCACTCCAGATCCTCGGATTCCTGCTCTAGTTGAGTACCTATCCGGTTGGCGGACACAAATAAACCAGAGTGAATCAATTGCTCGCGAGCGAAAGATTTTGGAATTTAAACAAACTATTTTCTCAGTCTAGTAGAGTTGGGCCACTACTTTATAGACATGAATTGGGTGAACCATGAAGGCATTAATCCTTGCAGGTGGACAGGGCACCCGTCTCAGGGAAGAAACGGAATATCGCCCAAAAACAATGGTTCTGATCGGTTCAAAGCCAATTCTCTGGCATATCATGAAAATTTGCCACTCCCAAGGAATACGAGATTTTGAACTGGCGCTTGGATTCAAAGGTGATCAGGTAAAAGATTACTTTCTAAAGTATCCATATTTGGCTAGCGATTTGAATATTGATTTTGGTAATGAGACTCCAGTTATCACTCTTGATAAGAGTGCAATTGAGAATTGGACCGTTGGACTAAATGACACAGGATCTGAGACGAACACTGGTGGACGAATATTTAAACTGCGCAACAAATTGACTGAAACTTTCATATGTACTTACGGAGATGGCGTTGCGAACATAAACATTCCACAATTAGTAAATTTTCATCGCAAGCACGGTAAAATAGCGACGGTCACGGCTGTGCATCCGTCTGCAAGATTTGGTTCCATAGAAATTGCAAACGATGGTGCGGTTTCAACATTTGCAGAGAAGCCTGTCTCAAATCAGTGGGTAAACGGCGGTTTTTTTGTTTTTGACCCACGTATATTCGATTACCTCACCAACGATTCGATATTAGAAAGAGGTCCCCTTGAGAATCTAGCGCAAGATTCGCAGTTAATGGCATGGCAACATCAAGGCTTCTGGCACCCAATGGACACAATTCGAGATTCGCAGCACTTAAATGAGCTTTGGAGCAAAGATTGCGCGCCATGGAAAATTTGGTAAACCAACTAAAAGCTGCGTATGCGGGTAAAAAAATTCTCGTAACTGGTCATAATGGTTTCAAAGGTTCTTGGTTAGTTGGGCTTTTAAGTTACTTTGGAGCTAAAGTTATTGGCATCTCCTTGCCCATAAGCGAGGATTCTCCCTTTAACTCATTCCATACACATGGTCCACACTCTTCACAAATAATTGATATTCGTGATTTTCAAGTTTTGAATCAATTTATCTATGACAACCAGCCTGAACTTGTGTTTCATCTTGCAGCACAATCCCTGGTTCTGGATTCTTACATAAATCCAAGAGAGACGTTTGAAGTTAACATTCAGGGTACGGCCAATCTTCTGGAGTCAATCACAAAAACATCTTGTCAAGGTGTAATCATTACGACTACAGATAAAGTTTATAGAAATCAGGAACAGGGTTTTAAATTTAAAGAAACAGATGAATTATGGGGCCATGACCCATATTCACTGAGCAAAACTGGAACCGAACTTGTAGCATCAGCGTGGCGCAATTTACCAAGTTCCAACAAATGCAAACTAGTAACAGTGCGTGCGGGTAATGTTATTGGTCCGGGCGATTATGCGAAAAACCGGCTACTACCAGATATCTTATGTGGGTTGCGCAATGGCTCAGAAACTCAAATCCGCAATCCTGACGCTATTAGACCTTGGCAGTATGTTTTGGATCCATTAATTGGGTATTTGCTTGTGGGCTATAAAGTTATAACAAATAAACCTTTAAGTAATTCATATAATTTTGGGCCTACAGATGAATCATTCGTTTCCGTGAGAGATCTGGTTACTAAATTTAATTCAATTAGACCAATCAGATTTAGTATAAGTCAATCTAATGTTGGGTTGGAGTCAAAAATTCTTAAGATTGATTCAACTCTGGCCCAGCAAGAATTGGCTTGGAGGCCAAAAACAGATCTTGAGACTGCATTAAAATACTCTATTGAGTTGAATAATTCTGAAATAGAATCTGAGGTCGTCTTTAATCATATCGAAAATTATCTACAGGATTTTTAGAAGTCTTTGGTGTAGTAGTTTCATTAAGTCGGCATCTATTCGGCGTCCAGCGGATATAGATTTGCAACGATATGAAACTGTTGTTCTAAGGTCAGCCTCTATTATTGCTTCTAAATCTTTCTGAGATTCCACAGTGAGGTTTGGGATCGGCGTAAAATTAGAATATAGTGATTTCAATAACCTCCCCAAAGCTATATCGTCAATTTTCCAGTGCTGATAATTGCGAGAATTTTCAACTATTTTTTGAACCACATCTCTACTAAAGACCCTAAAACTTCCCTGTTGAAATTTCATAGTTCCTGATTTTTCAATTCGCCCACCCAAAAATTCTTTTGGTGTTTTTTTGTCCAGGTACTCCTCCAGCGCTGATACATTTATATAGGTGCTTGTAATTGTAGTCACAAGAAAATCAAACTCAAATGAAAGTGAATTTCTGAAGACGGCCATGTTTTTTGCTCCTTGAAGAATTAAGCTGTCAGGCATCTGTACTTCCCACACCTCAAGTGGTCCTTGATTATTTGCTGAAATCATCTCCGGTTGATATCTATTTAGTCTGAATATTTTTTTAGTTACTAACTCAAGAAATAGTGAAGCGTAAGCCAGAATTTTATTCTCCGACCACCGCAAATAGTAAATTTGTTGATCGGCTTTCAACAATTTTGGATGTATTTTGATCCCAAATACATTGATGATTCTGGTTTTACTACTGCTTTCCATCCAGGTTTTAGATTGACCATCCCGCAGAATACCCAACCAAGGTTCGTACGGCCCATGAATTACAACTACCAGAATTTTTGACTTCATGTTTTTTTATCACTCATGGGCTGAGAATATCTTGATACGTTACTGGTTATGGGGATTTAAGAAGTATTGACGTTATTATAAAATTTGCCTTTAGACCTAAACTATATTTCTTTGACTAGGTACGCTTAGGCAAAGACCTAAACCTTTTGAAGTCGTAACAAAAATTGAATATTTCTTCCAATTTTTGAATTTGATAAGAATATTCCACTTTATTCCGATTACAAAGATTCGGCCTTGGGCTTGAGGTCATTACTCGTGGTTATCCCTATCATAAATCTGGGAATTGGTTGTTTTATAGCAAAACTAGGGATGACCTTGTCAATAATCAGGTAAGTTTTGAGAATGAAAAAAGAGATACCAGCAAAATTGCCAGTTCTAATTATTGCCTACTCAAGACCAAAAGGTGTCAACTCTGTGGTTAAAACACTTCTTGAGTGTGGAATTAAAGAGATCTATGTTGCGATAGATGGTCCACGAAATATGAAAGATGAGTCAAACCAAAATAAAATTGAAGAAATGCTGCAGAAATATGCCAGTGACTCTAGAATTATAATAAATAAGCGAAAGCATAATCTTGGTGTTGCCGGTGGAGTTATTAGTGCAGTTGATTGGTTCTTCTCACAGGTTGAAATGGGTTTAGTTTTAGAAGATGACCTCACAATAGGTATGGATCTTGTGCGGTTTATTCAGACATCGCTAGAAAGATACAAGGAAGATGAGAATGTATGGATGATCTCCGGATCTCAATTTTTTCCAAATTATATGAATCCAAAACTATCGGTTTGGTGCAACTATCCGATTATCTGGGGTTGGGCTGGTTGGGCCAAAAAGTGGAAAGAAATGCGTAGCCTTCTCCTAGAAAAAAAACCTATATCTGTAAAGCAAATACTTGATCGCCGCTACCTATTTTGGGCTATTGGAGCAAATCGAGCCCTGTCTGGAAAAATAGATACATGGGATATTCCATTAGCTTTTGAATTTATACAGAGAAAAAAACTGTGTTTATTGCCCCCAGTAAATTTAGTATCAAATATAGGAGCAGACGATGTTGCCACACATACAAAATTTTTTAGTAGATCAATGAATCAGCCTCTAGAACGTCTCGACACAAACTATTATTATCCTGAAGCTCCTTTGACGCAATCAATAGCTAGTTATAGCATCATAATGGAGCAAAAAATTTATAAAATAGGAAGGAGGCATTTTTTTATTCCTTATTACTCGTTTTTGCTTGACCATTTCAGGTATTCTCTAAATAGAAGAAATATTCCACTTAAAATAAAGTTGTCGCATTTAAACTTAGATTAAATAAGCACCGTACTATGCTTATTTAATTTTCAGGTATCGACTGCGCCAGCCATAAATTTGTAGAAAAATACATGTAATACATTCGCTATTGTTATACTATAAATCTATTTGATAATTTGCTAAAGAATATACAACTCTTAATTGTAAATTTCACAAATGAATATCCTCAATCTGTGGTTCAGAGAACTATTTTTCAGTTAGCCCCAAAAACCGACTTAATTGATTTGCTTTAAAAATTATTAGTGAAATTTCATTTGTACATCATGGTGGGCCCTGTCGGGATCGAACCGACGACCCACGGATTAAAAGTCCGTTGCTCTACCGACTGAGCTAAAGGCCCTAAATAACTAATTTAATTTATACGCTAACAATACTGCCTAGCTCACATTCTTATTTACCATTAGAGGCCCTGGTTAATCTGTCTCGGAGCGCTACTTCCAAGCCCTCGCCTGTTGGGCAATGCACCACAACGTTTAATAATTTACTTTGGTCGGCTTTTCGTAAATTGTTATAAATATATCTCGCGAATTCCTCTGTATTTACAGGTGATGCCAACCGAATTGCACCTTTAGGGGTTTTTATGTTTGCCATGGCAATAAAGCCCTCACCAGGTTCAGCAGTTTCACCCAGCCTAACTTTTGCTTCTGGAGAGTAATGCTTCTCTAGCGCGCCAGATACACGGATTCTTTTGCCGTTTGAATCTGTAACAATAATCATTGTTGTACATTCTTCGACCATCTTGCTCGATATTAAACCTGGTCGTAAGATTATAGGATTAAGACCTGTACAGTCAACAATAGTTGATTCGATTCCAACGATACTTCTACCTCCATCTAAAATTTGGTCATTATCCTCAAGGTACATGCCAAGGTCTTCTTGGACGTCAGTACTTGAAGTTGGAGAAATTTTGCCGAATCTATTCGCACTTGGAGCTGCGATGCCAACTCCACCTAACTTTTCAAACTCAATAAGTAGTGCAAGTGCTACTGAGTGTGAAGGAACTCTTACACCAACATTTTGTTGGCCTCCAGTTATAAAATCTTTAGCAATTTCACTTCTTTTTAAGATTAGAGTCATAGGTCCTGGCCAAAACTCTTCAGCAAGTTTTATCGCATACTCTGGGATATCAACTGTCCATTTACCTAATTGATTAATGGATGAGATGTGAACTATCAATGGATGGTCTGTTGGCCTTGCCTTAACAGAATAAACCCTGCTTACCGCTTTTTCATTTGTTGCATCAGCACCTAATCCGTAAACAGTCTCAGTTGGAAATGCAACGAGATGGCCGTCCTTTAATGCTTGGGCGGCTTTGCTGATTTCAACTTGCGAAGGATTATTGATAATTTCCATACGTAAATCATCCCATTTAACTAGTTTTGATATGAAGTAGATGACCGATACCCTTCTCCTTCTGGTCCCCATCGTCTAGTGGCCTAGGACG
>Ga0209550_10003436_pt1 | contig 15098 bp, 13 predicted proteins | sample LauGreSuBDMM15SN_2_FD_187567 | JGI IMG/M metagenome (GOLD analysis project Ga0209550, IMG submission 187567) | Freshwater lake microbial communities from Lake Michigan, USA - Su13.BD.MM15.SN (SPAdes) (version 5) | ecosystem: Environmental > Aquatic > Freshwater > Lake | place: Lake Michigan...
TTAACCGACGCACCTTATTTTCAGGGGCATGAGGATTATCTCATCGCTGCACGCAACGCCTGCGACCTGCCCGTCATCCGAAAGGATTTCATGGTCGACCCATGGCAATGCGCCGAAGCACGCCAAATGGGCGGTGATGCCATATTGATTATCGTCGCGGCATTGGACGATGTTGCCATGGTCGAAATCGAAGACGCGGCTTTCCATCAGGGGCTGGATGTCCTTGTCGAAGTGCATGATGAGGCAGAATTGGATCGTGCGCTTACGCATCTGAAATCGAAATTGGTTGGCGTGAACAACCGCAATTTAAAGACATTTGACGTCGATCTGGCGACGACCGAGCGCTTGGCAAAGCTTGTGCCCGCCGACATATTGCTGGTGTGCGAAAGCGGGATTTCGACGCATGCTGATTGCCAACGGATGGCCACATCTGGGGTCAACACATTCCTCGTCGGCGAAAGCCTCATGCGGAACGCCGATGTTCAGCTTGCCACACAAAGGTTATTGACCGGACATGGCTGATCTCACGCATCTGGGTGCCGATGGCGCCGCACATATGGTCGATGTGTCTGCCAAAGCGGATACGGCGAGAGAGGCCGTTGCCGAAGGACGCATCACTATGTCCGCAGAGGCGCTTGAGGCTGTGCGCGCGGGTAATATCAAAAAAGGCGATGTACTTGGAACCGCGCGGATTGCCGGCATCATGGCCGCGAAAAAGACGAGCGAGCTCATACCGCTGTGCCACCCGCTCATGCTGTCCAAAATTGCCATCGCGTTTGAATTTGAAGACCATGGCATTCGCGCAGAGGCACGGGTGCGTTTGAATGGTCCGACGGGTGTCGAAATGGAGGCTTTGACCGCTGTGTCCGTTGCCTTGCTCACGCTGTACGACATGGCAAAGGCGCTCGATAAGGCGATGGTAATTTCCGACATCCGGTTGCTGTCCAAAACGGGCGGCAAATCGGGCGATTGGCACGCATGATTTCGGTCGCCGAAGCGCAGGCCACATTATTGGCGCTTGCTTCGCCATTATCATCTGTCGAACTGGAACTCACCAAGGCTGCGCGGCATTATCTGCACGGACCGCTCCATGCGACACGCACGCAACCCGCGGCCGATCTCTCTGCAATGGACGGTTACGCATTGTCAGCTGTTGCGTTTCCAGGGCCTTGGCACGTTATAGGTGAAAGCGCCGCAGGGCGGCCCTTTGCGGGCGTATTGAAACATAGCCAAGCCGTCCGCATCTTTACGGGTGCACATATTCCCGCTGGTGCAGATGCCGTCTTAATTCAGGAAGATGCTTCGCGGGACGGCGATAACCTTATCGCCACAGCGACGGATACACTTGCACCGGGCATCCATATTCGCAAGGCGGGTGGCGATTTTTCATCCGGCGACACGGTCCTTACGACAGGCACTTTGTTGGAGGCCGGCCCGTGCGCGCTGGCGGCTATGGCTGGCCATGCCACCGTTCAGGTTGGCCGCTGGCCGCATGTAACGATTGTCGCGACAGGCGACGAGCTCCTGCCTGCGGGTATCGAGTGCAGTCCTGCGCAGATACCATCATCAAACAGCACGATGCTGCATGCGATGCTATCAAACCTGCCATGTAAAATCACAGATGGCGGCATAATTGCCGACAGGCTGACCGATCTGGAAACAAGGTTGAGCACCCTCGCATCAACCACCGATATTATCGTCACGACGGGCGGCGCGTCGGTTGGCGACCATGATTTGGTTCAGGCTGCGCTGCGCAATATTGGCGCAGATATGGACTTTTGGAAGGTTGCAATGCGACCGGGAAAACCCGTCATGGCGGGAAAAATTGGTAACACAATAGTTCTCGGTCTGCCGGGCAATCCGACTTCGGCATTTGTAACGGCGTTTCTGTTCCTGCTGCCGCTGATACGGCATATGGCGGGGAGCCTATCGCCGCTCCCCGAAATCTTTGAGGCAAAGGCCGACAACGCATTGTTTCCGGGCGGAAGCAGGGCAGAATATGTGCGCGGAAGGGTCGAAGGCGGTTCCATCACAGCTTTTACCATGCGGGACAGCGGCTTGGTCTCGCCGCTATCGCACAGCAATGCGTTGATTATCCGTGATGTAAATGCACCTGAAGCCCCCACTGGAGCGATTGTTCAATATCATCGGTTGTTCTGAGTGCGGCGCGCTTACCGCGAACAAATGTTCTTGACTTAACCGCATTTGTTCTCTAATCGTTCTTCACATGTTCAACATGATGGAACCCTGAATATGCTCACAGCCAAACAGCATGAACTGCTTGTGTTCATTAACCAGCGACTTGATGAAAGCGGTATTTCCCCCTCATTCGAAGAAATGAAGGAAGCGCTGGATTTGAAAAGCAAATCGGGCGTGCATCGGTTGATTGGTGCTTTGGAAGAACGCGGCTTTATCCGCCGTCTTGCAAACCGCGCGCGCGCACTCGAAGTGATGAAACTGCCCGATGGCGGCAACTTGCGCAGCGATAATGTGACCAAGCTGACGCCCGCGGTTGGCAGCAGCAAGGCGCAGGTGCATTTGCCGGTGGCTGCGAACGACGTCATGGAAATCCCGCTGCATGGCAAAATCGCGGCCGGTGTGCCGATTGAAGCGTTGGAAGGCCAAAGTTCCTTGTCGGTCCCCATGGCGCTGTTGGGCGCTGGTGAGCATTATGCGCTCGAAGTTTCCGGCGACTCGATGATCGAGGCGGGGATTTTGGATGGTGACTACGCGCTCATCCGTAAAGCCACGACCGCACGCGATGGCGAGATTGTTGTGGCATTGGTTCATGGTGAAGAAGCGACGCTGAAATATCTGCGCCGCGAAGGTCAGCAAATCCGTTTGGACCCCGCCAACAGCATGTATGAGCCGCAATATTATGCGCAGCACGAGGTTGAGGTTCAGGGTAAGCTAGCGGGTCTATTGCGCAGATATCATTGATGTAAATCTGCGTTCTGCTGTGCATCTTTGGCGGCCTGAACCCATGGCATATGCGCGCGATTTTCGTTGGCGGTGATCACGCGCTGTTCGGCCAAATAGATTGCAAGTCCGCCGGTCTGTTCCAGCAGTGCGCGGTCTGCTTTAATCCATTTCGGTCGACAGCTTTGCGGCAACCACAGGGGCAGCTGATCGCGCTCCCGATCAAGCCAGTTTTCGAGGGCAATGGACCACCTATGCCCTCCGCCCACGCGCGGCATATTGTTGAGGGTCAAAATGTGCGATATCCCCACCACAATCGCTGCCTATCACCAATATGGAGCGTGGCAAATAACGCACCAATTTTTGGCTATTGTTTGCCTTGACGACCGTTAAATTTCCTACCATTGGGCTAGCCAACGACAAAGCCATTTTCTCCCCATGAAATAGTGGCATTTGAAGGACCGAAAACAGTCGCAAACGACGTTTTGAACGTTCTGTGTCTTAAACGGAAATATGCCCGGTTGGGCGGCCCGCCATGTCGGGTAGGAATGTATGGAGTTTGAAAATGGCCGATAATAAAGCAACTCTTACCGTTGGCGAAAACAGCTTTGAATTGCCGATCATGAAGGGTTCGGAAGGACCCGACGTCATCGATATCCGCAAATTATATGCCGTGTCAGATCATTTCACCTTCGATCCCGGCTTCACGTCGACCGCAAGCTGCGAATCTGCGCTGACTTTCATAGACGGTGATGAGGGCATTCTTTTGCACCGTGGTTATTCCATTGAAGAACTTTCGGAACAGTCGAGCTTCATGGAAGTATCATATCTGCTGCTGAACGGTGAACTGCCGACAAAGGCGCAGCTCGATCATTTCAGCTACACGATTTCGCGCCACACGATGCTGCACGAGCAGCTCGCGACCTTCTATCGTGGCTTCCGCCGTGACGCGCACCCCATGGCGATCATGTGCGGTGTCGTCGGCGCGCTATCGGCATTTTATCATGATTCGACCGATATCAGCGACCCAACGCATCGTATGATTTCCAGCCATCGTTTGATTGCCAAAATGCCAACCATCGCGGCAATGGCCTATAAATATTCGGTTGGTCAGCCATTTGTCTATCCCGACAACAGCCTGTCCTACACCGGCAACTTCCTGCGCATGACCTTTGGCGTTCCTGCCGAAGAATATGTTGTGAACCCCGTCATCGAACGCGCGATGGACCGGATTTTCATCCTGCATGCCGATCATGAACAAAATGCTTCTACATCGACAGTCCGTCTTGCGGGTTCATCGGGCGCCAACCCGTTTGCATGTATTGCAGCCGGCATTGCCTGCCTTTGGGGCCCAGCGCATGGCGGCGCGAACGAGGCGGCACTTAATATGCTGCGCGAAATCGGCACGCCTGATCGCATTCCGCATTATATCGAACGTGCCAAGGACAAGAATGATCCTTTCCGTCTCATGGGCTTTGGACATCGTGTTTATAAAAACTATGATCCGCGCGCGTCAGTCATGCAGAAAACGGTGCGTGAGGTTCTGACCGAGCTGAACATTACCGACCCAATCTTCGATGTTGCGATGCAGCTTGAAGAAATGGCGCTAAATGACCCATATTTCATCGAAAAGAAGCTGTTCCCGAACGTAGATTTCTATTCCGGAATCATTTTGTCGGCGATTGGTTTCCCGACGGAAATGTTCACGGTATTGTTTGCACTGTCCCGCACCGTGGGCTGGGTTGCACAATGGAATGAAATGATTTCCGATCCAGCACAAAAAATCGGCCGCCCGCGTCAATTGTACACGGGTCCAAACCACCGCCCATATCCGGGCCTCGCCCAGCGTTGATTATTGTGGAAGGCGGAGCGTGAATTTCGCGCCTCCGCCTTTTGCAGCCGCAACGGTGAGATCGCCACCCATCGCGCGTGCCATCAAATTATCTTCAGCAACACGCGCGAGCGCGAAATCAACAATCTCGGTTTCCCGCAAAAACCCCGACCGGGCAAGCAATGGGCCGCTCACCGATTTCGGAGTGGCCTCTTGCAGCCTTGCTTCAATGTCACGCACGATCTGCAGCAGTTTGACCGACACTGCGCTTATTGTGGCCTCCGACGGTGTGTGGACCGCTGAAGGGAATATAATGGATGCGACGTCTTAGCATAAGGCATCAATGTCGCGGGCATGGGCGCACGCGATTGAGAGGAAATCATCTTGGGGACCAAGTAAACCGTCCAAAGCCTAACCACCAACGTTCGTGGCGGCCGTTATAGGTTTTTTCAGTTAACGGCGTTTTAAGGCTGATCGGCCTTTTTATCGGGGCCGCTATCGTAGCATGCAAACATAAACGCGCTTAGCTGCGCAACCATGATCCATTGCAGCGCATTGGTAAAACCTAGACCGGCAGTGCCGGCTAAAGCCAAAATGGACAGCAAGGCTGGCGAGCGCAAAAGCCCGTCCGCCCAGCGCGGCAACACGACGTGCATGCTAATCCATGCGATGGAAGCTACCGCGAACGCCGCAAATAGGCCGTCATTCGTATATGACGTATCCATATACGCCGCGCCAAACATCGCGATAACAAGCAGCGACAAGGTCACTGCCGTCAGCTTAGGCATTTTCCCCTGCCCGTTCAGATCGTCAGTCGTTGCAAGACGCAAAGAATTGGCTGCGACAGCGCCAAATGCAGCGCCGGTTGTCGCCAAATCAAAGCCGGACACACCCAGCGCCACCGCGCCCAACGCGAAAACCGGAGCAGCAAATTTGACGAGCTTAAGCGCGATCGGACTTTGCCATATGATGGGAATCAATTTGGCGGTTACTGGACCCAAAACCCTAGCTTCAACGAAGCCCGGCTGACTTAAAACCCGCCTGCGCAAAATTTGTTTGTTCAGCTGGACAAAATCCTGCGGACCTTGGACGATGTTCAAGGTTCCGTTGTTGACATGTTGTTGCGACAAAAGTCTCAACGGCACCTTCGCAAGAATGGCCTGCCGCAGCAGCGAAGAAATGATGCTCCAGTCTTCGGGGAGATCTTTCAGCGTCGCGATCGTGCTGGCCCCGACAATCGAGATACCGGCCCAACGCGTATTCAAATCGATGCGCTCAAAAAGGCTGTTTTCGTCGCGCCCGTCCACCGTAGCGACGAAGTTATCCGGCGATTTCGAAAGCGTTTCGACAAAGTCAGGCTGCACATATAGCTGCCCAGACTGCACCCAAATGCGGTCATCGAGCTTTAAATAGCGCTGAATATCCGCACCCGTGCGTACGAAATCGACGAGGACGTTTTTCTGGCGCCATTGATCGGCCAAGGCCAACATTGCCCCGTCCATATTTTCCACTTCAACGAGAAACCGTGAAATACCCGCGCGGAAAAGCGTTTTAATTTGATAATCTACGAGCGAACCGCCCGCCAACGCGGTATTTGGCTTGTCCGTGGACGCGTGCGCCGCGGACACGTCGCCGCCGGTAACGGAGAGCAACGCGACGGACAGTTTTTCGGGAATGCGCATCGACACCATAAGTCAGATATGAAGGTTAGATGTCTTTTGCCAATCAAAATCTACAAAAATGGGTCAATCATTGCACAATGAAATGTTCGATATCGCATATAGCATAGTTGGGTCTGCGAATGACGACAGGATGACCAGGGGCGCCCTTGCTTGGTTCGTCAGCCTGCAGCCTTTAACGCTGTGTCAAATGCGCCATAATCCATCGACATTTTTCGCGGTTACACCACATGCTGTTAAGTTTGCGTTTCTCTCTCGTAATAATATGGTAAGAAACGGTTTATGACCACACGCTCAAAAATCGTCGGCTTGACGCAGCATATCTCAGACCAATCTTCGCACGACGATGTCGCGGCGGATGCGCACAGGACAGCGGATTCGCTTCCGGATGCTGTCGACACAGCAGATTTAGAAGACGCGTATGAAGTTGAACAGCCGCGGCGTAGTGTTTTCGCATGGGTTGCACCGACAGTGTTTACCCTCGCATTTGTAGGCTGGACCGCGTTTTTCGCTGTGACCTATTGGCCCGAGGCGCAAGCGGGCCTTAACAACAATCGCATTGTTGAGCTCATTGTTAATTGGGCTGTTCCCGCATTATTGATCGCCGTGTCTTGGTTGTTGATGATGCGCAACAGCAGCCGGGAAGCAACCCGATTTGGCAATGTTGCGGCGTCGTTGCGCAACGAAAGCGTTTTACTGAGCCAGCGGATGCGTACCGTGAACGAGGAAATCGCGTTGGCCCGCGAGTTTTTGTCGCAAAATGCACGCGATCTCGAGTCGCTTGGACGGCAATCCTCGCAGAAATTGATGGAGTCAGCCCAGGTCCTGACAGCGGCGCTTGCAGACAGCGACCAAAAAGCAAAGACACTTGAGACTGTAAGCCAGTCGGCGAACACAAATCTCGAGCAGCTCCGCAAGCATTTGCCGGTTGTTACAAGCGCAGCGAAAGATGTTACCAACCAGATCGGTAGCGCTGGCAACAACGCCCAAATGCAGATCAAAGCGCTCATTGCGACTTTGGAGCGCGTTCGCGATGCAGGCAAATCGGTTCGCGATTATGTCGATGGCGTTGAAGTGCGCGCCGACGACATGGCTGTTAAATTGGAACAGTCGCTCAGCAGCAGTGCAAAACTGCTCGACGTGCGGAGTGCAGAGGCGCTTGACCGGAGCGCCGAGATGGCGACGTTGATGGACAGCGCAACGCAAGCCATGTCCAGCGGCATCGCGCAGGCATCGGGTGATATCAGCGCGATCATCACCAATAGTCAGGAACAGATGCAGTCGAGCCTTTCCGCACTGCGGCAGGCACTTGGCGACGTTGGTAGCCAGACGGACGCAGAAGAAGCGCGCATCCGTGCGATGATTGCGACGATTAGCGCGCACATTCATTCAAGCGCACAGCAGATTTCAGAAGTGGACCGCGTCGCGACCGACCAAACGTCCAGGCTGGCCTTTGCCGTATCCGCCTTGGGCGAGAGCACGCGCACTGTTGGTTCGTCACTGATAGACAATCAGCTTGTCACCCAGCAACTGATCGAACAGTCCCACAAGCTGTTGGCGTCGCTGGGCACAGCGAACCATGAAATCAGCGAGACCATTCCTGCATCTATGGATGTCCTCAGCGCACAATTGTCCGATGGCGTCGCGCAGATAAAATCTGCGCTATCGAACGCGCAATCGCTCGAGGAATTGAGTGGTAGCATGCTTGAGAAGCTGAACGGGCTGGAGCAGATTATTGCGACCCAGCGCGACTCGGTGAACGCACTCATGACGCAGAGCGATGCCCATTTTGCCGCTCGCCATGACCAAGTCGATGCACTTGGCTCGTCGCTGCGACAAACACAATCGCTGCTGCAGGAAATGTCGGATGAGGCGAATGGCCAGCTTGTGACCGCATTGCTGCGTGTCCGCGAATCCACACGCGCAGCGGCGGAAAGCAGCCGGAAGATATTGGATGATGAACTTGCCCATATTTCTGAGCAGCTGACCGAACAAAACCGGATGGCGCTGGCCAATGCATTCGATGCGCAAGTTGCGTCGATGAACGCTGCCGTTCAGGAGGCGATTGAGCGCAATGTAGAGCTATCCGAAGCTGCGACCGGTCTGGTCGTCAAGCAACTGGCAGAGCTGGATGAAATGACCACCACTCTTGAAGGCCGGATTGCCGATACCAAAAACAGTTTTGAATCGGTTCAGGATGACAGCTTCGCCCGCCGCATGGTCTTGTTGACGGAATCGCTGAATTCGACAGCCATTGATGTTGCGAAAATATTGTCGAACGACATTACCGACACCGCATGGGCGTCGTATCTTAAGGGCGACAGAGGCATATTTACGCGCCGTGCGGTGCGCCTTATCGATTCAAAAGAAGCAAAGATCATCGCCAATCATTATGGCAACGACAGCGAATTCCGCGAGCATGTGAACCGCTATGTTCACGATTTTGAAGGCATCATGCGCCTGTTGCTCAGCACAAGAGATGGCAACGCCATTGGCGTTACGCTTCTGTCGTCCGATATCGGCAAGCTATATGTTGCGCTGGCCCAAGCGATCGAACGGCTTCGGAAATAAGCCTTAAGCAGGCCGGTTTATCAGCCAGTCAAAACTGTGGCGGTCAACCCAGCCATAGACGTAATTGGCATAGTATAGCGCGAACAATGCTGCGGATAAAAATGTTGTCCGCAAAATTATGATGCGGGGTTGGAAGTTGCCGGGTGCGCTATCCGCTTGTCCCGGCACCTTGGGCAGTCCCAATTCGTCATGCGTACGCACGCCGATGGGAAGGATGACAAACGCGGTCATCACCCAAAAAAGCAAGTAAATCGCTATAATTGATGTCCAAGTCATGCGGTCTCCAATATCATCACATCAACAATTGGTTTTTTGCCAGTCCAGCTGACGGCTACACGGCGAACGGCCAAACGAACGGTCTCGCGGAGCTTTTCGTAATCACCGCGATTGTCCTTAATCGCCTTTACGGCAGCGGTCGTGGCTTCGTCGATAAAATCATCCAGATCTTCTTCGATGGGAACGCCATGCAAACGGATTTCCGGGCTGCCCAGCAACTTGTCATTCGCACCAAGCGCGAACGCCACCGAAATCAACCCGTACCAAGACAGACGCCGACGTTCATTCAACGTTGCGCCGTCGGCAGCGATGATCGTATCACCATCGAGGATGAGACGGCCTGTCCGTTCCTTGCCAATTGTCTTCGGTTCGCCGGGTGCCAAACGCACGACATCACCATTGGACTGCACGACAGCCTTTGGAACGCCATGCGCGCGCGCGAAACGTGCTTGCTCTGCCATATGCCGGCGCTCGCCATGCACTGGGACGAGGATTTCAGGGCGGATCCAATCATATAACGCGGCAAGTTCCGGCTGACCCGGGTGACCCGATACGTGGACATGTGCCTGCTTTTCCGTAACCGTCAGAATGTTGCGTTCGGCCAGCTTATTCATAATTATGCCGATGGCGATTTCATTGCCCGGTATCTGCTTGGACGAGAAGATGACGGTGTCACCCTCCTCCAGCTTCACCGGATGGTTTCCTTCGGCAATGCGGGCAAGCGCTGCGCGGGCTTCGCCCTGCCCACCTGTTGCAACAACCATGACTTCGTGGTGCGCAAGGCTATCTACACTTTCCATATCAATGGTTTTGGGCAAGTCTTTCAAATAGCCATTGGCCTGCGCAGCCTCAAGGATACGGTGCAACGACCGACCGGCAAAGCACAAGGTCCGCCCGCTCTCGCGCGCAACTTCGCCCAAAGTTTTCAATCGCGCCGCGTTGGAGGCGAAGGTTGTAACAACCACCCGGCCCTTCGCGGCCTTGACGGACTTGAGCAGGTCATCCTTCACGCTGCCTTCGCTGCCGCTATGTTCATGGTTGAAGACGTTGGTGGAATCGCACACCATCGCCAATATGCCTGTGTCACCAATCGCAGTTAGCGCGTCGGCGGTGCTTGGGCTGCCCAATACAGGCCGTTCATCGAGCTTCCAGTCGCCCGTGTGGAAAATCTTGCCATATGGCGTGGTGATCAAACAGGCGCTCATTTCGAGAATGGAGTGCGCCAGCGTTACAAATTTAAAGTCGAACGGCCCCATGGAAAATGCGCCTTCCATGGGAATGACATTCAGCTCCACAATATCGGCAATGCCCTCTTCCTCAAGCTTGCCGCGAACGAGCGTTGCTGTGAATGGTGTGGCATATAAAGGCACGCCGAGGTCAGCGGCGAAATAAGCCACCGCGCCAATATGGTCTTCATGACCATGCGTCAGGACGATGCCCAAAAGGTCTTTTTTACGCTTCTCGATAAATTCCAGATCTGGAAGCACGAGGTCAACGCCGGGATATTCTGAATTGGCAAAGGTGAGGCCAAGGTCGACCATCACCCACTTGCCATCGCAACCATATAAATTGACGTTCATGCCAATTTCATTTGACCCGCCAAGAGCAAGGAAAAGCAGTTCATTTTTTGGGGTCGTCATTATGTTTTTTCTCTATTCCTGTACAAAAGCGCCAGCCCCCGCAGCGTCAAATCGGGCTCTACCCGGTCAAATAAATGGCCATGTTGCTGAAACAAGATCGCCAAACCGCCGGTCGCAATAACCGATACCGGTTCGCCAATTTCATTCTTCATTCGGGCAATCATTCCCTCGATCATTGCCACATAGCCCCAATAGATGCCAATCTGCATTTGTCCAACAGTGGTTGTGCCAATGACACTTTCATTTGGCGGCGGTTCGATTGCAATGCGCGGCAGCATGGCCGCTGCGCCATATAAAGCATCGAGCGACAGATTAACGCCCGGCGCGATGCTTCCGCCGTGGTAAGACCCATCGGGGCCAACATAATCAAAGGTCGTCGCCGTGCCGAAGCTGATAACGATCTTATGCCCGTCTGCGAGCGCGTGGGCTGCAATGGCATTCACGGCGCGATCTGCGCCCACTGATTGCGGTTCAGCAACACGCAGCTGAATGCCCCATGCGACAGCCCCTCGCCCGGCAACAAGTGCTTCACACCCAAAATAGCGCGTCGCCAAAAGCTGTAGATTGTGCAGCGCACGCGGCACGACGGTCGCGATGATGACGGCATCGATATCCGAACGTTTGAACCCCGCCATCTGAATGAGCTGATCCAGCCACACCGCATATTCATCGGCCGTGCGGCGCGCGTCTGTGGCGATGCGCCAGCGGTGCAATATCTCGCCGCTGTCATCGACCAAAGAAAACTTCGCGTTGGTATTGCCTGTGTCTATTGCGAGCAACATCGCCCACCCCTTTAAACTAGAAAAACATCTGCTGCATGAATGGCACGAATTGCGCCATCCGCCAAGCTAAGCCGCAGCGCACCTTGATCGTCCAAGCCTTGGAAAAGCCCATGCAATTCATCGCCACCGGGCAATCGCGCCGACAGCGCTGTTCCACGCGGATGCGCGTATTCTTCCCATTGCCGGATAATCGTGCCTGTGCCCGACAGCCGCCAGATCGCGAGGTAACGTGCAAAGGCATCGGCGATGATTTCCACGCTCGACTGCGCGTCCGGTGGCGCGGCGCCAAGTGCGCGTAAGTCTGACACCTTGCGATCAAGATTTTCCGGATGCCAGATCAGGTTCAGTCCAATGCCGACAATGACGGCATCCGCCGCCCTTTCCAGCAATATCCCGCACAATTTTGAACCGTCGCGCGAAAGAATGTCATTTGGCCATTTCAGGGAAATGCCGACATGCGGCGCGATTTGTCGGATCGCGTCGAACACCGCCAATGCCGTTACAAAGGCCAGACTGGCTGGCGCTGGGTCGGTATCGCGCAGACGAACGATGGTGCTCGCAAACACATTGCCCTTTGGGCTTTCCCAGCTGCGGCCCAGACGGCCTCTGCCGCCGTCCTGCGCATCCGCGCGAAGCCATAGACCTTCCGGAACGCCTTGCGCCGCGCGCGTCAACAAATCGGCGTTCGTTGACCCTGTGAGGGCGACCTCTTCAAATATGAGCGTCAGAACAGCGCCTTTGCCGCAACCGCTGTCCAAACGCCGAGCACGGGAATGGCAAAATACCCAAGCGGTGAGTTGGCGGCAGCTAGAATGCCACCAGTCCAGACCAACACCTTGTCATCGCTTTCGGCGATAACATCTGCTGCATCATCAAAATACATCACTTTGACAACCTTCAGATAATAGAATGCACCAATAACCGAGGCCGAAATACCGATGACCGCCAATGGCAGCAGGCCGGCGGCGACAGCGGCATTAAATACCACCAGCTTACCCCAGAAACCAAACAATGGCGGAATGCCTGCAAGGCTGAACATGAAGATGGCAAAAGCCGCGGCAAGTGCTGGGCGGGTTTTGGACAGGCCAGCGATGTCGGCAAATTCTTCGCGATAGTTGCCGTCTTTGTCCTTCAGTTGCATCAAGCACACAAAGCCGCCCAAGGTCATGGCCACATAAATGGTCAGATACACAAGCATGGCGGCGATCCCCTGCTCTGTTCCGGTGGCGAGACCGATGAGGATGAAGCCGACATTGTTGATCGAGCTGTATGCCATCAGGCGCTTGAGGTTTTGCTGACCAATTGCGCCAACCGCGCCGATGATGATCGACATCAACGCAACAACAATAATGATTTGCTGCCACACGAGCACCTGCGAACCAAATGCCTCAAGCACGACGCGCATCAACAAAGCGATGGCCGCAACCTTTGGCGCGCTTGCAAAAAACGCGGTGACGGGCGTTGGTGCGCCTTCGTATACGTCGGGCGTCCACATATGGAATGGCGCGGCACTGATCTTGAACGCCAATCCGGATAGGATGAACACGATACCAAAGATCAGGCCAAGGCCGACTTCCTTGTCCATCGCAAGGCCGATTGCGGCAAAGCTTGTCGAACCGGCAAAGCCATAGACCAACGATGCGCCGAAAAGCAGCATGCCGCTCGCAAGAGCGCCAAGGACGAAATATTTCAGGCCCGCCTCGGCCGAACGGCCATCCGAGCGCACGAAGCTTGCGAGGACGTATGCCGAAAGGCTCTGAAGCTCCAAACCGATATATAATGAAATCAGGTCCGTCGCCGATACCATAATGCCCATGCCAACGCAGGAAAGCACGATAAGAACCGGATATTCAGCGCGCATCGCGCCTGCCTTTTCCAGGAAACGCGGGGCGATGGTCAGGGAAACAGCCGCGGCAATGTAAATCAGCAGCTTGGAGAAATTGCCGAAAGCATCATTCACCATCAAACCATCAAAGGCCGACGCGCTGGATCCCGAACCAAGCGAGCTGACGGTGAAAGCAGCAGCAGCACCCAGAGCGGCAACAGCCAATATGCTGATGAGGCGTCCGGCCTGATCCATCCAGGCAGCCAATAAAAGCAAGGCAAGCGCCGAAAAGCTGAGAATGATCTCAGGACGCACCAAGGAGAGCGAAGCAGTAAGTTCCATTATTAATGGCTCCCCTCAGCCACGTCTTTTTTAGGTTCATGAACAACGCGAAAGCGCGCTGTGGTCGGGTCGACGGCCATTAACTTGCTGTCGCCAGCTGGAGCCGCCCGCTCAATACGTTCAACAATCGTCGCAACATCGCGGCGAAGGGGTGCGAGGAATGTTTCGGGATATACGCCCATCCACAATACAACGACTGCAATCGGTGCGAGCAACCACATTTCGCGGCCGTCAATATCCTGCATCGCGGCTGCGTCTGCATTGACCTGCGGCCCGAATGCGATCCGGCGATAGAGATACAACATGTACCCAGCGCCAAGGATGATGCCCGTTGTCGCGATCAGCGTGGCCCAAGTGGATACCTTATAGGCGCCCGCAAGGCTCAGAAACTCTCCGACGAAACCGCTCGTTCCGGGCAAGCCGACGCTGGCCATGGTGAACAGCATGAACAGCAATGCATATTTGGGCATATTCACGCTGATGCCGCCATAACGGCTAATTTCGCGAGTGTGCAGACGGTCATAGATAACGCCAACGGACAGGAAGAGCGCGCCCGATACCAAACCGTGGCTTAGCATCACGATGATCGCGCCTTCAATACCCTGCTGGTTAAAGGTGAAGAGGCCAACGGTCACAATCGCCATGTGGGCGACCGACGAATATGCGATCAGTTTCTTCATATCCTGCTGCACCAAGGCAACCAGCGATGTGTAGACAACCGCTACCATCGACAGGCCGAAGACCAAAGGAATGAAGTTTGCGCTCGCCTCTGGGAACATCGGCAAAGAGAAACGCAGGAAGCCGTAGCCACCCATTTTCAGCAACACGCCAGCCAGAATGACTGAACCCGCAGTCGGGGCCTGAACGTGCGCATCGGGAAGCCATGTGTGCACTGGCCACATCGGCATCTTCACCGCAAAGGACGCAAAAAACGCCAGCCACAATAATGTCTGCGCCTGCACAGGGAAATCTGTGTTCAGCAAAGTCGGAATGTCTGCTGTGCCGGCAAACTGGATCATCCACAACATCGCGATCAGCATCACCACCGACCCAAGCAATGTGTAGAGGAAAAACTTATAAGACGCGTAAATGCGGTCCTGACCACCCCAAATGCCGATGATAAGATACATCGGGATCAGACCGGCTTCGAAGAAGATGTAGAACAGCAACAGGTCCTGCGCCGCGAATACGCCGATCATCAGCGTTTCCATCAACAGGAAAGCCGCCATATAT
>Ga0209550_10003438_pt1 | contig 15096 bp, 12 predicted proteins | sample LauGreSuBDMM15SN_2_FD_187567 | JGI IMG/M metagenome (GOLD analysis project Ga0209550, IMG submission 187567) | Freshwater lake microbial communities from Lake Michigan, USA - Su13.BD.MM15.SN (SPAdes) (version 5) | ecosystem: Environmental > Aquatic > Freshwater > Lake | place: Lake Michigan...
CCAGACTCTTTATTCGAAGTGTTGTTATGTTCATAACAGCGCTACTTAAAAGCCCACAATCGTGGGCTTTTTTGTTTGTAACAAACGCATGCCATTGCGTTAAATGGTTGATATAATAAGAAAATGGGCGTTAAGCCCATTTTTTGTTTCTGATAGACAGTGCTTGTTTAAAACAGGATAGATATTAATTGGCAGATTTATACGGTTTAATTGAGAAAATAGTATCGCAGCTTGATTATGAACTCGTGGATTTGGAAGTGTCCAACCGCGGGAAACTGCTGCGTCTGTTTATCGATAAGCCAGAAGGCATCACCATCGATGATTGCGTGTTAGTTAGTAACCAATTAGGTAATGTCTTAGCTGTTGAAAATGATATTGATTACGACCGGTTAGAGGTCTCATCACCTGGTTTAGATCGCGCACTTAAAAGGGACGCAGACTTTATAAAGTTTGCTGATTCGCGCGCAAATGTAAAAGTAAGAATGCCGATTGAAGGTAGAAAGAATTTTTTAGGCACACTCAAAGGTGTTGATGATGGGGATTTGTTAATTGATGTTGAAGGGGTGATTTTCAAAATTGCGCTCACTAACATTGATAAAGCACGTTTGGCACCAGAATTTAAATAGTTTATTTGTTGTCGTTTGACCGAATTTTTAAGCGGAGATTAAGATGAGTCGCGAAATTTTATTACTAGTAGATGCACTTGCACACGAGAAAAACGTTGATAAAGAAGTGGTATTTAGCGCTCTTGAATACGCGTTAGCATCTGCAACCAAAAAGCGTTTTTCTGATGACGCGGATGTACGCGTTCAGATCGACCGTGAAACAGGCGAATATGATTCGTTTAGGCGTTGGACTTTGCTGACTGATGATGAAGCGCTAGAAAATCCGGGCGCACAAATGTATGCAGATGATGAACGCGCTGAAGGCAAAGAGATTTCTGAAGTTAATACATTCGAAGATCCTTTAGAGTCAGTTGAGTTCGGCCGTATTGGCGCGCAAGCTGCTAAGCAAGTGATTTTACAAAAAGTCCGCGAAGCAGAGCGCGAGCAAATCCTAGATGATTTCTTAGCCCGTAAAGAGTTCTTAGTCACAGGCGTGATCAAGCGGATGGAAAAGGGAAATGCGATAATTGAAGTGGGTCGTATTGAATCCTTATTGCCACGCGATCAAATGATTCCAAAAGAGAACTTACGTGTTGGTGATCGCGTACGTGCGTATCTGCTCAGAGTGGAACGCACTGGACGTGGTCCTCAACTTATTCTCTCGCGCATTGCGCCTGAATTTATTATTTGCTTGTTTGAGCTTGAAGTGCCCGAGATTGAAGACGGTTTACTGGAAATTAGAGCGGCAGCGCGTGATCCAGGACTTCGTTCAAAAATTGCCGTTAAAGCTAATGATCAGCGATTGGATCCAGTTGGTACATGTGTTGGTATGCGCGGTTCGCGCGTTCAAGCGGTCACTGGCGAGCTTGCCGGTGAGCGTGTAGATATCGTGCTGTGGTCTATGGAACCAGCGCAATTTGTGATTAACGCAATGGCACCAGCAGAAGTTTCGAGTATTGTTGTCGATGAAGATGCACACAGCATGGATGTGGTAGTGGATGAAGAGCAATTAGCACAAGCAATTGGACGCATGGGTCAAAACGTTCGACTAGCCTCAGAGTTAACTGGATGGACGTTAAATATCCTAACTGTTGATGAAGCTGCTAAAAAGAACGAAGAAGAATATACAAAAACACGTCAATTATTTATCGAGAAATTGGATGTGGATGAAGAAGTTGCGGATATCTTGGTTCAAGAAGGTTTCGGTTCTTTAGAAGAAATCGCTTATGTACCGATGGCTGAAATGTCAGATATTGAAGCATTTGATGAAGACACGATTAATGAGCTACGAAAGCGCGCTAGAGCTGCATTACTTAAAGATGCAATTGTTAAAGAAGAGAAAACAGAAGCAGCATCAGCTGACTTGTTAGGCATGGATGGTATGGACGAAGAAACAGCCAATTTGTTAGCATCGAAAGGTGTTTCTACCATGGATGACTTGGCTGACCTTGCGGTTGATGATCTCGTTGACTTAACAAACATGGATGCTGAACGTGCAAAAACATTGATTATGACAGCGCGCGCGCCTTGGTTTGCATAAGCAGATTTTAAAAAGCATCAAATTAAAATTTGTATAAAACTATCGCCGTAATAATGAGTATTTTTAGTGGTTGCGTAAAGAATAGACTGGAGTAACAGATGGGACAGACAAGCGTATTACAATTTGCGAGTGAGTTAGGCTTGCCAGCCGAGCTACTGCTTGAGCAGTTGAAAAGTGCTGGCGTCAGCAAAGTTGCATCAAGTGACCAGCTATCTGAACAAGATAAAAACTTGTTGTTAGATTACCTGCGTAAAGAGCATGGCGTAGAGGCTCCTAAAAATAAAATTACGTTAACACGTAAACAAAATACTGAAATTAAAAAAACAGATAGTTCTGGCAAGGCAAGAACGATTCAAGTTGAGGTACGTAAAAAGCGCGTGTTGGTGCGTAGCGATGAATCTGCGGTGGTGCAAGAATTGCCACCTGTTGAGTTGGTTGAAGAGTTAGCGGGGGTTGCAGAGACGGAGGTTATTGCAGATATACCTTTGGTTGCCGAAGTTGAGTTAATTGTAGCGCCTGAAATTATCGAAGAAGTGCTTGTGATTGCTGAGGAAGTTGCTCAGCCAACTAAATCAGTCAAACCAAGCTTACTTTCAGCAGAGCAAATTGCACAACGTGCTAACGAAGCAAAGCGCCATGCAACTTTAATGTCTATGCAAATGGATGATTTACGTAAAAAGCAGGAGATAACACAAAAGCGTCTCGATGAGGAGGCTAAAAAAGTAGTTGATGCTGCCGCAGCAGCTGCAAAACTGTCAGAAGGCACCTTGCACAAACCCGCGCCTAAAGAAGGCGCGAAGACTGAAGATAAGACAGCTAAAAAGGGTACTAAAAACAAAGAGTGGGCTGACGCGGAAAATAAAAAACGCGGCATTAAAACCCGAGGCGACACTGGCATGAACCAAGGCTGGCGTGGTCAAAAAAACAAATCAAAATCTCATAAAGATGATGACTCAGAGCATGCATTTAATGCGCCAACTGAACCAGTCATTCATGAAGTTTTAGTGCCAGAAACAATCAGTGTTGCTGATTTGGCGCACAAAATGGCGGTTAAAGCGGGTGAAGTGATTAAAGCACTCATGAAAATGGGCATGATGGTAACAATTAACCAAGTTCTCGACCAAGAAACAGCAATTATTATCGTTGAGGAAATGGGACACGTTGCAAAGGCTGCAGCTGCAAACGATCCAGAAACTTTCTTGGATGATACGGAGCATGCTGAGGCTATCTTGGAATCACGTCCGCCAGTGGTCACGGTGATGGGTCACGTTGACCATGGTAAAACATCATTACTCGATTACATTCGTCGTAGCCGTGTGGCTTCAGGCGAGGCTGGTGGGATTACACAACATATTGGCGCCTATCACGTAGAAACAGATCGTGGCATGGTCACTTTCCTAGATACCCCAGGCCATGAAGCGTTTACTGCAATGCGCGCACGTGGTGCTAAAGCAACGGATATCGTGATTTTGGTGGTTGCTGCCGATGACGGCGTGATGCCACAAACCATTGAAGCGGTCCACCATGCAAAAGCGGCGGGCGTTCCTTTAGTCGTTGCTGTGAATAAGATTGATAAGCCAGAGGCGAACTCTGAGCGTGTTAAACAAGAGCTTGTGGCTGAGGAGGTTGTCCCAGAGGATTGGGGTGGCGATACCATTTTCGTAGAAGTTTCTGCGAAAACAGGTAAAGGCATTGATCAACTTTTAGAAGCGGTATTGTTGCAAGCTGAAGTTCTTGAGCTGAGAGCGTCTAAGAATACACCAGCCAAAGGCTTAGTGATTGAAGGCCGTTTGGACAAAGGCCGTGGCCCAGTATCAACCATCTTGGTGCAATCAGGTACATTAAAGCGCGGAGACATGTTGCTTGCGGGCAGCTCATTTGGTCGTGTTCGTGCGATGTTGGATGAAGCAGGTAATGATATTAAAGAAGCGGGTCCATCTATCCCGGTTGAGATTTTAGGTCTGTCAGATGTTCCTAATTCAGGTGAAGAAGTGATTGTCTTGAATGATGAGCGTAAGGCACGTGAAATCGCCTTGTTCCGTCAAGGTAAATTCCGTGATGTTAAGTTAGCAAGAAAACAAGCAGCTAACCTTGAAAATATTTTTGAAAATATGGGCGAAGGTGAAGTACAAACATTGGCATTGATTATTAAGTCAGATGTTCAGGGTTCTTACGAAGCACTAGCAACTTCATTACAAAAACTCTCTACAGATGAAGTAAAAGTAAACATTATTCATACCGGCGTCGGTGCGGTAAGTGAGTCGGATGTGAACTTAAGCTTGGCATCCAAAGCGGTATTGATTGGCTTCAATGTGCGTGCAGATGCTGGCGCCCGTAAGTTGATCGAGAGCTCAGGCGTAGATGTGCGGTACTACAACATCATCTATGAGGCAGTGGATGAAATCAAAGCCGCACTTGGTGGCATGCTCGCACCAGAGAAGAAAGAAACCGCGATTGGCTTGGTGGAAATCCGTGAGGTTTACCGTATTTCTAAAGTGGGTGCGGTGGCTGGTTGTTACGTACAAGATGGGGTGATTAAACGTAACTCTAAGATCCGTGTGCTTCGTGGCGATGTGATCATCTACACAGGCGAGCTCGACTCACTCAAGCGCTTCAAAGATGACGTTAAAGAAGTTAAATCAAACTTCGAGTGCGGTCTGTCATTGAAGAACTACAACGACATTGAAGTGGGCGATTTGTTAGAGGTCTACGAAGTTGTTGAAGTAGCTAGAACGCTTTAATGGCTAAAGATTTCGCAAGAAGTGACCGAGTAGCTGAGCAAATGCGCCGTGAGTTGGCGGATTTGCTTCAGTTTGAAGTAAAAGATCCACGTGTAGGCATGGTGACCGTGACTGAGGTTGAAGTAACGGGTGATATGGCGCATGCGAAGATTTATTACAGCACTGCCGAACAAGATGCGAAATCTGCAGCTAAACTACAAAAAGGCTTAGAAAAAACAGCGGGCTTCTTACGTAGCCAGCTTTCTAAGCGTATGTTGTTACGCACGGTGCCACAGCTACATTTTGTCTACGATGCTTCAATTGATAATGGCATGAAACTTACGCGTCTTATCAATCAAGCATTGGATGACAGTCCTAAAGAATAACGATCCACAGAAGTTAAATCTGCCAAATGGCGCAATTCAAAAGAGTTAAACGCAATATCAACGGCGTGTTGTTGCTCGACAAGCCCCTTGGTTTTTCCTCTAATCAAGCCCTGCAAAAAGTTAAATGGCTATTTAAAGCCGCTAAAGCTGGCCATACTGGCACATTAGATCCTTTGGCAACGGGATTGCTTCCTATTTGTTTAGGGGAGGCAACGAAGTTTGCGCAATATGTGACTGATGCAGATAAAACCTATATTGCCACAGTTAAATTTGGTGTAACTACCACAACCGGCGATGCCGAAGGCGAAGTGATTGCAACCAGTGATGTGAACTTTACCCGTGCAAAACTTGAAATTGCCTGCCAATCTTTTCTTGGTGAAATTAGCCAGATCCCACCGATGTACTCAGCACTGAAATTTGAAGGTAAGGCCTTATACGAGTATGCCCGTGAAGGCGTAGATATCGAACGGCAGTCTCGTTTAGTGACGATTGCTGATATCTCCATTACCGAGTTTGATCAAGATGTCGCAACAATCACCGTTAAATGTAGCAAGGGGACATACATACGCACTCTTGCCGAAGATATTGGCAATGCGCTTGGCGCTGGCGCGCATTTGATTGGTTTGCGAAGAATTGAAACAGCAGGTTATGAATTGGCCGATGCCATCACGATAGAGCAGCTAGAGCAGAAAATAAAAGATACGCCGATTGAGGCTTTGCATTCATTACTCTTGCCCATCGACTCTGCCATAGCGTATTTGCCCGCGCTGTCATTAAACGCCAATGCAGCCCATTACTTGATGCAAGGCCAAGCAGTGTGGGTTTTAGGAAAAATCCCTAATGGTGAAATACGTTTGTTTGATGAAAATGCCCGTTTTTTGGGCTTGGGCTTTTTGCAAGATGATGGAAAAATCGCACCTAAACGATTAATGCGAGAATTTTCATAATTCTACTTGATAAATCACCAGCTTACGGATAAAATTCGCGTCCAAGTCGTAAATGAATGCATTCGCGGATTCTCTGCTTTTGCATTGACGCTAACTATAAGGAAATATAAAGATGGCAATGACCGCACAAGATACCGCGAAAGTCGTCGCAGACTTTCAGCGCGCTCCAGCAGATACAGGCAGTCCAGAAGTGCAAGTTGCATTGTTAACTTCACGTATCACATACCTAACAGAGCACTTTAAATCTAACAAAAAAGATAACCACTCACGTCGTGGTTTGCTAGCGATGGTTAGTCAACGTCGTCGTTTGTTAGACTATTTAAAAGGCAAAGATCTAAGCCGTTATCAAGTTTTGATTGAACGCTTAGGTATTCGTAAGTAAGTTTTTGCAAAAAGCGATACACGATTTTTGCAGTTGAATAAAAGCCAGAAGCATTACGTAAACGCGTAGTGCTTTTGGCTTTTTTGTTGTACCAAAGTGGCATTGTGCCATCTATCGTTGTTCATTATTAGGGTTGTAAATAATGAACATTAATGTGAAAAAGGAAGACAAATGTTTAATAAAGTAAAAAAGAGTATTCAATTCGGTGCGCATGAGCTCACCTTAGAAACAGGTGAAATTGCACGCCAAGCAGACGGCGCTGTGATGGTAACCTATGGCGACACAGCGGTTTTAGTGACTGTTGTTGGTAAAACCGAAGTTAAGGCGGGTCAAGATTTCTTCCCGTTGACTGTTGATTACCAAGAACGTACTTATGCTGCAGGTAAAATCCCAGGTGGTTTCTTTAAGCGTGAAGGCCGTCCTTCAGAAAAAGAAACACTGACATCACGTTTAATTGACCGTCCTTTGCGTCCCTTATTCCCAGAAGCGTTTTACAACGAAGTGCAAGTTGTAGCGACAGTGATGTCATCAGACAGCGAAATCGATCCAGATATTCCTGCCATTATCGGTGCATCAGCAGCGATGGCAATCTCAGGCATACCTTTTTACGGTCCATTAGGCGCTGCCCGTGTTGGTTATATTGACGGTGAGTACATCATCAACCCATCAGCAACACAAATGAAAGAAACGGAACTAGATTTAGTCGTTGCAGCAACAGCAAGCGCTGTCATGATGGTTGAGTCAGAAGCGAAAGAGTTGCCAGAAGACGTCATGTTGGGCGCGGTTGTATTCGGTCATGAGCAAATGCAAGCGGTCATTAACCTGATTAACGAAATGGCTGCTGAAGTGGGTAAAGAAGCTTGGGACTGGACACCACCAGCACCAAACACAGTAGTGATTGAAAAAGTAACTGCATTGGCTAACGCGGATATTAACGCTGCTTATCAGATCAAATCAAAAGGTGCGCGTTCTACTAAGTTAGACGAAATCAAAAGCCGCGTGATCTCAGAATTGATTACTGAAGAAACTTCTACGCAAGAAGCAAACGAAATCAAATCAGCATTCTTTGATTTAGAAGCTAAAGTGGTTCGTAGCCAAATCTTGAATGGTGAGCCACGTATCGATGGTCGTGATACACGCACAGTGCGTCCTATTACGATTCGTACAGGCGTGTTGCCACGTACCCATGGTTCAGCATTATTTACGCGCGGTGAGACACAGGCGTTGGTTGTAGCAACATTGGGCACAGGCCGCGATGAGCAAACAATCGATGCGCTTGAAGGTGCTTATAACGACCGTTTCATGTTGCATTACAACATGCCGCCATACGCAACTGGTGAAACTGGCCGTGTTGGTACACCAAAACGTCGTGAAATCGGTCATGGTCGATTAGCTAAACGTGCTTTGATTGCTGCCTTGCCTTCACAAGATGATTTCGGTTATACCATCCGTATCGTTTCTGAAATTACAGAATCCAACGGTTCAAGCTCAATGGCTTCAGTATGTGGCGGCTGCTTGGCATTGATGGATGCTGGTGTGCCAGTTAAATCCCACGTTGCTGGTATTGCAATGGGCTTGATTAAAGAAGGTAACCGCGTTGCTGTGTTAACAGACATTTTGGGTGATGAAGATCACTTGGGCGACATGGACTTTAAAGTTGCAGGTACAGAAGATGGTATCACTGCACTTCAAATGGACATCAAGATTACAGGGATTACGGCTGAAATCATGCAAGTGGCATTGTCACAAGCAAAAGAAGGCCGTATGCACATCTTGGGTATCATGAAGTCATCCATGGATACATCGCGTACTGAGTTGTCAGCATTTGCACCACGCATCATCACCATGAAGATCAACCCAGAGAAGATTCGTGACGTGATTGGTAAAGGAGGCGCTGTCATTCGTGCCTTGACTGAAGAGACTGGCGCGACGATTGATATTGAAGATGATGGCACCATCAAAATTGGTTGCGTCAGTGCTGAAGCAGGCGAAGAAGCAAAAAAACGCATCGAAGCGATTACTGCAGAAGTTGAAATCGGCCAAGTGTATGAAGGTCCAGTCATTAAGTTATTGGACTTCGGTGCAATTGTTTCATTGCTACCAGGTAAAGACGGCTTGTTGCACATCTCACAAATCGCTCACGAACGCGTGAATGCTGTGGGTGACTTCCTAAAAGAAGGTCAAATTGTGAAAGTTAAAGTAGTTGAAGCTGATGAGAAAGGCCGTGTGCGTTTAAGCATGAAGGCTTTGATTGATGCGCCAGCTGCTGCAGAAACGCAAGCTGACGAGTAATTAGTCATACGGTAGTGAAAAATAAGGCCCGAGCAATCGGGCCTTTTATTTTAAGCAGCTAATTATTTAGCCACTTGCTTTTCACGTATTTCATCCAGTGTTTTGCAATCAATACACAGTGTAGCGGTTGGACGAGCCTCAAGGCGTTTCAGACCAATCTCGATGCCACAGCCGTTGCAATAACCGTATTCGCCCTCTTGAATTTTTCTCAAGGTACTCTCAATTTTTTTTATTAGCTTCCGTTCGCGGTCGCGGTTGCGAAGCTCTAATGCCATGTCTGACTCCTGGCTAGCGCGGTCATTTGGGTCAGCAAAGGTCGTCACTTCATCTTGCATCGTGTGCACTGTGCGGTCGATGTCATGACTTAATTCGGTCTTCCACTCATTAAGAATCGCCACGAAGTGAGCAAGTTGCTTGTCATTCATGTACTCCTCATTAGCTGTTGCTTCATAAGGAACAAATTTTTTTGTGATTTCAGCCATGTGACCCTTGAAAATTTAAATGACGGTTGACTTAATTGCCATCAACATAAAATTAAAGCGGTGCAAAGTGTACACGTATTGCTGAATGTATGCAAAGTTGTTAAATCAATCATAATTGCTATTTATACGCCACGTAACTCCATGGCTAATAATGTATTTTCCATGAGCGTGGCTACGGTCATTGGCCCAACGCCGCCTGGCACTGGAGTGATCCAGCCGGCACGTTCTTTAGCAGCTTCAAAATCAACGTCACCGCAAATTGTGCCGTCATCCAAACGATTAATACCGATGTCTACAACAATCGCACCAGGTTTGATCCATTCGCCTTTAATAAGGCCTGCTTTGCCTGCGGCAGCCACCACTAAATCAGCGCGTGCAACATTGCCTTGCAAGTCTTTGGTATGGCGATGACAAGATGTGACCGTGCAGCCAGCTAACAATAGCTCAAGTGCCATTGGTCGGCCTACATGGTTAGAAACGCCTACAACGACAGCATCTAAGCCCTTCAGGTCGATGTTTGCACTGTTGAGCATCTTGATCACCCCAAAAGGGGTGCATGAGCGCAATGTCGGTTGGCGAACGGCTAGGCGACCGATGTTATAAGGATGGAAACCATCCACATCTTTACTTGCGCTGATGTGCTCAATAATGAGTTTTTCATCAATCTGTGGAGGTAGTGGAGACTGAACTAGAATGCCGTCAACCGACTCATCATCGTTTAATTTTTGGATGAGTGCTAGTAGCTCAGCCTCCTGAATGTCTGACGCTAAATCATAAGCGATCGAATGAATACCGACTTTTTCGCAAGCCCTTCGTTTATTGCGGACATAAATGCTGGATGCAGGGTCACCACCTACCAAAATAACAGCGAGAGAGGGTGCGCGCTTACCAGTGCTTAAGCGTTGGCTTATTTTTGATTGAATGCCCTTAAGCATATCCTCAGCAATTGCTTTGCCGTTAATAATTTGAGCAGACATAGATTTATAAGTGATTGCTTGGAAAAAGCACCATTTTAACAGGCTATTCGCAAATATTAGAATTGACCTTTAGAATAATATGCGAGATAATCTCGCCCCTCGGGGTGTAGCGTAGCCTGGTAGCGCGCCTGCTTTGGGAGCAGGATGTCGGGAGTTCAAATCTCTCCACCCCGACCAGTTTTTTGTCCCAATAGTTTGTATTAAGATTGTCCGACAATCTGCCCGTAGCTCAACCGGATAGAGCACCAGCCTTCTAAGCTGGGGGTTACAGGTTCGATTCCTGTCGGGCAGGCCATACAAATCCAGCTTTATGGTGGCTGTAGCTCAGTTGGTAGAGTCCCGGATTGTGATTCCGGTTGTCGTGGGTTCGAGCCCCATCAGTCACCCCATCAAATCAAACCCTTAGCTACAAACTCTGTCTCAAATAGTACCAGCTTAGCCTGCTCCGTTTGCCTACTAGGCGCCTTAGAACTGGATTCATCTGAACGAAGCGCAAAGCCACGCAAAAGAGGCTTGATTATTGATGACGAGTGAGCTGATAACTGATTTGTTTTAACCTATCTTTGATTTCTTGTTTGCGGGCTTTGTCGGCAACTTCTCTGCCATCCCGCTCTGGTGCTAGCGAGGCTTTGATGAGGTGTTGTTGTGCTTTTAGAAGCTGGGCTTTTTGAAAGAGAAAATCGCCATAGAAAAAATTGGCATCAATATCATCTGGGTTATGAGCTAAGCCTTTCAGTAGAAATTCTTCGGCCTTTTGTTCATCCCCAAATCCAAGTGGCCATCCTGGAACTTGATAATACAGTGCGCCTAAGTTGGTATAAGCTGCGCCATTCATTGCATGAGGATTAAGCTTGATTGCCAGCTTAAAGCTGTTCTTAGCAGATTCAGCTAAGGAAAGTGCTTTGCTTTTGTCTCCAGCATCATTTTTGAGATCCGCGTAGGTAGCTTCAATCACGCCTTGCCAAATATGAGCTTCGGCTAATTCGGTATATTGGGCACTTGTTTTCTTCGCGGCGAGTAATAAATTTTCAAACTCTCGTGCTTGCTGAGGCATTGCTGTTTGGTAGTTTATGGTCATCCAAGCTTTTTGTAGGCTGAGAATATCGTCGTTTGAGCCGGCCCACACAGTAGTACTTAAAACTCCAAAGCTGATGATTAGACTGGTTAATATTAGTTTAAGAGTATTGATCATTGAGTTATTTTCAATCAACGTAATTAGTTGAACGATATCATTAAAATAATCGATTCTGTTGGATTAGGCTATGATTGTCTTATTTTTTAATGATTTGGTCACCTAACATCTTAATCAAAGCATTCTAAATGCTGCCATTAAGTTGTTTTTTCATAATTCTGAACGTGATTTACTTATAGATTATTGATAAATCGACTTCTTATGAGTAGTAGGGTTCATATCAATATTAGTTGAACCACGAGAACACCCCCTTCATTAAATTAATATTGATTTATCTAGAGAAAACGGTAGAGTTGAAGAGTAGTTTAGTGATGAGAAATTATCCCGATTTTTGTCCCAACCCGAAGGCGAAGGTTTATCAGTGGTTGGGTAACTGATTTGCATATAGAATCTGTCCCCATGAGTGCGATCAAAGTTAACGATCAGGATGAGGTGGTTTGCATGTGCAGTGGCACCACGCGCGCAAAGGTCCGTTCTCTATTTGAGCAGGGTCTCGATGCCGAGGCCATCTCTCGGCGTACGGGTGCGCTCTCGGGTTGCGGTGGCTGCGAGTGGGAGATTGCGGACATGCTAAAGGCGTTTGCAGAAGAAAAAGCTGGGCATTAATTTTTCTTATACTTTTTCAATGCACTCCTTGTCCTGCTGTCGAGCAAGCTCCGTTGCGCGACCTTCTCGATGAAGTGGCTCGGCCACTCTCGCTCTTTGGTCCCGTTGACTTGCGGGCATTCTTGCTGTTGGCCTTGGTTTTGGCGGTTGAGGACATAGGATCTCAAAGTGTTTTTAACAGCTTGATTATGGATGAACTGCCATTAAATTCAAGCCCGTGTGCTTGGTGCCAATGAAATATTTTGAAAAAAGTGTTTTTTGCCAAACGAACCCAACTAAACGCTAATGAAGGTTTGGCTTGGCTTTCAGCGATATTTTTATGTTGTCAAAGATTAGTGCTTAGTATGGTTAACGCTTGCTGGTAAAATTCTGCACATGAACGACAATCAGCTCCTCCGCTACAGCCGCCACATCCTGCTCCCTTCTATCGCTTATGAAGGCCAAGAGGCGCTCATCAAAAGCCATGCGCTGATAGTAGGCGCTGGCGGACTGGGCTCGCCAGCAGCTTTATACATGGCCGCGGGCGGTGTCGGCACGCTGACGATTTGTGACTTTGATGCGGTGGATTTAACTAATTTGCAGCGTCAAATCATCCACACCACATCCTCAGTGGGTAACAATAAGGCCGTTTCAGCGCAGCAAACCATAAGGGCGATTAACCCTGAGGTGGTCGTCCATACGGTGCAAAGGAAATCAACCGAGGATGGCATGGCGGCCTTGATTAGTGAGGCTGATGTGGTGCTCGATTGTTCGGATAACTTTGCGACGCGTTATGCGCTTAATCGACTATGTTATCAATATAAAAAGCCTTTGGTGTCAGGTGCAGCGATTGGGTTTGAAGGCCAAATTTCCGTGTTTGATTTTAGACATGAAGCTAGTCCTTGTTACCATTGCCTCTTTCCAGATGATGGTTCGGATACTGAAATGCGTTGCTCTGAGAACGGCGTATTCGCTCCGCTGGTGGGCATGATAGGTACAGCGCAAGCGGCTGAAGCGATGAAGCTGTTAATGAATATCGGTACAAGCCTAGAAGGCCGTTTGCTCTTGTTGGATGCCCTTGCAATGGAGTGGCGCACGATCAAACTCAGCAAAGATACAAAATGCCAAGTCTGTGGCACAAAATCCTCAACCTAATTTTTGATGACAGCTTTCAAGCTGATATAGCTGATTCAAGGCCTTATGTTAAAATTACGGCATGAATACTGATACTCAACAAAACAATCAAGCACCAGGTGGCGATCTTGCAAAATCCTTTGACCCTAAAACCCTTGAAAGCAAGTGGTATGAATTTTGGGAAAGCCAAGGCTATTACGTAGCTGGTTTAGACACCACCAAGCAAGATAATTTCTGCATCTTGCTTCCTCCGCCTAATGTGACTGGTACCTTGCATATGGGGCATGGTTTTAATCAAACTATTATGGATGCGTTAACACGTTACCACCGCATGCGCGGTGATAACACGCTTTGGCAACCAGGTACTGACCATGCAGGGATTGCGACGCAAATCGTTGTTGAGCGTCAATTAGATGCCCAAGGTGTGAGTCGCCACGACTTAGGGCGCGCGAAATTCCTAGAAAAAGTATGGGAGTGGAAAGAGTACTCAGGCGGCACAATAACCAAGCAAATGCGCCGTTTAGGCACATCGCCAGATTGGTCGCGTGAGCGCTTTACGATGGATGCTGGCCTCAATAAAGTAGTCACTGAAAGCTTCGTGCGTTTGTATAACGAAGGCTTGATTTATCGCGGTAAACGCTTGGTGAACTGGGATCCAAAACTCGGCACGGCTGTTTCTGATTTAGAAGTGATTTCTGAAGAAGAAGATGGCTCAATGTGGCACATCAATTACCCATTGGCGGATGGTTCAGGCCAATTAACGGTTGCAACGACACGCCCAGAAACCATGTTGGGCGACGTTGCGGTAATGGTGCACCCCGAAGACGAGCGTTACAAACACCTCATCGGCAAGCAAGTGAAATTGCCTTTGTGCGACCGTGAAATTCCGATTATTGCTGACAATTATGTGGATAAAGAATTCGGCACGGGTGTGGTGAAAGTAACGCCAGCGCATGACTTTAACGACAATATGGTCGGCCAAAGACAGGGTTTAGATAAGATTATTATCTTAAACCTTGAAGGGTTCATACCAAGTGCGGCAGAAGTTTATGCCGCTAACGGCGAAGCAAAACAATCGATTGATTTACCTATAAAACTCGTGGGGCTAGAGCGTTTTGCCGCACGCAAACAAATCGTTGCCGATTTAGAGGTACAAGGTTATTTAGTTAAGATTGATAAACACAAACTTAAAGTTCCGCGCGGTGACCGTACAGGGGTTGTGATTGAGCCTATGCTAACAGACCAATGGTTTGTGGCGATGAGTAAGCCATCAGCAAATGGTAAGAGCATTACGCAAAAGGCAATTGATGTGGTGGCCTCTGGTGAAATTAAGTTCTATCCAGAAAACTGGGTAAATACTTACAACCAGTGGCTTAATAATATTCAAGATTGGTGTATCTCACGCCAACTTTGGTGGGGGCATCAAATACCGGCTTGGTATAGTTATAATGGCAAGGTTTATGTCGCCCATGATGAAGATGAAGCGAAAGCCTTGGCCGCAAAAGATGGCTATACGGGCAATCTAAAACGTGACGACGATGTGCTTGACACTTGGTACTCATCAGCGCTTTGGCCGTTCTCTACTTTAGATTGGACGGGTGATGAAGAAGCAGATGCTGCCAATATTGCCTTGCAACAATACTTGCCCTCCTCTGTGCTGGTGACGGGCTTCGATATTATTTTCTTTTGGGTGGCGCGTATGGTAATGATGACCAAGCACATCACAGGCAAAATTCCATTTAAAGATGTTTATGTGCATGGCTTAATCCGTGATGCGGAAGGCCAAAAAATGTCCAAATCAAAGGGCAACGTGCTTGACCCGATTGACTTGATTGATGGTATTTCTCTTGAAGA
>Ga0209550_10003439_pt1 | contig 15094 bp, 14 predicted proteins | sample LauGreSuBDMM15SN_2_FD_187567 | JGI IMG/M metagenome (GOLD analysis project Ga0209550, IMG submission 187567) | Freshwater lake microbial communities from Lake Michigan, USA - Su13.BD.MM15.SN (SPAdes) (version 5) | ecosystem: Environmental > Aquatic > Freshwater > Lake | place: Lake Michigan...
TATTAATTATTCTTGGTTTGTATTTTAACTCGGTGGTGATTCCAGGTATATTAGCAGGTGTTTTTGTCTTTCCTGACTTTTTTTCAGCAGTTTCGGATTTACAAGACAAACTAGTATTCATTATTTATTTATTTGTTTATTTGTTTATTTGTTTATTTCAATTTTAATAAGGAGTGTTATCCTCTTCTTTTGGGTTAAATTTTCCCTTTTTGGTAGCTATATAAAAAATAAAATTGAATTAAATAAAGGTCTGTAGTATTGTTTATAAACAAAAATAAACAAGAATAAAATGTATGATAATATAGATTTTGAAAATAAAATAATGCTTATTGTTAGAAAACCGCAAGAAGGGAAGACCTTTATTTGTATATCATCGATATATAAAGATGTAACTTCAGATATTCATATAGTTTTAACAATGAACACGCTTTCTTCAGGAATGCAATTTTTCGGAAGAATGGAAGATACTATTGGTTCAAAGAATATAATTGTATTTAATAGCAACAAAAAAACGACAGGAAACTGTCTTCACGCCAAAAATACGGGTGATGTATTCAAATTATTACAAAATAATATTAATGTAAAAGTTATTGTGTGTTGCGCACATACAACCAGATTTACAAAATCGTTGTTTCAATTGTTTGAATTCGTTGGCGATTCTAAAAAATTTGATGGTCGTCAATTTAAAATACATATTGATGAAGCCCATAAATATATTTGCGAGAATAGACAGGCCATTAAAGACTTTCATAATCTTACTTTAGTACGTAAGATTATAGGTTATACGGCAACTCCAGACCCGATCATAAGTAATAATAATGATAATAAGCAATATTTTTCGAACATTTATGTTTGCGATGTAGAAAAGGAATATGGTATAATTAGATCAACTAATTATTTTGGTGTAAAAGATTGTCAACACAATATTATTAATTTTAATAATATTGACCACACCGACGAATACTCAAGTAAACTTATTCCAGAAAATATTATAAAGTTGGGTTTAAATAAAAACCAATCGTTACATTTTTACGATAATAAATATAGTTTTAATTTTGGAAACGAAATCGCATTATTTAGATTTTATGATTATATATTACCTACATTAAAAATTAACCAACAAGGGTTTAGTTATCACTTTTCTCCGGCATATAATCGTAAAGTATCTCATCTTCAGGTAGCAACTATTATTTTAAAACATTATCCTGATTCAAATATTATTATTATTAACGGTGAAGGAATTCAATTATTTAGAGGTATACATAAATCCGGAAACAAGGAATTAACATTAATTAAAACAAATCATCAAATAACTGTTAAAAATGAGTTTCATCGTAAACAGTTATTGGAACCATCATATATTATTCAATCGTTAATTGAAGATTTTTGTAATTTTCCGACATTTGTATCTGGATTTGCGTGTGTAGGTATGAGTGTTACATTAGTTAATGAATATTTGGGAAATTTCGACCACGTTATTATGGATCATAGTCATTATGATAAAGAAGAGTTATATCAATTATGTAGGTTTTTATTTAATTACTTATCGTGGGATATTAAAAATAAAAACCGAATTAAAAAAACGGTATTTGTTAGTTCAACCAAGAAGGTGTTTGACATCTGTTTAAATTATGAAAAACATATTGAAGAATTAATTAGAGATAGTGCCGGAAAGTTTATGATACAAGATGGTAATTATGTAACGAATATTCCACCTACCGATAAACAGCAACGACGTATAGACCTCGACAATATTTCTAATTCGATTGTGTGGGGTTGGAAAAAATTTGATGTCGACTTAACGTGTGAAATAGATATTGATGAACTCGGCAATTTTTGTGTTGTAAGAGCAGATAATTTCTATAAATATATTACTAATAAAACGTGTCCTATCAGATCTAAACCAAAACGTTATGCGAACGATAATAAATTTTGGGCGTGTGTAACTACCGGTTCTATAAATATACATACAGTCGATGAACTGGAAAAAAATATAAAAGGAAATAATTGGGATACATACTTTCAATTAGTTCAAAACCAATCAATATACGCTAGTCGAATGTTTGTTGGGTACGAGAAAGCAAATGATAATAAACAATATAGAATTTATATTAAATACGCAAACTTAGATTCTAGTGTATTACCTGTTGTAAATAAATGGTGTAAAAAAAAGGATTCTAATATTTCATATAATGAAAACGACGATGACTCAATTTTACCAGGTTCTGAAGAATACGAAGATTTAGGGAATCCCTTGTTAAATATAACTACACCGCATAATGATGATATTGTAAAACAAAAGTATACTCGTTCTCCAAATTATGCTTCAAAATATTTACACGACGGGTGTATTCTTACAGCAACCATAAAAAATGTTGAATTTTATTGTAAATATAATAAATCCAACAATAAATTTTATACTATTGATAATACCAAAATATTCGATACTCTTAATAAGGCACATAGATATCACGTGTCATTAGTAGCAGAACAAAACCCTGGGTATAATTGTTCTAAAAATGCGTGGGAATTGTTTAAAGGTGTAGATATTAATGGTAATCGGTATCCTATAGATAATTACGATAAACATAAATGATAAAATAGTGGTAGTATTTTAATAAGGGGCGTTATCCTCCTCTTTTGGTTTAAATTTCCCCTTTATTTTTTTTGTAGCTATATAAAAAATAAAACACCCCATGATTGTGCCGATAATTGCTCCGACAATAACTTGGAGTATTGTGTGACTTTTCGTGTTTATCCGGTTATACATTGTCAACAACGTCAAAAATAAATAAAGGATAAGTATGTTTTTATTTTGAAACACTAACCAAATAAAAATAGTTGAGTATAAGGATGACTGTGCGTGTCCCGAAGGCATGCCGTAAATATCGTATGAGAAAACCCTTCCATTATTTAAAGCTAAATTTATTAATTTTTCGTTTTGTGACGGTCGCGGTTGTTTAATGATGCCTTTTAACACATAATTTAATAATGTGTTACAAAACAACCCCACTAAATAATATACAATTAATGTTTGTTTATCCCATAACAACCGAATTGAATAAAGGATAAGTATTAATGGACTAATAAACCCGACAGAATTAATGATATCCATCATTCTTTATAATTGTTAGGTATATTTTATTATTACGTCTTTTATTATTACATCGTTCCAACCTTTAATATTGATACAGAAGTTCGGTTATAATAGTTACACACCAATCCGCGCCGTTTAAATTCAATAAATGTCCCTTATCATCTAACAGTTTAATATTCATTCTATCTATGTTTACAGGTCCGAAATACGTTCTTTTATTATCCTGCATTGAACCGCCGAACTCAACAATCATCGAACCAGTAGATAAACCAGAGACTTTTATCGGGATTATCGCAAAAATGTCGGCATTTGTCGGCGCCTTTGAACGATAATTGGTGGTATAATCATTATTCTTTATAATTTCATTTATAGTATATATTTGTGATTGGGTGAGTGTTCGCGGAGCACTTGGTAAAACAGTTGGATAATTTATATAATTCGTATTTAATTTATCCGCGATAAGTATTCCGTTATCCGGGTTATTATTAATAAGTATTTGTATGTTTGTTTCCGAAGACAATGCTCTGGAACACACATAAGGTAAATCGGGAGAATAATAAGACGGCAATTTCAACGTTTTAGAATATTCGGCAATTGAAACCAACCCATTATTAATGTGATTTTGGTTATAATCGTCAATAACTAAAATGAGATATTTGGTTCCTATCAAATTTAACACTGCCGGAGCAGTATTTCCTGCCGAACTTACATTAATATACGGAACCCGAAACCCCATTAACCATCCTAATGTATTGTCAATATACAAACTCTGATTTACACAAGTGGTCTCACATTGAAGGGTTGACGTATAATCAAAAAAAGTAATTATAGTTGTTTCATCTATAGGATTAATTACTCCGGTGTATGTTCCTCCATATAAATTTAGTGTTATTTTACCGTTATTTGAATTGAATGATACTGGAGGTGTGATGAAAGTCCACCCATTAGTAGTTGAAAAACTAACGGTGTTTAATTGATTCACAAAATCGGAAGGGGTATAATTTCCGGGAGAAATCGTTACGGGTATAGGGTCTGAACCTGTGATTGTAATCCAAAAACAAGTATTACCGTATGCGGTGTCGATTGTGTACCAAGTATATGGTATTTGATATGAATATAAACGCATATTTAAGGTGTTTGTCAGAGGGTCCGATAAATCCAACGTATAATTGGATGACGTGTTTTCGGAGACACTACTCGATTGCCTGAATTGACTATCTAAATTAATAAACCTGGATGTTTTATTTTCCAAATTTGGGTTTAGCGTATCTTGCGAAATCCCAACATTAAAATTATTATTTATTCCAAGTTGGGTTTTTTTCATTGGAACGTGTGCGCTATCATAAACATCTATTTGTTGTTTTCTATCCGTAATTTTATCATCTTGGGTTTTATTTGGTTGTGGCAAGACTTGATTTTGTATCCAATAATTTGTTTGGATTTCGGATAATAGTTCAGTTTGGATTTCTTTAAAAAAAATAGAAACATCCGGATTGTTTTTATATTTATTTATGAGTTGGGTTGTTGTCTCTATAACATTATTTTTTGTTTGTTGCTCCGGTTCAGTTAAACTTAAAATAGCAAATAATTCATCGGTTGAATAATTATTTATATCTGTATCAAACGACGCCATATTAATATATGTATATTGTTTTAATGTGGTTATTTTTCGTTATTTATTTTTTCGTTATTTATTTTTTCATTATTTACATAAATATTTATAAACAATAGTTGTAATTCCTTAAACAAATCGAATTTTTCAATATTTTTTAGTAACTTATGAGTAATGGTCGTAAACCCATACCCGCGTTTTAAATGACCTCTTCCTTTAAAGAGTAATTTATCCAATATAATAACTAATTCGTCATTATATTGAACCAATTCTTTTCTACCAACATGATATTTGCTTTTATATATGTATTGGTTGTGGTTTTCTGATGTATATATGTTATATCGCATATCATGATACGTTATATTTTTTATGAGTCCGACGCCTTCAACCATATTTAATGTATTATTCATTTCAATAACAAATATTTTTTCATACAGTTTTATTGCTTTAGGCATTAATCTGGGTTGTCCGTAAATACACCCTATAATATTATGTTTTTTTTTAAAGGTTTCGTTTTCTTTCAAAGTGACCGAATCAAAACGGGTTGTTACTATTTTATACATTTATGGTTGTTTCAGTTTTGTTGTTTCAGTTTTGTTGTTTCAGTTTTGTTGTTTCAGTTTTGTTGTTTCAGTTTTGTTGTTTCGGTTTTGTTGGTTATTTAATATGTGTCGACAAACATTCAATTTTATTTTATTTGTATAAATAAGTATGTTTAAGATAACATTTAACCATAAAAAAAGACAACCACAACAACCACAACAACAACAACCACGACTAACAGTAAATAATGATGTTAATTTCAACGGGAAATTTAAAAAAGTTGTTCATACATATCAACTAAAATATAAAAATGAAATATCTAGCGGTTTTGGCGATTATTTGCGCGGGAGTTTTGCTTTGATACAACTATGTAATTTGAAAGGAATTGAGTTCGATATGGATTTAAGTAATCATCCGATTTCAAAATTTATTGAGATTGATGATAAAGAAAAATACGACTATGTTGACAAGAGTAGTATTCTAAGATATCTGGATAAAGATACTAATCATTTATCCAGTTTTGTAGTTAATTCATTAAGGGTTTCAAACTCCTTTTTTTTATTTTGTATTAATTACCCTCTAGATAAAAATTACGACGAGTCGTCTAAAAATTTTATAAAGGGTAAAATTCAACCCAACACTTTAATGGAAAATTTCATAAATGACGAAATGACCAAATTAGGTTTAATCGAAAAAAACTTTTCGGTTATTCATATTCGCACAGGAGATACTTGTTTATTACAAAACAAAAGATTAGATAACACCTATACTTACCAAATATTGAAATATGTGTCCCCTTTATTGAATCCAAATAAAAAGTATTTGATTTTAAGCGATAATAATGAAATGAAATTATACTTTAAACCTTTTAAAAATTGCGTATTTAGTATAAAACCAATCATTCATTTAAGCGATTCTGTAATTATTACTGATGAAAATCTACAAAACACCTTATTTGATTTTTATATAATGGGTAAATCTAGCGAGATTTGTTCGGTTTCAATATATGACCATGGTTCCGGATTTAGTGAATGGTGTAGTGTTATTTACAATATACCATACAAGAAATATATAATACCTACATACGATTTAAAAAAAATGCGTATGCTTATATAATTGAGGGTTTAAACATCATACTCATCTGGTTCAACCGATTCATAATTATTTTCGGTCTGAGTTTCTTCTGCGTCAAGTTCTAGGTAGAATTTATCATCCAATATATCAAAGTAATTATAATTATAATTCGGAAATAAATGGTATTTGGCATAAATGTCTTTGCCGTATATTTCATCATATAAATTATAATAGTTGTCCCAATGGTCAACCATCTTTTTAAAATTAACTGGTTTAATTTGTGTCTTTGATATATTTTGTATTTTCGATGTTTCAACAACCAGTTTGTTGTTAGTATCATGCCGAATCGTAATATATCCGGGTTTTAATCCGCAATATTCTTCTGGGGTATCTATTGTCTTGTTTAATTTTACCATAAAATTCATCTGTGATGTGTTATCCTTTGTAGATGTTGTCGACAGTTCGGGGAAGTGTTCATTCGTAATTTTTATTTCTGGAATGTTTTTTTTTATATTGAGAGGTTTAAATATATTGGTTCTTTTCATCTTTATATTTAAATAAAAAAAATCTTTATGCTATTTAATGTTTTATATCTATTTCAACACGTTAAAAAATGGGTTTCATTTTTTATTTTGTTTTTTATGTTTTATGATTTTATGATTTTTTTATGTTTTTATGTTTTTATTTTATTTTTTATGTTGTATTACTTAAATGTCATCAACGTTGATTTCCTCATCGTCTTCATTAATTTTTATGATTTGGCGTGTTCCGCTATTAATTTCATCTTCCATAATTTTTTTATATTCTTCAGTTGTGTCATCGATAAAATCGAATTCTCCTTCAACTTCTGAAGTTTGAGTGAATAAACTATCATTTGATATAAATTTGGACCATTTTCCAGGAAGTGTTTTTAGTTTTTCCTTATCCAAATCGGAATATACCTCTAATAAATCGCATTTTTGCGGTTGTTTTTTATTTTCGCTGACAGATTCCCATTCTCTAACACCAACTAGAACCCATGTTCCTTTTTTCAAGATGTTATCTTTTTTTCCTCTACCTCGAAATTTGCCTCGAATAATACACAATTTTATAGAATCAATACAATCAACGTAACACATCCCATTACCAAGTAATTGGGTTACTTGACCGTATTTTTCGTATTCATCTTCTGAAACTCGCAACTTGTTTGATGGTTGCTGTGCCGAATTTGAAAATTTGCGTGCTTGTCCTTTTTGTTTATTTCCACCAGTTGTATTTTTTACCATTTTATGATGTATTTATTTGATGTATTTATTTGTTATTAGTTAATTTATGGTTAATCCTTTAAATTCATTTCAATTTTTTTTTAATTTTAAATCCAAATATTTTATATTTTACTATGTATAATGAATTTAGATGATTATAACAATTTCATCATAAAAATGGATAATACACAAGCATTCAACCAAATTAATGAAACTAATTTAGATGATTACAATAAACTTATTATGAAATTAGACGTTAATAATGTCGTGAATACCCAAGGCATTATTAACCATGATAAACCTGTTTTAGACAATTATAATGAACTGATCACTAAATTAGATGTCAACAAATCTTATGAACCTCATAAAATACCGGTTTCTTCTAGATTACAAAATAATAAAGCATTCGAACCCAAATTAGTGAATCAAACATCCACTTCTTTTAACGGAAGTAATTACGTAATTAATAAAGAAACTATTACGCCAAATGATTTGGTTGACCCTACCAAATATCTAAATCCGGTTGAATCTTTCAACACCAATATTGCCAGAAGTAATCTAAATAATTTAAAAAGAAAGGTAATAACACAAACCGTAATCTTTAATTCAATTTATAGGGAGGATTATTTACATACTCCATCAACCGATTTTACGATTGTTTTACCAATACATCTGAAAAACGTCTTATCTATGCGCTTATCTTCTCTTCAAATACCTAATGTCATTTATTGTATTTCGAGCAAAAAAAATAATAATCAACTGTATATTACAGATATATCCGGCAATTTAGTTCAAGTTGTTTTTCCTGATGGGAATTATTCCATATCCGAATTTGTAACTATATTAAAATCATTAATACAAACAGAGACATACGATATTAATTATGACGCAAGTTATAACCTTTATACCCAAAAAATTACGATTAGTAATACTACTACCACATTTACCTTGAATTTTACCAAGGATTTCGAACTTAACACCGGTAATATATACACAAAGCATAACACCGATTGTATCAGACCAAAACCGATTGTCGACGTATCCAATTGTAATATTGTTAAGAATTCAACCTTTGTTCACAACCAACATAATTGTAATAAAATTCCAATTACACAGTCTTACAATACATTAGGATGGATTATGGGTTATAGAGAAACGGTTTATTCGGGTTCAACGACATATACTACGGAGGGGTTATATAATGGTTTAGCAACAGATTATATTTATTTTAATTTAAATGATTTTAACAATTCCCAATCACAAAGTATTGTTGGGTTATTCTCGAATAGTATGGTTTCCAGTATCAATAGTAGCACAAGTAATATATTAGGAATGATTCCGTTAACATCCAATAATTGGCAGGTTTGTTTTGTTAATGGGAACGATTTAATAGAAAAAAAAAGGGAATATTTTGGTCCTGTAAATATATACAAATTGAAAATACAACTGTTAGACCAATACGGAAACATCGTTGATTTAAATAATATGGACTTTTCGTTTTCGATTGAAACAGAAACCGGATATGATTGGTAATCCGTCCGTTTGTTTTCTTGTTTTCTGATTTTTTTTATTTTTCTTGTTATTTGTTTATTTATTATCTATATATTATATATAATGGGAGAAAAATGGTTCGAATTTGTGAAACGCATACATAAGGAAGGAAAGCAAAAAAATGCCGGTTATTTATTTAAGGAAGCTATGGCTGATGCGTCCAAACGAAAAAGCGAATGGAAAAAGGACGGAAGCACGGCAGTCTCCGCAAAAGCATCACCTTCTAAAAAAGCGCGCAAATCCAGAAAAACAAAGAAAGCCATGAAGGGCGGCAAAAAAACACGTAAATCCAGAAAATCAAAAAAAAACCTTTAAGTATTTAATGCCTATGGTTTATTTTTAGGGTTTTAGGGTTTTATGGTTTAGGGATTAAGGTTTTATTTTATGGTATCTACTCATTTTCTATCTTGGTTCCTCTCATATTTTTAGAAATAATATAATACCTATTTTTATACGTTTTTTTTAGTTTTAGTTTGATTTCATTCGTCTCTGGTATGCCTTCACTATAAAGTTTTTTGATTTCGTCTATTACGACGTCTTCGTTTTCTTTACAGAAATTAACAAACCCATCTGATGGTTTATAAGTTTCATTGCCAATATTTTTTATTATATGATACGTCATATTATATAATAATTCTTTACTCACACTAATATAGTCTCGTCGTTTTACCGGTTCGTTTTTTACATTTTTCTTTTTACGAAAATAATAACGGGCACTTTTAAACATTTTATCCAATATATCACCTTTATAATCTAAAAGTCTCAATCTGTTTATTTCCAATTCAATCATCTCGTTATTATCCTCTATCCAAACATTCCACGCTTCTTTAAAATCGTGTCTGTTATCATATTGGTGGATTTTCGCAAATATATATAAAGATTGCGCGAATTCGTTTTCAAAATTATAACGATAAATATTTAAACTCATTATTGTATCTGTCTTTTAGTTATTTTGCTGTTCTCAAATACATTTCAATTTTTTAAGTTTTACACATTTTTATATTCGCGGATATTTATTTCAATAAAAAATTGATTTAATATTATTTATTTATGGTTAAATAAATAATAATAATAATATGACAGAATTCACTACTTTAAAACTTTCAATCCCAGAGTCCATTCTCACATTAAGTTCTGAAAAACAACACCTGGTGTATCTTTATCTAGAACAACTTAATGACTTTGACAGAAAAGCGTATTCAATAGCGAAAAACCATCTTGGAACATCTTTTGATATTTTAAGAAGTAATGGATATATCAGTTGGCTAAAAACACATCAATCCTTATAATTTACATATTTATGTGGTTACTTATTTACGAACAGTTCGTTGTTTGTTGGCGCGTTTGTTGGCAGTTCGTTGTTTGTTGGTGCGTTTCTTTATTTTTCGAGATTTCGATTTTTTTTTAAATTGTTTAGTTCGCGGTTTATTACCCTTTCTTTTTCGTAAAACAGAACCACCCTTTTTTATTTTATCGTTGTCAACTATTGCGTTATATAATGCGTCTGAAAAATCAGTCATAATGGTTGTCAACGATTTATCTATTATTATTTTTATAAGTTCAACTTTATCTTGACCTATATTATTTATCATATTAATGGTATTTTCGGTTTCGGCACTTGTAAGCACATCTTTACAAATCAACATCTTTGAAAAAGCACTATCTTCCGGGAACACAGGTTTTTTAATGTTTCCAATCGTATTTAAAAGTGCTTGGATAAAACTATTCATAATTAAATGGGAAAACGCAAACGTATTCGTTTTTAATACATCAGTTACGTTTTTAATAATTCCCGGGTTTTTCGTGTTCTCTGGGATTTCAACTGTATTTAAATTATTTAATTTAGTTATAAATTGTGGGTCATTAAGGTTTTTAAATAATTCTTTATAGTTGTTTAGAGTTATCATTATCTTAGTAAGTTTTTGAATATTTAAAACAATATCAAATGGTGGGAAATCGTTTAATATTGACCTAATGAATTTACCTATATCACGACCGAAATCGTTCGAGAATTTTACCAATAACAGAGTGATTTTGGATTCGATTTGGGTATCGTTTAAATCGATGTTCCCTATTATGTTTGTTAGTTCGGGTAATAGTTCATTTATTTTGCTTGTTATTAATCGCGGAATATAACAAACTATTGAGGTAATTATACTTTGGTCCATATACTTTATTTATATATTTTTATTTTTCATTTTTTTAAAATCGGCAAAGGATAACGAATAATTTTTATTTACCAAATGTTTATCCACCTTTTTTATAAAATTAAAATTGGAGATTTTCCCTCCTGATGTATACCTATTTATTTTTACTTCTTTATTTGTTGCGTTTATATCATTATTATTATTATTCGACTCGATTTTTACCTTTAATGAGTCTTTATTATAACTTTTCAAATTCGCAAACACGCCTTTTTTATTTTCGGATTCTTTTATGGATTCTTTTATGGGTTCTTTTATTGGTTCTTTTATTTGCGTTGTTTGTTTGGTCTCCTTTTTTTTATTTAATGCCTCTTCTTTTTCTTTGGATGTATCAATATACAAATTTAAACAATTAAACGTAATCACATATTTACGAGCTAATGTATCTAAATAATTATACGGAATCGAATGGTCGCTATAATAAACAAACGAACTGGTATCTACATTATCGCTATTATAATTAAAACACATAATCACACACCCAATTGGGGTTTTTTCCAAAATGAAATTGTTCTTCAGGGCATTTATTTGGGTTTCAGACAACTTATTATCATATGTATCCAATCGACTTTGATATTCTTTCAAATATTTATCTTCATACTTTTTTTGAACGACTGGAACTACTACTGGTTTTAATTCGCAAGAATCTTCGTAATCATACTCATTTAAATAATCCAAACACTCAAGCAGTTTTTTTACATCTATATCCAGAAAGTTAACCGTCATATATACAAAAAAATAACAAAAAAACGCAACTACCCAAAATGGATTGGGGGATTCAAAATCGCTAGTGTAAAGCATAATTAAATTAATTGGGTTTTGTTGTTTAAGTCTTTTTATTTGATGTTTTTTATTTATAGGGTTTTTGTTTATAGGGTTTTTATTTATAGGTTATTTATCTCTTTTCGGCGTTCTTCGAATAATTCTGAAACTTCGGTCGATAAATCCGCACAAGGTATTAAATTATAGGTTGTATTATTTGGGTGTAATACCACCAAATACAAGTCCGTCACCTTCTTCCCGTATTTTTCCTCAAGTATTGCTTTATAGGTGTTTAACTGGAGAGAATAATGCCAGAAATTCGCATCTGGTAAATGACTAATACATTCGGTTAATGCGTATTTATCAAACCCGTTTGTTTTCGTGATTCCTTTACTTCGTTTCCAATCATATATTTTTAACGAACCGTCCGGGTTTTCATATACCATATCTATTGAACCCGACAATTTTAAATCTTCGTTATAAATTAACCATTCCGTTCTATAGGGCGTTAATTCGGGATTTTCTTTTACGAATTTTAAAAAGAAACCAAACTCTTCGGATGTATTCAGCGCCGGTTTTCCATCTCTTAAATCCTCTTCATACATTTCAAGCAAATCGGCATGGGTATACTTTAAATCGTTGTTGTTTTCATCCACCAACTCTTGATTCATAAAACACTCGATATCAAAATGCATAATTGTTCCAGCACCCGAAGCTTCTGCTCCGTTTTTACTCCACGATTGTTTTATTTCGTCCGCAGTCATTCCCCAATTTTTATGTCCTTCCTTCCAATTTTTGCCGTTCATCATATTTTTTATCACTTTATCCGTATCAAACTCCGGAAAATGGTAATGGTTATAGGTTGTTACCGACGTATATTTACTATCCGGATCGGTTAAAATCTTATATATATGACCTTCTTCGTAAAATTCTATATTCACGTCTCGCTCATGTTTGTTCTTTGTTTCCAAAATAGGATATAGTGTTGATTTTGAACCTGGGATTGTTGTCATTTTATTTATTGCTAGCATTCATACAATTATTGTTTTAAATCAATTTTATTATTCATATTTATTTACATTTTTATGTTTGAACCCGAATATTAACTTAAACTATATTACCAGAAGTTCCAACATACAGAATTAAATGTTGTATCGAGTTTTTAGGTTTTTCAATAGGGATTTATCTATAACACCGCGACAATTCATCTTTGTTTTTTAAGTATTGTGGTTTCTAAAATTTTCAGCAAAATGCTCAAATAACATTATATATTATTATTTTGAATCGAAACATGTTCATCTTCACGTTTCACATTTTGAGAGGTAATATGTAGCAAGGCACCCAATAAATAACTCCGAAATAGAACTAATGGGTTCCTCCCTCCCAATTGAAATGAGACTTCCGCCGTCAGGAAATAAAAAATCTTTTTAAGGAATTTGATAAAACAACCAACCGATATTTACGCCACATGAAAAAAATATTTATGACGGACGGAGTCCTAATAAAAAAAAATGTCCCCCAGAAAACACGAAAAAAATATTCATTAATAATTACGGAGGAATTGATTACGATATCACACGCAAAAAATAAACCAAGTAGATTTATTGATTAATACGATGTTAGTTGAGTTCCTTGATAATAGATTTTTAAACTATCACATCTATTCGCTCCAGTAGTTCCTGAATCTCCAGGTCTTACCATTACAGGAGAAGATGTACTGTTATAAAAATTTACATAAATAGTTCCATCATAATTAGCATTTTCATAACTGGTGACCCCATAATTGGGAAATACATAATATGCGTCGTCGATATTTGCTATATTTTGATTTGAATAATAACCTTGAGCAACTCCATCTGCTAGATTAGCGTTAGCATCAGCAATAATTCCGGTTTGTGTTTGACCAAAAAAGTTTGTCATATCAGGTATAGACACATATACTGGAAAAAGCGCGTAATTAGATCCAGCTCCACCGCCAGAACCGTTTAACATAAAAACACCTGCATCTCGAATAGTTAAATATGATTTATATGTTGAAAGCGCCTCTGTATTTATTGTTTCTTTTGATATTATGCCGGTTGATAGCATTTTGATATTATTACAATTCAGTATATTAGTATATGATGTTCCGTAATCATACGGACTTTTTGTATAACAATATAATTTAGCACCTGGATTAGATGTTCCTGGACTACTTAATACGGTTACCGTACATCCACCTCCAGTTAAAACTCCACTTAAATCTGTATAAGGAGTATTACACTCTACCCTAAATGTGGTTGACCCAGCAGTTAAACTCACTGTAACAACTGATGTATACGCAAGGTCTAATGATACATAAAAATCATAAGTATCTGTACTACCGATTGTATCTGGTGTCAATATAAAAGTTGTATAAACATACGTCATATACAGAATAAAATTAAAAAGTTGTTGTCCAGTAACATCACCCTGATGAGTAAAATCAAATGAAGTGTTATTTTGTCCGAGCGTCATAGGTTGAGTAGAAAAATACGAACCGTTTTTATAAACAACTAAATTAATATTTGATACTGATAAATTAAATGTATAGTATGTTGATGTAGTTCCTGAACGAATTGGAGTACCACCTGTAGAACACCGTAATACTAATGGAGTTGTAAGTTCTATATTTGCTCCAAGACTGCTATTAGTATCCATTGAATAAAAATTCAGACTTATTAGATTATCGCTCATATTAACAGTAGAAAATGGAACTGCAAACGTTCCAATAAGTCTATTAGCGCCTGGATCTGTTTTTGAAATTATACCGTTTAAATAGTTGTTATTATCCGTTTGAAAATTTTGACCGTATATATTTTTAGCGATATTAATACCCCCACTAGTAATAATAGAACCAAGCGTTGGAGTATTTATGTCAACATCTTGGGTTGAAGTTGCTGATATTAACGGTCCAGTAATACTACCTGTGCTATTTAAACCACCAGATTTTATTATTGCTGAATTATTTATGGTTGTTGAGTTTAAT
>Ga0209550_10003440_pt1 | contig 15090 bp, 13 predicted proteins | sample LauGreSuBDMM15SN_2_FD_187567 | JGI IMG/M metagenome (GOLD analysis project Ga0209550, IMG submission 187567) | Freshwater lake microbial communities from Lake Michigan, USA - Su13.BD.MM15.SN (SPAdes) (version 5) | ecosystem: Environmental > Aquatic > Freshwater > Lake | place: Lake Michigan...
ATCATGACCAGGATGAGCAGCACCATGACCGGCACGCCGGCTTGAGCCAAAGGCTTCTTGAGCCCTTCAAGTCTGGACGTGATGGTTGCCATTTAATTCATTGGTTTTTAACATGATAGCAACGTACCTTAATGTCAAACCAAAATATGGATTACAAAAATGTTATCTCTCGCGGTACTTGCATCCAATTATGACATGTTGTTATTTCGCATCTACTTTGAAACATAAGTCATTGATGTAGCAGTAAATGTCTAGAATTTGTTTATTAAAAATAATTGAAAGTTATTTAGTTATATGTCAAACACTCTTCATATTCTGGCTGAGCATGAAGCATTGTCTTTGGCTGAAAAAAATAAACGCAAAGACCAAAGTCAAAAGCGACCACGAGTTCACGAGAAGATTCAGAACTACTTTAAGGGCATGCTAGATGGGCAAATTAGCCCAATTTTGCGCTTAAAAATAAATCGCTCTCTGTGCAATTTTCATTGTGCTCATTGCTGTGAAGAGCCCTATATGAGCCGCGACTTGAAAAAGAAAACCGGCACTCTTGACCCTCGCCCCCAAATGAGCTTAGAAGACTATCGAAAACTGTCACAAGAAGCCGACGATTTCGGCATTTTCAGGTTTGTTTTGACTGGCGGCGAAGCACTTTTAGATAAGAATTTGGACAAGCTCATTGAAGCTTTAGATCCACAAAAACACCTGATTATTTTGGACACCAACGGCTGGACATTCGACTCTGAAAAAGCCAAGTGGTTTGCCAGCCTAGGCGGTTACAAGGCGCAAATTTCTCTAGACAGCATGATTGAGGCTGAGCACGACAGTTTTCGAGGAAAAAAGGGCTCATACAAGAGGGTGATGCGCGCCTTGGAAGCCTCTAAGGACGAGGGTCTGGAATTGTTAATTTCCACTTGCATCATCAAAGACCGCGTGTTCACCCAAGAGTTTGAAGACTTGTGCAACTTTTGCAAGGTAGAAGACATTCCGCTGTATGTCACCCTGGCCAAACCAGTGGGCACCGCCCGCGAACAAGACACTTGGGTGTGTACCAAAAAAGACGTGGACCATTTGAAGCTGATGGAAAACAAATACAACATCTTCACCCATATGACGCCCTCTTACGGGCAACCTGGCCGCTGCATTACCGTGAAGGGCATTAACACCGTGAACCACGATGGTGAAATCATTCCCTGCCCTTACATGGACCTCTCCATTGGCAATGTCACCAAAGAATCTTTGGGCTCCATCATGGAACGCGGCATGATGAACAGCTGGCTTGGCCCCTACAGGGACGAGTGCATCATTGGCGAGCACAAAGGTTTCATTCACTTCCACAACAAAGCCGTGAACGACTATTTAGACGTTAGTCCTTTGCTGCCCGTACCTTATGAGTACGGATTTGGGCGCACCCCCAACATCACTCGCTAACATGGCCGTAACGTATTTTTCTAATTTAGGCAGACGTGTTCCCATTGAAGGCATGCGTGTTTTCAATCAAACACCCAGTGAATATTACAAACTCAAGCAACCAGAACTTGACTACGAGCAAATATTGGGGCGTTTGAAACAGCAACACATGGCCCCGGAATTTTTTAGCACAGAGGCATTCCAAAACACAGCGGAAGCTATTTTAGAGAAACTCGGGACCAACTCGGCCTATCAAAATCTTATTCAAGGCGTGCACGTCCCCTTTGTGTATGCTGGCCCCAACGACCCCGTTGACTTGGGTGGCGCCATTGAATCAATGCTGTTGCCAGGCGTTCAAAAGTCATTTAATTCTTTGTATCCAGAGTCGCACTTCAAAGCTGTTCTCCAAAGCAATTCTGAACTGCCGGGCAACATTCGTTTGGCAGCAGATTCCAAATACGAAAATTTCATTGCAGCCGCCCAGCAAGGAACAGTTGTGGGCTGGTATTTTCCGCAGGCACTTCAAGAGTTTGATGTTGATTCGCAGCGCAGTCAAATGAAATTGCTGCCTGCATTAGTCGGCGCAGAAATTTGTTTATCGGGCGCCATTGACATCTGTGCAGCGGTGATCGGCAGCCCCAACTTGCTCATAAGTGAAGAATTTTACACGCCTATTCTGTGTATGTCAGCCTATGAGCACACCGATGCAAGAATGGTGTTGCTCCTCAAAGCATATGGACCTCATCTTGAGTTTTGGTGTATGACACAAATGCTCTCTCGAAACACTACACAGGTTTCAGAGCAATGGGCGGGGGGCCTTTGTGTTTACGTTTTTGCGTCTTAGATGTTTATGAACAATTTATGCTTTTTAATAGTGTTTTTTTTAAATTAGCCTTAATATTAGAAAGTTCCGAATGAACCCAGTAACAGACACATTTGTTGGCAATTTAACTAATTAACGAAATTGCAAAAGTTCTAAAACTAAATTGGTCATTATGTTTAGAGAAATTTTTTTATAATATCACTTCTTGCAAGCAGACGAAAAGAAAAGAAAATACAATTATTTTAAAATATTATAAGCAATACTTAAATTGAAAAGGAAAGGTTTATATGATTTTCAGCTCATCTAGAAATGTGTTATTAATTATCCCCCCAAATATAACATTTGAGGCTTTTATTTCCCCAACAAAAAATAGTAAGTCATGGCGCCATTCTAATGGCAAAGATTATGGCGTATTAATCACAGATGTTCCACTTGGAATACTAACGATTAGTGCATTTTTAAAAAAAGAATTTAATTGCAATGTTAGAGTCATTGATTATAATACTGAAATACACAAATCATGGGACCATCCTACTGAAAATAATTTTAACAACTGGTTTCAAGAGAGCTTAAATAAAATAACTAGCGATGATTTTAAACCTGACATAATTGGATTTTCTTCTTTGTTTATTACAGGATATAAGAATCTATTGTCTTTAGCAAATATAACAAAGAATATTTTTCCAAATGCTTTTCGGATCTGCGGTGGAAATGTTGCAACTACAATGTATCAAGAAATTTTTTCTGATGAACCGCTTGCTTTTAACGCATTATGCTATGGCGAGGGAGAACTGCCATTGAAAGAATTATTGAGTTCTAAAGATTTTCAAGAATATTGCGATAAATCAAATAGTTGGATAACACTGAATAATCTTAAATCGTCAGGCATATACACACACAATTTCATTAATGATCTTGATACACTGCCTTACCTAGATTATGGTTGTATAAATCCAAACGATTATCACTTTAATCCAACAATTAAAGCTTATACGAATATCGTAGATAAATCAAATTATATAACCTATATGGGCAGTAGAGGCTGTCCATTCCTTTGCACATTTTGTTCAGCACATGCTGTACATGGAAGAAAGATGAGATCATTCAGCGTTGAACGTATTGAAGAAGAATTAACTCATTTTAAGAAGATTTTTAATCCTAATACATTAGTAATTGAAGATGACATGTTTTTATGGAATGCAGAATGGGCTAAATCTATATTAAAAATTGCCCAGAAACTAGATTTAAACTGCTTCTTTCCAAACGCGTTAGCCTTATATGCTTTAGATTGGGAAATGCTTACCGAGCTTCACAAAACTGGTGTCAGGCAATTAACTCTGGCGGTAGAGTCTGGAAGTGCTCGTGTATTAAAGGAGTTGATGAAAAAGCCATTAAAATTATCAATAACAAAGCGTGTAGCTGAAGATTGTAGGAAACTCGGTATTTATACTGACTGTAATATAATAATTGGGATGCCTGGCGAAACCTTAGAGGACATTGAGGATACAAGGACTTTTTTAATGGATCTTGGTGCAAACTGGTATCGAATTAATGTAGCTACCCCATTAGCTGGTAGTGAAATGTATATAAAAGCTAAAGAAAAAGGGCAGATTAAGGGTGATATACGAATGGCAGGTTACAAGACATGCGTTATACAAACCGAACACTTCACCCCTGAACAGATTGAGAAAGTTGCATATGATATTAATCTTGAAATGAACTTTTTAAATAATATTGATGTAAAACTTGAGAATTATTCTGAAGCAATTGAAATCTTTAATAACGTTTTATTAGTTAGAAATGATCATCTTCTAGCAAAATACATGATTGTTTATTGTCTGTTAAAATTAAAAAGAACGGATCAATATAAAGATGCATTTGATGATTTAAAAGTTAGTCTTCAATCCTCAGAATTTTGGTCAGAATTCTTTAATAAAAAGAATTTAATCAATGATGGAATGATTTCTTTTGAATATTTAAATATATCTAAAGAAGCATTTGTAAATTCTCAAAAATTTAAAGGAAATAAAATGGAATCGATTTAACTCAATGCTTGTGTTAATTGCAAATTTATTTAACTTATATTGAGTTGTTGTGAATACTTAGCATTCGGGAATTCCAGAACTTTCAGTCGAATTTGCAACTGACTCCGACTACAAACAATTTTGAGATTACCCTTGCAAAACTGGACTACTTTTAATCAACGGTAATTCTTGAGCAGATCAGAGTAAAGCAAAAAACAAATAACATAAAGCGCAATATTATTATATGCAAAATTTTCGTGATTTATTTAATTAAATAAATATTAGAAATGAATTATTATAAAACTTATTCAGATTTAAAAGGTTTGATAGCCAATATTTTTGATGAAGATAAAAATTATTTAAATAAAGATCATAAATCTTTAATAAAGGTATTCAGTGAAGATTTTAATGATGAAATACGATTTTTGATTGGCGTATATTTTTTTGAAATGGAGAAAGATGATGCCTTGAAAATATTTCATACCAATAAATATTTCACAGATGCCATTGGTATTAAATTAATGCCGACCTCCGAAAGAATTAATTTATTTCAAAATAAATTTTATTTGGAATATAATTCAGAATACTATTTAAGAGAAATAATTAAATATGCAAATAGTTGCGGGTCTAATATTGAGCCAATAAGTAGATTAAATTTGACAGAAGCACAAATTAATTTTTTAGAAACCGAAGGGTATTTAGTAATAGAAAATATGATGCCTTTGGGATTATGTGATGAATTGCAAGAAATAGTTTTAGACCTTGCAAAGCATGAAGCAGCAAGTGATAAAGAAGCATATATTTATGGCAATGGTAATCTGCAAAGAATATATAATTTACTTGCTAAAAATTCAATATTTCAAGATTTAATTACAAACACGATTTGTCATGATGTCATGAGGTTTATGTTTCAACGTAATAACTTTCATGATAAATATTATTTGACAAGTTTTCATGCCAATTTGCTATATCAAAATGCCGAGCCTGGTATTTGGCATATTGATGCTAATGTACCAGAGCCGATCCCGCCATGGATAATCAGAAGTAATTCAAATTTTATTATTCATGACTATATTAAGGAAAATGGTGCAACTGAGATTATTCCTGGTAGTCACAAATTTTTCAAAAAACCAAATTTTGATCAGATTAATCAAAATTTTAAAGATTCAAAATTTATTGAAGCACCTAAGGGATCGATTGCATTTTGGCATGGGCATCTTTGGCATAGGAGCGGACGAAATATAACAAATAAACCTAGAATAGCACTTTTAGGTGGTTACGCTGCCAGCTTCCTAAGAGAGCTTTCAATGGAAGAAAATCCTTATCTATCTATACCAAAACATGTGCAGGATTCACTCAAGCCAGAGATTAAAAAACTGCTCGGTTGGAATCATGGAGTAAAAAACTACTCATAAGTCTTTTGTGCTAATACTCTAATGATGTGACAATCTCGAAAATTATCCGAAATATCTTGAGTTGAAATATTGATAATTTTTAATTTAAGTTTTGACAACATAATTTCAAAACTTAGGGGCGAGTAAAAATTAATATGTTCATGCCAATGATTTTTTTCATTAATTGGATTAATAAAATTTCTCATTATATTTTCAAATGGCACTTCAATATAAATGTATCCATTTATTTTCAATGCTTGATTGATTTCATTTAATAAATCTAATGGATATGGAACATGCTCAAAAACATGAAGCGCAGTAATTAATTCATATTTTTTTTCCACTTTATTAATAAATAATATGTTTGATATCTTTGCGTCTTCCTTTTCGGAAATTTCAAATATATCAATTTTAATATTTTTATCTTCAAAAAATGGTGTGTTTCTACCATCTCCACCACCCCAGTCTAAAATTTCCGAAGGAGTCTCTAAATATTCATTAAGATATTTTTCAGTTTTTTTCCGATTTTCAATTGGATATATATTATTTAAATAATTATCCATTTCTTTATATTCTGGCTCATATTTAATTCTTAATTCATTATATTCAGAGCCTCTATAGTCTTTATATAATTTTTTTACTTCATCTTTATCAAATCTCATATCGAGATAAATTAAATGGCATATTTTGCAATAACATGAGTTTACATTACTGTAAACAATACCGGTCTTTATAGATCTTAGATTAAATTTATCTTCTAAAAAAAATGGTGTCCATTCAAATATCCGATCAGCTATGAACGGCATCAATATTGCTGGTCTTTTTAGTAATTTTATATTTTTACAGATGATACAGTTATCTGAGATTTTCATAAATTTAACGCCTATTTTTAATAGTAAAGAAAAATAGATTGTAAAATAAATCAAGGTCAAGTTGCTAAATATAGTTATATATTAACGATATAAAAGGAGTAATTAATTTGTCTAGCATACAAGCAGTCATTCTGGCGGGCGGCCTGGGAACGAGAATAGCCGAAGAAAGTTCTTTGAGGCCAAAGCCAATGTTGGAAATTGGAGGAAGGCCCATAATTTGGCACATCATGAAAATCTATTCGTCTTATGGAATAAACGAGTTCATTATCTGCTGTGGTTATAAGGGTTACATGATCAAAGAGTACTTTGCAAACTACTTATTGCACTTGTCCGATGTCACTATTGATATCGCTCTAGACACCATTGAAATTCACAATCACAAGGCCGAACCTTGGCGCATCACATTGGTTGATACCGGGGAAAGCACGCAAACGGGTGGCAGGCTTAAACGTGTTGCTAACTACATCAAGGGCGAATATTTCTGCATGACTTATGGGGATGGACTTTCAAACGTCAATATTTCTGACATTATTAAGTTTCATCAGGCCCACGGCAAGTTGGCCACATTAACAGCGGTGCAACCTCCTGGCCGATTTGGTGCGCTCCAATTGTCAGGTGCATCAGTTGAAAATTTTTTAGAAAAACCAAGCGGAGATGGTGGTTGGATCAATGGTGGTTACTTTGTTCTATCACCGCAAGTGCTGAGCTTAATTGACGGAGATGCAATGTCTTGGGAAAGCAAGCCACTAGAAACTTTAGCGCAATCAAACCAGCTACAAGCGTTTCAGCACAACGGTTTTTGGTTGCCCATGGACACCTTAAGAGACAAGCTACAGCTAGAAGACCTTTGGAATTCAGGAGCTGCGCCCTGGAAGGTTTGGACATGACGCCCAATTTCTGGCAAGGCAAGAAAGTTTTCATAACGGGCCATACTGGCTTTAAAGGAAGTTGGTTAGGCTTGTGGCTAACAAGCTTAGGTGCTAAGGTCACTGGGTTTGCATTGGTGCCAGATTCAAATCCCTCCCTTTTCCAGCTTGCCAAACTTGAAAGTGCGCTACATCACATAGAAGGCGATGTTCGAAATGTGGACCAGTTGAAAGCTGCGCTGCAAAAGAGTCAACCAGACATATTGTTTCACCTAGCGGCCCAATCTTTGGTTCGGCCCTCTTATGACAACCCACTCTTAACCTATCAAACCAATGTGATGGGCACAGCCAATTTGTTGGAATGCATCAGGCAGTTGGGTCGCCCTTGCGCTGTGATCAATGTAACCACCGACAAATGTTATGAAAACAAAGAGTGGCAATGGGGCTATAGAGAAATGGATACGTTGGGTGGGTCAGATCCTTACAGTAACAGCAAAGCATGCTCTGAGTTGGTCACGGCTTCTTATCGCGCATCATTTTTCAATGCCAATGACTACAGCTCTCACCGAGTTGCGTTGGCCACAGCCAGAGCTGGAAATGTGGTGGGCGGGGGTGATTGGGCGCAAGATAGACTCATTCCAGATGTGTTGGCCGCTTTTGAGCGTAACCAGTCGGTCAATATTCGCTACCCTCAAGCGGTGCGTCCTTGGCAGCATGTGCTGGAGCCACTTCATGGTTATTTGATGTTGGCAGAAAAACTGTACCATGAAGGGCCTAAGTATGCAAAAGCTTGGAATTTTGGGCCAAACGATCAAGGAGCTTGCACGGTAGCTGACATCGTACGTAAGTTGGCTGAATTATGGGGTGCTAAAGAAGCTTGGGTGCAAGACCTTGGCAATCATCCGCATGAGGCAAACTACCTCACTTTAGATACCGCCTTGGCCCGCAAGGAATTGGGCTGGCAGCCCTTGTTATCAACTGACAATGCCCTTAGACTCATCGTTGATTGGGAGCAAAATCGCCTGAAGGGGGCGGATGTTTTCAAAACAACTCATCAACAAATTACCAACTACCAATTGATGGTTGCGCATTGATGCAAAACTCTAAAACAATTGAACTTCGCTCACAAATTTCTTCGTTGGTAGAAGAATACAAGCGCATTGCCTTAGCCCCCTCTACTTTTTTTCCTGGGTTTACGGCGGTGCCTCCCTCTGGCAAATTATTGGGTGGCAACGAACTCAACTACATGGTGGATGCATCTCTGGATGGATGGCTCACCACTGGCCGCTTTAACGATCAGTTTGAAGTCAAACTGGCGGAGTTCTTAGAGGTCAAGCACTTGATCACGGTGAATTCTGGCTCTTCAGCCAACCTCATTGCCTTCAGCTGCCTAACCAGTCCTCGTCTTGGAGACAAAGCCATTCAACCTGGCGATGAGGTAATTGCTGTTGCCGCTGGGTTTCCCACCACGGTCAATCCCATCTTGCAGTTTGGTGCGATTCCTGTATTTGTAGATGTGGAAATTGGCACATATAACATAGCAGCAGAGCAAATTGAAGCTGCCATCAGCTCAAGAACAAAAGCCATCATGTTGGCTCATACCTTAGGCAATCCGTTCAATTTATCTGTCATTCAAGCCCTTTGTCAAAAATACGATTTGTGGCTATTAGAAGATTGTTGTGACGCCTTAGGATCGGAATACAACGGCCAGAAAGTGGGCACATTTGGTGACATTGGCACACTCAGCTTTTACCCAGCGCATCACATCACCATGGGAGAAGGCGGTGCGGTGTTTACCAACAATTTGGAGCTCAAACAAATTGCAGAAAGCTTTCGCGATTGGGGCAGAGATTGCTATTGCCCACCAGGTAAAGACAACACATGCTCAAAAAGGTTTTGTTGGAAATTAGGCAATTTACCGCAAGGCTACGATCACAAATACACTTACAGCCATTTAGGCTATAACCTGAAAATTACCGACATGCAAGCCGCTTGCGGTTTGGCTCAATTGGAGCAAGCCCAAAGTTTCATTGACAAGAGAAAAAAGAATTTTAATTTTCTTCACAGCAGGCTATCGGCTTGTGAAGAGTTTTTAATTCTGCCCGAGGCAACGCCGCATTCAAATCCTTCTTGGTTTGGTTTTCCCATCACCCTCAAAGAAGATGCCCCTGTTGCTCGCTTGGAATTGCTTCAATACTTAGACCAAAAAAAGGTGGGCACACGCCTGCTCTTTGCGGGGAACCTGATTCGCCAGCCCTACATGCTTGGCCGCAACTTCAGGGTCAGTGGCAGTTTAGAAAACACCGACCGCGTGATGAACCAAACATTTTGGATAGGCTTGCAGCCTGCATTAACCGAAGAAATGCTGAATTACAGCGCGACACAAATTGAAACTTATTTGGGTCTCAAATTCGATTGACCTTGAAAAAGTAGAAACATGATGAAAACCATACCCCCACAGCTTTTTGTGCTCGAGATGGCTAACAACCACATGGGTGAAGTGGGGCACGGCATTGAGGTCATTCGTCAATTCGGCGCTGTTTGCCGTCAATATCCAGAATTTAAGTTTGCTTTTAAATTGCAATATCGTGATTTAGACACCTTCATTCATCCTGCCATGAAAGACAGGAGTGATCTGAAATACATCAAGCGATTTTCTGAGACCAAGCTCAACAGGCAAGATTTTGAGCGGCTCATTGAAGAAATGCATGCCAATGGATTTTTGGCTATGTGCACTCCCTTTGACAATGCATCTGTGGGTACCATTGAGTCTCAAAATTTTGACATTGTCAAAATTGCAAGTTGCTCTTTCACTGATTGGCCACTGCTTGAGCGGGTTGTTCAAAATGATTTGCCCATCATTGCCTCAACAGCTGGTGCAAGCTTAGAACAAATAGACAATGTGGTTAGCTTTTTAAGTCACCGCAGCAAAAATTTTGCCATTCTTCACTGCGTAGGAGAGTACCCCACAGCGGACGATAAATTGCACATCAGCCAGATCGATTTGCTGAAACAACGGTACCCCAATGTTCGGATTGGATTTTCAACACACGAGAACCCAGCCAATACTGAAATTGTGAAAATGGCCATAGCCAAGGGTGTAAATCTTTTTGAGAAACACGTGGGCGTGCAAACCGACAAGCATGCTTTGAATGCCTATTCAGCAAGCCCCGAGCAAGTGAAGGCATGGCTGGATTCCGCCAGATATGCCATTAAAGTTTGTGGTGTGGGTCATGAGAGGCTGCCAACCAATGCGGCCGAGGCTGCCAGTTTGTTATCTTTACGTCGAGGCGTCTATGCCAGCCGCAACATAGAAGCTGGTGAAGCCCTAACAACATCAGACTTTTACTACGCATTTCCCCCAGAGGAAGGCCAGTACACAGCCAACGATTGCTCAAAGTATGTCAACTTCAAAGCTACGCAGGCTTTGAAAAAAGACGAGGCCTTGAAACCTGGCAATGTGCGCAAGTCTGATTCGCGAGCTGCCATTTTGTCAATTGCGCAAAGGGTAAAGAGACTGATCGCTGAAAGTCAAATTAACATTCCAGGCGGTGTTGATTTGGAAATTTCACATCACTACGGCATTGAAAAATTTGATGAATTTGGCCTCACCATGATCACGGTGGTAAATCGAAGTTATTGCAAAAAGATTTTGGTTTCATTGCCTAATCAAAAACATCCCGAGCAATATCACAACCAGAAAGAAGAAACTTTCCATGTGTTACATGGTGAGTTGCATCTCACACTCAATGGAAAAACAGAAATTCACCAACCGGGTGATGTGATTGTGGTGGAACCCAATGTGCGGCACCAATTTGTGAGCCCTACTGGCTGTGTGATTGAAGAAATTTCGTCAACTCACTTTAAAAACGATTCTTTTTATACAGACGAAACCATCAATCAAAACCCACATCGCAAAACGCTTTTGACCTATTGGATGGATTAACCCATGATGAACCAAAGCGAACCGATGCGCGCTGCCGACTACATCATTCAACGTTTGGCCGATGAAGGTATTGAGCAGATATTCTTCTTGCCAGGCGGTGGTGCCATGTATTTGGACGATGCCATGGCTTGCGAAAAACGCATCCAGCCTATTGTTTGCCACCACGAACAAGCTTGTGGCATTGCCGCCGAAGCGTCTGGGCGCACGCATGCTGCAGGGTTTGGTGTGGCAGTGGTCACCACGGGCCCCGGAGCTACCAACATTCTCACGCCAGTTGCAGGTGCATGGATTGAGTCTTTGCCGCTGCTTATTGTGTCGGGGCAAGTAAAACGAGCGGATGCCCTTAATGGTCGGAGTTTGCGCCAAAGTGGTGTGCAAGAGGTTGATGTGGTCTCCATGGTGAAGCCCATTACCAAATATGCTGTCACTGTGGGCTCTGCGCAAGATATTAGGAAATGCTTGGAAGAGGCCTTGTGGCTCATGAAGAACGGCCGCCCTGGTCCTGTTTGGCTAGACGTTCCTTTAGACGTTCAAGCTGCGCCAGTGACACCCTCAAGTCTTGAGGGCTTTGTGCCTACGCCTGAGCAAATCCAAAGTCAGTTAACCCCTAGCATTGGCAGCGAAACGTGGCAACAGCTTGCCAACTTGCTCAAAGACGCAAAGCGTCCTTTGATCTTGGCAGGTCATGGTGTGCGCATTTCTGGGGCGGCCAAGGTGTTTCAGAACGTAGCGGAGGCCCTTGGTATTCCTTGTGTGTTTACTTGGAATGCGGCCGACTTGCTGCCTTGGGATCACCCTTTGTATGTGGGCCGACCCGGCGTGGTGGCTGCCCGAGCCCCTAACTTTGCTATTCAAAATTGCGATTGCTTGATTGCCATTGGCTGCCGACTGGACAATGTGATTACCGCCTACAACCCCAAGGGCTTGGCCAGGGAGGCCAAAAAAGTAGTGGTCGACATTGATCCCCATGAAATTGCCAAGCACCCCTTTCATGTAGATTTGTCTATCCAAGCGAATGCTATTGATTTTCTCAAGGGCTGGTTAGAAAACTTTCTTAATGCCAAGGATGTAAATCCAGAGGTATCGGTAGCGCAACACGCATGGCAAAACACCTGTGCAAGCTGGAAGCAACGCTATCCAGCCTTAGATAATCGCTCGTTTGAGGTGGGTGGTGATTTGAGTCACTTTGAGTTTGTTGATTGTTTGTCCAAGCTGGTGCCAGAAAACCAATTGGTCATTACGGGAAGTTCTGGCTTGGCTGTGGAAATTTTTTACACAGTATTCCGAAACAAAAAAGGTCAGCGCATGTTCCTGACCTCAGGCTTGGGCTCGATGGGCTATGGACTGCCTGCTGCTATTGGCGCCTGCCTGGGGGCCAACAGCCAACCCACCGTGTGTGTGGAAAGCGATGGCAGCTTAATGCTCAACCTTCAGGAGTTGGCAAGCTTGAAAGCGCTCAATCTGCCCATTACGGTGGTGGTGATGAACAATGCGGGCTATGCCTCCATTCGCAACACACAGAAAAATTACTTCTCTGAGCGCTATTTGGGAACGGGTGAAAACTCTGGCTTGCTCATTCCCAATTTGGTGGCCATTGCCAAAGCCATTGGTATAGAAGCCACTTCTGTTGATACGCTAGTGCAACTCGAGCAGGCTTTCACGCAAGTCCACAATGGGCCACGCCTTATCAATGTCAACTTAAAAAGTGAAGAAGTGCTTTCGCCTAAGGTAGCGGCCATGCCACAAAAAGATGGTTCTATGATTTCGATGCCTTTAGAAGACATGTCTCCGTTGTTGAGCATGGAGGCTTTGCAGCATGAAATGTTGGTGCCACTGGCAGAACAATCTGTGAAGGCCCGTGATTTGTGACAAGCCATTCATGCCAACTTTGCGATGCAAGTTTGCCCTCGCGGGCCTTGTTGGAACTGGTTGGTATGCCAAATGCTGCACAGTTTTTGCCTAACGAAGATGAACTGCACAAAGACAAAGGCGTTGATTTAAATATATTTGAATGTACGCAATGCGGGCTGGTTCAAACCTCTCAAGAACCGGTGCCTTATTACAAAGAGGTGATTCGCGCATCTGCCTTTTCAGGAGAAATGGCTGCATTTCGGCAAAAGCAACTTAAAGCTTGGGTTGAGACGCATCAATTAACGGGGCAACGTATTCTAGAAATTGGTGCAGGCAAAGGTGAATACCTGCATCTGCTTGAGCAAGCAGGCATGAAAGCCTATGGCACTGAGTTTGGCAGCACTTCGGCTGCGGCTTGCAAGCAACAGGGGCTTCAGGTGTGGCAAGTATTCCCTGATGGCAGTGGCCTGCAATTGCCAGAAATTCCCTTTGATGCCTTTGATGCCTTTGCTTCTTTCAATTTCATGGAGCATTGGCCACATCCCAAAAGCACGCTGCGTGACATTGCAGGCGTTTTAAAGACAGGTGCTTTAGGTCTGGTAGAGGTGCCGAACTTCGACATGATTTTGAAAAACAACTTGTTCACCGAATTTATCAGTGACCATATTTTTTATTACACGGCTAACACATTGCGCCTGATGCTAGAAACGTCTGGCTTTGAAGTTTTAGACGTTCAGTCTATCTGGCACGACTACATACTGTCAGCCACAGTGCAAAAACGTTCTGCCTCTAACATTTCAGCATTTGCAGAAAAAAGGAAGAGCATTCAAGAAGCCTTGCACCAGTTTGCAGACAAGCACCAAGATGGCGGCGTTGCCGTTTGGGGGGCAGGTCATCAAGCATTGGCCACCATGGCCTTGCTCAACTTGGGTGGAAAAATTAAATATGTGGTTGATTCTGCACCTTTTAAGCAGGGTAAATTCACGCCTGCCACCCATTTGCCCATCGTACCTCCTTCGGCACTCTTTCAGCAACCTGTGAGTGCCGTGATTGTGATGGCTGCTGGGTACTCTGATGAAGTGGTCAAAATTATTCAGGCAGGATCACATCCCAATTTGAAAATAGCAATTTTGAGAGAAACGCAATTGGAAATCCTATGACCTTGAGTCAAACTGATGCCCAAAAAATTGCCGATGCTGTAGCGGTATTTAATGAATGCCTGCCCGATTCAAAATCGGGATTGCCTGAAGATATTTTTTACTTGGTCAGTCGCCTCACGCCCATGATCAATGTCGACTTGTTGATAGTGAATGAGCGAAATGAAAAATTGTTGACTTGGAGGGAAGATCAGTTTTATGGTCCGGGCTGGCATATTCCAGGTGGCATTATTCGGTTTAAAGAGTTGGCAGAGGCCCGTATTTTAAAAGTTGCTGAGCTGGAACTTGGCTCCAGAGTTAGCTGGGAACCAAGGCCAGTAGTCATTCGGGAAATCATGCACCCAAACCGTGACATCCGTGGGCACTTTATTTCTATGGTTTACAAATGCAAACTGACAGGGCCTTTGCGATCAGAAGATGAAGCGCCAAATTCAGACCAACTTCACAATGGCCAGTGGCGATGGTTTGCTTCAATGCCTGCGAACATGATCAGGCCGCACCTTCAGTTTGAAGAGCTGATTAACAACACGCATTATTAAGTCATGTACGCGTCTTATATTCCCAAACATTTAACGGATCCGTTATGGCAAAGACTGGCGCATTCCAAACTTTTTATCACGGGTGGAACGGGGCTGTTTGGCCACTGGTTTCTAGACAGCTTGACGGATGTTAATCAACGTCTCAATTTACAAATTTCTGCAACAGTATTGACTAGGCATCCAGAATTAGCCAAGGCCAAGATGCCTTATC
>Ga0209550_10003443_pt1 | contig 15084 bp, 9 predicted proteins | sample LauGreSuBDMM15SN_2_FD_187567 | JGI IMG/M metagenome (GOLD analysis project Ga0209550, IMG submission 187567) | Freshwater lake microbial communities from Lake Michigan, USA - Su13.BD.MM15.SN (SPAdes) (version 5) | ecosystem: Environmental > Aquatic > Freshwater > Lake | place: Lake Michigan, USA...
GAAGACCCATCATTCACCCAAACAAGTTCAATCCCAAAATATCCTGTTTGATTTTTAATGGAATTCAAACATTCGCGAACATACCCAATATTCGTATTATAGCTCGTGACTAAAACAGAATACCATTCATCTGAAGGTGGACAAGCAAATTCGGAGGGCAAAACAACAGAATTCATAGTATCATAACTATTGTTTGACGTTCCCCATTCTTGGTATCCATAGACTTTCTTGTGTCCATTGTATTTTAACCCCGTAAAATGATTCGGTAAAAACATGTAACTGGGAAACACAGTGAAATCCTTATATTTTCCTGTTTCTAACATACGAGTGAGTAATCCGGGTCCAACACTATACCATGCACGTGTTTCATGAATCAGTCGTTTTGCTTCCTCGCTGGTCCGCATCCATTGTATGATATCGTAACACAATGGATGTCCAGGAACAAAACCCATCGTCCCCGTAGCCACTAATCCTGCACGGATGTTCTCGTTTTCAAATGTCGCAAATCCGGTTGCATTTTCAAATACGAAATCAAAGGGTTCAATACAGATAGAATCCGCATCTACGAAATAGCCGCCGTATTGATAGAGTATTTCCCATCGCAGAATATCGGCTTGTCCATTAATTTCTTTCATCCAATTCAATGGTTCTTGACATTGAGTTTTAAATCCACGTTGGACGAATTCGCGTTCGGTCCACAGAATATATTCAAAATCCGGGTGTTTTTCTTTCCAGGTTCTCATTAAATTTGTGGGAGCCGGTTTGGGTCCTATCCAAATTTGATGTAATATTTTTGGTATGGTCATTAAAAATAATAAAAACCATCGTTTATATAGTTTTTATTATTACTACCGAATGCAACCCAATGCATTCGAATGCTCCCGAATACTCCTAATACTCAATAATTTTGTAAGTAATACCTACATCATAATGGTTCTCCCATATTCCGGAAATTTTTATATAAAACAACGGTGGACGAGAATTCTCTGTAGAAACCTCTTCTTTATAGAATTTAACAGAACCACACTGTAATTGTGTTTTCAAATTATATGATGGACTTTTATGAATACCATAAAAATGCATGTAATACTCCAATAACCGTTTTTCAATAAGATATAGATTCTGTAAAAAATCTTTGTTCTCGCAATGAAAATGCAATATGTTTAAATTACTATTAATTTTATTGGTGCCGGTTATTTTTACAGGGAAATCAAAATATAGACCATTCATCGTAACAAAATCATTCGAAAAAATGATTTTGGTGAAAAATCCGTCCATGATAATATTTTGTTTTTTATCTAAAAAAAATGTTTTTTCTAAATGAAAATCATGGGTATTTAATAATAAATTCATCTGTAGGATTTCTTCTAATGTTCTCATTTGTTTTATTTCTAATTCATTTTATTCTGCTTTTGTTTTATCCTTCCATCTTTATTTTTTAGGTTTTGTAGTTTCTTTATTTTTAGGTTTTGTAGTTTCAGCAGGTTTGGTTTCTGAAGAGAATGATTCTTCCGATGGCTCGGCGGTTGGAGTAGCAGTAGTTTCATCCGACCCCTCTTCTTCTTCTTTTTCATCGGGTGTTTCATTATTTTCTAATCCTTCGCGAACAAATAGGTTGGAAAGAAGGATGACTAAATAAAAAACAAAGAGAGCGACTAAAACAATTGTTTTTAGGTTTAATTTCGAAATTTTCATACAGGAATATATATATTATATATATAAAATTAAAATATGGCTTCAAATAACAATTATCCTATTGGATTTCCAGTAAAAATTTCCCCATGGAAAGGAAGCACATTTTATCAAGTTATTTCCAGTATACAATTAAATAGTGGAATCAGTAGTTCATTGAGTGTCCATCAAATGCGAAAACCCCTTCCATTGAAAATATACCGTCGAGAACTACAAACACAAACTGTGTGTAATCCGCGCATTTCCACAAAAATCGATGATATGGAAATTCCAGGCAATTCCATTGTGTCTACCAGTCAAAAATCATGTCTTTCAAATAGTTTAGTAAATACAATAGACGTAAACCTAACTACATTGTCTGCTGAAAATGGTGCATGCAATACTCCCAACAATTGTTTTTCGCCGGAATACAATGCCAGAAAGCGTGTCCGCAGTGCAGGCATGATTCCAAAGAAATTTAATACAAACCGTAACAATGATACATATAGCACCAGTACCCAACAATATTTAGTATCCCGCAACAGGAGTATCAAACAGAATGAATTCAATTATATCCGTAAGGGGGATGCAGGAATGGTGCCGGGTCCAGGATTGGCTGCTTCCAATGTATATTCTCCTGCAGGATTAAGTCATTGCCGACAACCCATGGTGTCTGTTGCCAATGATAATAACACATTTCAATATACTTGGGTGGACGGTTCAAATTATACTGTTGTTATTCCAGATGGTCTATATGATGTTACGAATTTAACCCGTGTATTCCAGCTTGCACAAATACAAAACAAAACGTATTTTATACGACCGAATGGGTCCTTTGTATTTTTATTGGGGTTCAGTTATGATAACAACAACCAATCCATTGTTATGATTACAAATGTAATGAGCCAAGCACAATATACTTCAAACAGTTATAGTATTCCTGCGGGTGCTTCATGGACATTTGCTGGATTACCTGCAACCGACCCACTTCCTGGTTCGATTTCTCCGTTCCCAACCCCCACATCGGGTGCAACTTTTATAACTGTTCCAGACACCTATTTCGCCGATTTGATTGGATTTGCCCCGGGAACTTATTACAATGGTATTAATGAAACCTCTTTTGCAGGAGAAATCTTACCGAACTATGTTCCTCTGTATTTTAAACCAAATAACGCGAGTTTTGCTGTGCAGGGTGCAGTGGATGCAAGCACACGTATACATCGACTTAAATACGAGACGATTACTGACAGTGCAAATTCATTGCGAGCTGCATATGGTGATGCTACCGCAAATGCACTCGCCTATGGTGTTTCTGAGCAAGGATATACAGAGAAATCCGTGGTTGGAGACAAACCCAAACTTACTCCTGTTATTAGTCCTTTGACTGGAGTAATGTGCAAACGACGTTTTATTTATAGACCTCGTTAGATACCAACACCAAAACCATCACTACGTCCACAAAATAAATTCACAATGAATGAATATAGATACTATTATAATAATAACCTAGTTGTTTGATATTATTATATGTCATTTTATTTATTGCCAAGGGCTCAATTATATTTATACAAAAACGTTCAATACATTGAAACTGACGAATCACCCACGAATGTAATTTCACAATCTCTTTGTAACTATTTGTATAATATTAAACGAAAAATAACAGACAAAGAGAAACAATGGGACGTGTTTAAAAAATATACCAATCCATTCGAATATATTCACACCATTATCCCTTTAAAAAAGAAATCCGTTTCCAAACACAAACCACTTTCACGTTCTTATTTTAAAATGATTGAAATCATTCATACGTTCTCATTGTTACCATTGGATACGGCAAATGCCGATGCATCGGGACCTACAACCACCGGTCCAATTCATACATTTCATCTGGCAGAAGGACCCGGTGGATTTATTGAAGCGATTGTCCGACTACGTAATTGCAAAGAAGATAAATATGTTGGAATGACTTTATTGGACACAGATAACGATTACAATATTCCTGCATGGAAGAAGAGCGATTTCTTTTTAAAAACAAATCCAAATGTCTCCTTAGAAAATGGTGCTGACAATACAGGTAATATATTATCCCTGGAAAATTTTAATCATGTGATTAAAAAATACAACTCCAAAATGGATTTGATTACCGCAGATGGTGGATTTGACTTTTCTATAGATTATAACCAACAGGAAATATTCATTGGAAAGTTATTGTTTGCTCAAGTTGCGTATGCACTCTGTTTGCAGAAACGCGGTGGAAAATTTATATTAAAAATATTTGATTGTTTTATGCAACATACATTGGATTTGATTTATCTATTAACATCCTTTTATGAAAAAGTGTATATCATGAAACCAAATACAAGTCGATATGCAAATTCTGAAAAATATATAGTTTGTGTGGGTTTTTTACATGCGAATCATACAGAATTCTATCCTTATTTAAATGAATGTTTTAAACAAATGGCGAATGAATCCAATGCATTGCGATTTTTGAACTTGACTATTCCTCAATTATTTATTAAAAAAATAGAGGAATACAATGCGATTTTTGGACAGAAACAAATCCAAAATATTTATTATACGTTGTCATTGATTGAAAACAAAATCAAACACGATAAGATTGAAAATTTAATAAAAACAAATATTCAAAAATCGATGAATTGGTGTGCAAAATATAGTATCCCATATAACATTCTGAATACACCTACAAATATATTTACAGGTAATAACAGCACAGTTGCAGTGGAAGAAGATAAATAGATATTTTGTAAGATAGTCAACTACATATCCGGTTCATTACATACTATATTCATTGTATCTGTTTGTGTTTCAATGGAGGTTTCAATGAAGGGTTCAATGAAGGTTTCCAATTTACAAACTTGCGTAAAATGTAAATATGTATAAAAAAATGCAAAATTGGCGAGTAAATAGATTTCACAATTTATGATGTTTGTTTCCAAGAATATAACAGAACACAATATCCCCTGCACACATAATGATGAATATAGTATTATATCTTTTATTTTACAGCAATGGTTACACATGAATAATAAAATACTTATAAATACAATAAAACAATATACAAAATGAATATTCATTGTATAGTCATACAGTAAAACTCCATAAATTCCAATCAAAATAAAAGCTATTGAAAAAAACGAGCAAATATCATTTCTAAAAAATTCATATATTAGTGTTATTATTCCCATTATAGACATATTCATAAACACTATCTCATTGCACTCTGTATTTTTTATAATGCTTGAAATGGAACCATCATTTATTGTATAATAATGATGAACATTACAAATAACATATACATAAATAATAATCATACATGCAAACAGAACATGTCGTAAATATACAATAAACATTATACAATAACAATATTAACCTTTTATATTATATTTTATTACAAATGCATATTATAAATATTGTGAATTCATGAAAAATAAAATAAATTTACATAATACACCTGTAATATGTAAATATAACAGTTAAGATGAGACAAGATAAAAAATAATAAAATATAAACTTACCTGATACCATCGAATCGAATCCAGAAGGACGGACGGACGCCGCGTCCAAAGGTCTCACCGGGATTTGAACCCAGGATGCCAGATTCAAAGTCTGGAGTGTTAACCGCTGCACTATGAGACCACCGATATATCTATATGATATTCTTTATATTATTTTGAGTTATATTGTTTTTATAGAATGGTTTCGATTTCTTTCTTATGTAATTTCACTCGTATTTTGGTTTTCTTGATTTCTCCTTGAACGGCGGGTCGTTTCTTGAGAGTTTTTTTCCATTCTTCTTCTATTTCAGACATTTCCATTGGTGTTTCCATGCTTTCAACAGATTCCGATTTCAGCAATATTTTGGAGATTTTCTTGGCATCCACTTGGGTGGTCTTTTTAAACACAAAATACCGATTCAAAAACGAAATTGCCTTTTCACTTTCAGTCATATAGGGTGCATCTTTATAATTCGCAGCAGTCCGTTTATCCATTTGAATATCCTTCTTCATACTATCAAACAACTCGGAAAATAATCCCGCGTTTGCAGGCATTCCGATTTGTTTGGCTTCATCCATTGTTATCAGTGTAAACCCATAATGACCCATGACCTCTGTCAAATAAGCGAAATTCACCAAATATTCGCGAACCACTTGATTAATACTTTCTTGATAGACATCAATCGCATATCCAACAGAAGTATTATCCGCAGGAAATCCACTATCATGATACTGTTTGATAATCTCGCAAATTTTCACCTGTTTTCCATTTCGGTCTTTTGCCATAAAGGTCCTGCTTTCACCAATCGATTTTTTCTGCAACATTTTGAAAATCGACATACCATCATAACAGGTTCCAATGAAATATCCATTTATCTTGGTGCATTCCGCCAAATTTCGCAAGAACCCGTGTAATTTCACATTGTTCTCAAAGAAATAATGGATAGCAAACTGACACGAACTAATATGAAACCCATATTCTCCTACACCATACCATTTTACAGTTCCCTTCCCTAATATCGTTTCGTCTTTGGGTCCCTTTCCAAATACAGATTGAGACACCATTTTATCCTTACTGTTTGTATCTCCGGGGAATGCTTTCAATTCTCGTATATTCAACCCACTGTCACCCACTACAAATAGAGCCCCCGGTATAGAATGGTCATCACGGCGCATATTCAGATATCTCGCACAAGCCCCACGTTTGTTGTTATGAATATTGGAATAGGCAATGTCAATACCAAACACAAAGGATAATTTAGAGGCAATCCATTTCGCTAAATCTCCGCCCATACCAACAGCATAATCAATCAGGGTATCTCCTGGATGCGCCAATTGAGTGATGAGTTTTCGTTTTACATACAGATTATGAAAATCACGTAATCCCTGTGTGTTGTTCTCTAGATTTCCTTTGTAATACACCCCTTCTTCTTCTACGAATTCGGGTATATCTCCGGTGCTCAACATTTCAGCCGTCACGGGGTAATGAATCGATTTCCAATTGCTGTTAGCCACACGATATGAATTTCCAAACTGTTTTTCCCCATTTCTCAACTTCTGGGTTTTATCAAATCGAACACGTAATGGCACCCAACGCATTCCCACAGGTAATGACATATCATACCGAAATTCAACAATCATGAAATCTTCAAAATAATCACCTTCTTCTGACATCATAAATGCATTGACCCCGTCACTTTTCAATTTAATTTTAGTAATGTATGCATTTGCATCATAGGGGTCCGATGGACAAAACAATTCGGGGCGATAATCACGGCGTTTTTCATTCGACGATAATTTCGCGAGAGGTGGTGGAATATTATCATCCAGTATATTTTGGTAAGGGTTCAAATATCCATCATCTTTTTCGTTGTAACCACACATAAGTTCTAGTGTTTTGTATTGTTCAATCGCCTTTGAACTGGTAAGGTCAGTTCCTTCTGGCATAATATGTAATATTTCATCTTTTCCGGTTTTATCTTTTTTCACAGTGACCAAGAAATCAACGGTGTTTTGTTCCACGGGTTTCCATTTAAAAGACAGTTCCCAAGTAGCATTTGTGAGAGGACCGATTAGTCCAGGCGCAGACCCCCCAACACCAACATTCGACGGTGTAAAGATTAACCCATCAGTATGATACGCAAAAAGCCCGTCATTGATTTTATTCATGATATTCAAACAGCATTCAAATATTGTTTTGTTTTCAGAAGTAATTTCAAAATGTTTAGATTGAATAATAAGAGGACATGTCTTTTCAAATTGCGGCTTTACATGACTAACTACACCCATTTCACTGACCCACATAATATTTCCTGTTTGCGTATCCATCTTTTCTTTCCAAGTAGGCGGTGATACAACGGATATGGGTTTCATTGCTTGAATAACTTCTTGTAAAGCAAATAGACGATAATCCGCTGGCAATGCATTCGGCTCAGATGTGCAAAACATTTTTTTACGGAAATTTTTGCCGTGGATGAAATAAGCATCAAATGCTGCATATAAATAATATTGTCTTCCTTGTTTGTCGTGTTTGATGTGTTCACCATCCAATATGGTATTGTAAATGGTTTTTTCATCTGTTTTCATTCCAGTGAATTCTACATTGAAATTGTTATCCAACAGATAAATTCGTCCATTGTCATGGATATACAAGAGTTTACGTTCTCCATCGGCTTTATCAGTTACCGTGTAATTCTCCAGAACATTTCCTAGTGTGGAACCCTCTTTTTTTGGTAAAACGTTTTCTCTCTGCAAGGTGATCGAACTTGGACCAATAAACGCGAAATTTCTGAAAAATTCGGATTTGTTGTTGAAATGAATCTTGGGTTTGTGTTCTTTGTCCTTTTTCTCTTCCTGACCGCCCATTCCAATTTCCTTCACAACATCCATATATCCATAGAGAACCTCATCGCGTTCTGTAAAAGGAATCGGGTAATTACTTTTTTGAATTCCACACAATACAATACGAATCACCGTGCGCAACATATTCATTACCTTTTCTGGAGTGTCATACAAAGAATGTCCGATGCCGATTCTGGAATTGTCCATTTCCAATTCAATTTCATATGTTTCTGTGTTATCAATGACACCCGCTTCTTGAATGGTATAGGTAGGAACTGCCACATTGGTCCCCCCACGTTTAAAATTGTGTTCGTCGTCAAGTAGCCCCGTTCCTCCTCCTGCTCCTCCAGTTCCTCCAGCCCTCGCAAATTTTTTGGAAGAACGCACAATACTCAAATCAGCAAACACTGGAAAATCTGGATGGGAAAATCGAACACGATTCATCATACGAAATGTTTTTTTACGGTCCGCCCAGGTGTCGACGACATTTTTAATGAATGGGACTTTTGTGTGGAACATTTGTTCATATTGGTAAGACACGCGAAAATTCATATCAAACATATCCACTGGACGTTGCCATTCTCCTTTTGGATTTTTGGTGGAACTCTTTTGGGTGAATTGGATTTTGTTGGAAAAATTGGAAGGCATATCAACGATTTTTTGAATACTGTTGGTTCGACAATATTCTTGGATTAAATCCACACCTACCACTTCTGCACGTATGTTGGACATCTTCATTTTACCCGTCTTTTCCAGATTTTGATTTGTGAGAGAATCTTGATAATGAATACGCAACAGTTGAGACCCATTTTTATTTTCGGTGGAGAATCCAGAACGCATCAATTGTTTGACCACATTATCATAATCGATTTTAGAAAGTGGGCGCGAACTTTCACTATTTGTTCCAAAACGGATTTCAAATTCTTTTGTTTGATTTTGTTTGAATATTCCATCCTCTAAATACTGTTTCAGCAATTGATTAAAATTGCTTCGCGCAATATTCATTTGAGACATTGGGTTATACTCTTTTGCAATTGGGTTCATATGAATAATATATAGTAAAATTATATATTATTTTGGAGTTAGAATCATTTACCATCAATTTTCTATGAGATACATCCTCCGCAGCACCATTCATTGCCATACACAATATTCTTGTATCTTGGCATATAATTCCTGTTTTTTCATTTTGGAAACTTCTATTCCTAATTTTTCGGCGATTTCTTCCAGTTCGGTTATTTTATATGTAGATATGGCACGTAAGGGTTTCATGTAACTTTCTAAACATAACATGGTATTTTTTATCGTGGAAATGGTTTCCGCATCTTCTTCATACATCTTCATTTTGTATCGTTTGTTGGATTTTGGATGTTTATATAAGACACATGTCTTTTGGGTATGAGGTTGTTCGTTGTCATCTTCCATCAAACGAAACGATAAATACATTTTTTTTGTATCATGGACCAACAGAATATTTATTTTATAATAAACTACGAGTGCAATGATTCCAAGGAAACTCGTTTGGTCATTCATCGACAACATTTCAGATAATATTTCTTCTATTTGTTGATTCGTTATTTTACAATTCGTCGTTTTCAATATTTTCGGGCATTTTTTGAAAAAAGCAAAGAACTTCTGTTTTTCTACGATTTCATGGTTTGCATATTTGGAACCAATCATTAAATAATCGGAATATCCATTCACGAAGGTATACACACACCAAAATAGGGAATCAGATTGAACCGGTTCAAACCATTCGGATGATGTTTTCGATGCGGGTTTTACATAACACGATGTTGCCGCTGCCGCTGTCGCCGCTGCCGGTTTAATCGGTGGTAGTGGTGGTGGTGGCGATGACGACGGTGATGGTTTCATTTTTTCTGTAATATCTTTTTGTGGTTCAACCGGCACAATGGGTGGGAGTAGTGGTGCAACAATTGAAACAGGTAAGGACGAAGGTGTATAAAAATAGGGTTCCAATGTAAGTAATTCTTCAGGCGTATCAAATTTATTGAGACAATAAATTCGATTCAGTTCTCTGTAAAAATCCATCAGTATATAGCTTTAAGGGTTAATTTCGATAAACGACTTTATACAGTTACTACACCAAATAGCTTTATATTGTTTTTCAAATAATGTATCGGTGTCATACTATACCATTATTTATCAGTAAAAAAATGATTTTTAATATCTTCTTTTTGTGCTTCAAATGGTTTCAATGTAATTTCTTCCAAATGTTGGACATAATGTATATAATTATAAATTTCATCCAATGTATGCGTTGGTAGAAAGTTCATATTGATATAGATTCCACTCTTGTTTTCATTAATAATCGATGCAGATGATTTTTTAATGATTTTTAAAATTTCGATTTGATGACTTTTATTCCAGGATTCAATTGTTTTTTGCATTGTTTCTAAATCCATTGTGTATATCTATCTTACAAATAAGAATAAAAAATATTTATATTGTTTTATGGATGTTTTTTATTCTCATTTGTGTTGATTGTTTTCAATCGATTTCAAGGTTCCAATCGCACAGATGTTTGAATCGTTTAATTCAAATCTCACGCCAATAATACTGACAATCAAGGTAGAGTTTTCAACCACTTCTTCAAACAAATGATTTAAAATATGATGGTCCCTGGCGACAAACACAGTAATCGGTGTGTTTCCTTTTTTATCAACTACCTCTGCATGAATCCCTGCCTTGGTAATGGTCTTACACATGCATTTGACAAGCATTCCTTCCACTGGGTGACACACCATGCATTCAAAGGTTGTATGAAATTCCACGGTGCCCAGATGCACTTTTCCAGAAGAATATGTCAAAATACGCACTGAATCTGGACGAATATATCCTTCAACAATACATTTCCCTTCGGTTTTGGAAACAATCATACGCTCTAAATTCTGTTTGATGTTTCTACCGATTTCATTGATGGACAATATAATTTTCATAGAAAGAATGGATGGAATATAGGGTTCATGGATTTCTCTGATTTCGGTATCTTTGCGGTCCTTTTTTTTCCCATTATCTCCACCTACAGAATCGACATAACCGTCAAAATCATGTTCAGATTGTTGTGATGCTAACATATTATATATAATTGTTTTATATATAATTTTTATTCCCTTATTTCATTCAATTTTATATGGCGTCGTGATTACCACGATTACCAACACCTTACACAATACGTGTATTTACAATATTCATTTCCAATGTTATTTCTGGACCAAAAAAGAGAACACGCTTTTCATTATCCGCGATATCTACGGATTCATTATTTTTGTCAGTTATCCATCTCATCAATATTTCTAATAGAGCACATAAATTCGGACGTTCAATGGTTGTATTTTTATATAACTCCGGTTCATTTGATATAGAACGTATCTTTTCAATGATTTCCGACTTGTCTGCGTTCTCGCATTTTGCACCTTTGTTGTTACGCAGTTCACTCATGTTCTTTGTTTTAAATACAACCTCCTTATTTTTAAAGGGATGCATAAACCCAATGTAGGTGCGATTTATACGTTCTATTGGAATCGTGATTTTATTTCTACGGGCTTCTTTGAATAAAACTTCATCGGAATACTCTGCTTTTCTCCATTGAAGTTCGGCGGTTTCTTCGAGAACATACAACTGATTTTTTCCATTTTCATGGTCCGACAAAACGATTCCGCGAACACTCTTTCCATTATCATCTACTGTCAAAGACAAATCATCAAGATACATCTGTAAGAGAACCCGGTAACCGTCTGCCTCCGCTGATGCATCGGCTACCCCATACACAACAGTTGCAAGTGCCAATTTCTCAGACATTTTCAATGTATCTAAAAAGTGGAAAACAATATATTTATTTATCAACTCCGCAGGCACACGATGAATATTCATTAATTCTGCAACCATCGGATTCACGCGTTTATACCAATTCGTGTCTGCCGTTGAAATCGTTAAATTCTTCTCTGAAACCCATTCCATATTCGCCTTCAGCTGATTCATTAGGGTAGTATAAACACGCTGTGTGTCGGCATCGGAACCACGTGGTTTTTTTGTTCCAGGGATTTCGTCGGTATCGATTAGTGCAATCGAATCCGGGGCAGCAATATCATCCGACTGGAATTCAACCAATGTCGTGGATGATGGCAGTGTTTTCGGCAGTTCCATTTTCAAACTCGTGTGTTTAAAATCAACCGGTAGATGTCGTTCAAATATAGATGCATGTTCATCTGTAATTTCATGGGGTTGGAAAACATAATAATCTCCTTTTGTAATTAAATACCCAGAACGGTCATACTTGTCGATAATTTCTTCAGTTTTATTATTTACAAAACGCATGAGTGCATAGAATATTTGTTGGATTGGATACTTTTTCAAATAATTAATCGATTGTATCAAATGTTCTCGTTTGTATGCAATTCTTTCCCGAAACAAGTCCCGAATCTTTTTCATAATCACCACCGATATATTTTTTACAAAGGGTTCTTCATAGGTATTCGATATAAGAGGTATCTCTGGACGATTCTCGCGGGTAGCGCACTGAAAACTACAGTTATCCATATAGTCACAAATATCGGTGTAAGGTTTGTCTCCAATTTTGATTCGAACAGTTTTATCTGGGGGAAAAGACGACAGATGCACATCTATATTTTGGTTCTCCAAGTTTTCAAATAATTTTTCTTGTGTGAAATTTGTCTGAGCAATATTCAATTGGCAATCCACTGCGATTTCTTTCATGAGTCGTGTAACACGACCAATTTGAATGGCTTTTTTCTCTGCAGTTCGATATACATATAAGTCCGCGGATTCTTCATCATTGTCTAACAGTAATCCATGTAAATAAATTTCGGTGTTTCTCTCTTCAAAGGGTAACTGACAATGACTCATATTACGCACCGCTCGACCAATAATCTGTTCAATACGATTCATGTTATACCAAGGGTCCAACACATGCACTTGTCGAATGTTTTTGAAATCCAAACCTTCTGCGGCGGCTTTTGAAATGAGAACCACCTTTACATGTTCTCCATTCATGTTCTCTTTTCTTGTAATATATTTAATGTCTTCGTTGTTGTTTTGTGAATAATCCTTGTCCCCCGTAATAATTACATATCTTGCAGGCATACCACCATTCGATGACTCGCTGAGTGGTCGCATAGTAAGTGCATCCACCGGTTCGACCCCCTCCGATTTTTTAAACAGATTTCGGTTATGTTCCGAGGTAGATGCGTAACGTGAGAACCCGATAGATTCTAGGGCAAGTGCCATGGGTATAATACCTCCATCAATATATTGCGAATAAATCAAAATAATACCAGTAGAAGGTTTCTGTATGATATTACAAATGTTGGATATTTTTGCACTGTATTTGTAGATTTCTTTAGAGGAAAAAATCTTGCCGTATTTTTTGAGAACCGGTGCTTTGTATTCAAAGTCGTATTTATATGGAATGGGTGTTTTCACTGTCTTATAATTCATTACATTAGACAGTCCTGTTTTTCCAACAAAAGATTGTATCATTTCCTTTTTTTCCGCATCACTTTTTTCTACCATCACGTTCTCATCATACACATCTAATATTGGATGTGGGTATACAATAATTAATGACTCCAATGGCAACAATATTAGGTTATATCCTACAGATTCCATGTTTTCAAAAGTAGGCATGATTTTGGTTTTGCCCCATTTATCCGTGATGTTCATTTGTTTGAGTTCCAGATAAGACAGAATATAATGATATCCTTTTTTCTGATATTCGGCAATTTGACTGGTGTAAATGGGTATATGTTGAATGGCATCTTCATCAGAAATGAGCATTTGATTGAGTTGTTTTGTAGGATAGGTAATGCTAGATAATGTCCGGTCAGGTTCAAATGTTTCCGGATAAATTCGATAGGGAAATTCATAGGGGTTTTCTCCGCGAACATAGGAAATATATCCTGTAAGTTTTCGTTTTAATAATTCTCTGCCGCTTTCTGAACGAATGGAACGCTTGGGTCTTTCGTTATCGGGTTCTCGAAAGGTCCCATCAGAATTAAATACATCTGTAATATCTATTTCACCGCGTTTATCATTGACGTTTAATAAATTGGTGAGCCAAATAATTTCACTGTAAGAATTATACATTGGAGTAGCCGATAACAATAACAGACGCATATTATTGCTCTTTTTCGCAATCTCCATGAGTAGAGTCGAGGTCATTTTGTTTTTATTGGCTTCACTGATACGAAGGTTATGAATTTCATCAATAATAATGAGACGATTACTGAAATGTTGTTTGATTTTTTTGGTTCGGAGAGCCGCTTTTTCTGCGGGAGTATACGTATCGGGAACATATATTTTTTTGTTGATGTAGTTACCGAATTCGCCCTTGTCCCCCATGAAAACATAATATGTATTAATGATGGTTCGGATTTGAAAAGAAACACGTTCTTTTGTTAAACCGCGCAGCTTCGTAGGATTAATCTCATTTAATAATGCATTTCCAACACAGGTGTTCAAATTCCATTGTCCATTCGACAAGAGTTCCAATTTGCGTTCGTCAAAGAGTTGAAGACGGAAATTGTCTTGTACATTGGGAGAAGCCACTATAATGATTTTTTTATTGAATCCGATTTGTTTCATGTAGGTTCTCATTTCTTCTGCAATACCAATGGCACTGCAAGTTTTCCCAGACCCTAAACCGTTGTATAACAGTAGACTATTATAAGGAGTTTGAAAAGAAAGAAAATTTCGGACAAACAATTGGTTGGGTTTCAATTCAAAGGGTAAATTACAGAGTATATTTGCTTGTTTTCTGATGTCCATAATTTCACCATTGTATGTGGTATCTGCGAATTCTTGACGCTGAGATATTTTGTAATTGAAATCGGGGTCATCCAATGTTGGATATAAGAAGGTATCTGTTTCAGGGGCAGCGCTTAATAATGCATCATGTTCCATTTTCTCTTTTTTAAGAAGGAATTCATTCTGTTTGGTTTGTCGCTTTAATAATTTTGGTGCCTCTTCTTCTACGATTTCAGTTGGTTCTTCTACTGGTTGGTCATCCGTA